>Ga0116226_10005169_pt1 | contig 11635 bp, 16 predicted proteins | sample S1TSphfallax_FD_89692 | JGI IMG/M metagenome (GOLD analysis project Ga0116226, IMG submission 89692) | Host-associated microbial communities from peat moss isolated from Minnesota, USA - S1T2_Fa - Sphagnum fallax MG | ecosystem: Host-associated > Plants > Peat moss > Unclassified | place: USA... | reverse complement strand
TTCTTTTGGTGCTAGAATAACCTCCACCTTTTCATGTTCCTAAATTTATTTGTGGTTATGTTTCTTTCTCACCCCATCCTCTAAGGTCTTGTGGTTTTTCTAGTTGTAAGGTACAACTACATGAATTCTACCTAGTTTATACATTATTGTGAAATCATATTTGAAAAACAATAATAATCATCTAGTTATTTTCCCTAAAACATGTGGTTTGTTGACCAAATATACCAATGCCATATGATCTACATAAAAGACAAACTTATTGCCCAACAACTAATGTTTAAACTTGTGCAAAGAAAAAACCATTGCTAAAGCCTTTCTCTTTCTGTGGTGCTATAATTTTGAAGATCAGTGCTTCAATAGACTTATGTTTAATCAATTTCCAAGCCTTCTAACATTCCTCTATCCAAAGAAAAGTTTCAATCTTTCTCGTCAATTTAGTGTTAGGTGCCATAATAACAATTTTTTTTTATATAAAACATCTATAAAATTGTGCCATCCCATTGAATACTTAAATTTGTTGGGGATTTTTAGGTGGTGGCATGTTTACTATTGCTTGTATTTTCTTTAGATCCGATAGTTTCTCTTCTTTGGAAATAATAAGACTCAATATCATCCTTAAAAAATACCATAAATGCACATTTGTCTAGATTCAAACTAATGCCATATTTTTTGCACTTTTGAAAACATAGTCTAAGCTTTTGCAAATGACTTTCCATGTCATTATACATTGTAAAGTCATCCAAAAATATCTTCATAAAATTTTCTAAATATTCTATGAATATTTTGGTCACAACCCTCTAACATGTTAGAGGTCCTTTTTTAAACTCCAAATGGCATCACCTTCCATATAAAACCCCCTAGTTTGTAACAAATGTAGTTTTGTATGTCCTTTAAAGCTATAGATATTTGATAATATCTTGAATATCCATCTTAAAAAGAATATGCCTCATACCTTGCTACTATATTCAACACTTCATATGTGAAAGGTAATGGGTATGGATCCTTATTTGTGGTTGCATTTAGTTTTTTGAAATCTATACACATTTTTGGCTTGCCATTTTTCTTGGTTACTACTATTATGGGTGACAACCATGTAGTTTCTTCTACAGATTCAATGAATTCACATGAGAAGGAAATGTGGGCCGTCATATATTGTCTCAAGACTTGGGGCCATTATATAGGCTCCAAAGATGTGGTGGTGTGGACCGACAATGTAACCTTGAAGTACTTTGCCACTCAACCCAAGTGAGATGGCAAGACACATTGGCATTGTTCAATGTGGACATCCGGCACAAGCCCGGAAAGGAGAACATAGTGCTGGATGCATTGAGCCGAAAACACCAACTTAGGATGGTGTATGTGGGAGAGACGGAACTTCAAAAGGAAATTCGACTAGCAAGCCACCAGGATGCATTTGCCAAAGAGGTGAGGCAAAGCATCCAAAATGGAGCCAAGTCCCACTTCCATCTGTGAAATGGATTATTGTGGTACAAACAAAACCGACTCTATGTGCCGGAAGGGAAGATGAGGGACACCATCTTGAAGGAATGTCATGATGGACCGCTTGCGAGCCATGGTGGTGCAAAACACATCACAACATTCCTAAAGAAGTCCTACTATTGGCCCAACTTGAAGGATAGTGCGGAGGAGTATGTGAAGACTTGTTTAACTTGCCAATAAAAACCGAACCCTCAACAAGAAGCAAGCGAGTTTGTTGCAACCTTTGCCAATTCCCGAAGGGTCGTGGGAAAGTGTGTCCATGGATTTCATGGTGAGCTTGCCCCCATCAAGGCGATTTGATGCCATCATGGTGGTGGTGGATCGATTTAGCAAGATGGCACACTTCATTCCCACAAAGGATGAGGCCACGGCCCAAGAGATAGGAAGGTTATTCTTCACACATGTCTTTAAGCACCATGGCCTTCCAAAGGACATAGTTTCGGATCGGGACCCAAAGTTCACAAGCAAGTTTTGGCGAACCTTGTGGAAGCGTATGGGGTCGAAACTCAAGATGAGTACTTCGTTCCGCCCCCAAACCGATGGACAACCCGAGAAGGTGAACTTGGTGATCCAACAATTCTTGAGGAATTATGTGGTGACGAATCAATAAGATTGGGTGGACCTTTGGAATTGGATGAGTTTTGTTACAACAATTCGAAACACTCCGCAACTGGGTCCACCCCATTTCAAATGGTGACGGGTAAGTCACCAATTGTGCCCATGACTTGGGCAGCATAAAGATAACCTTCGACTGATGTAAGTGAGGAAGTGTCAATGGTCACACAACTTGATGAAGAAAGGCGGTGCTTGTGGGAGGTGGCCAAGGCCAACTTGGAAAGGCACACAAGAGGTACAAGGATTTTGCGGATAAGTCTCGACGAGAGATGAAGTTCTAAGAAAAGGACAAAGTGTGGTTGAACATGAAGAACTTCCGGTTGCCAAAAGGTTTAAGTCATAAGTTATTGGGCCCATATGCGAGCCCATTCAAAGTGTTGGAAATGAAACTTTCCGACACTTATAAGTTAGAACTACTGAAAAATCTTAGAGTTCATCCCACATTTCATGTGTCTCTTTTGAAGTTGGTCTCCCGTGATGCCTCAAGGCCTAATCGAGAGTACAAGTCAAGGCCCCCACCTGACTTGGTTCATAATGAACCAAAATTTGAGGTGGAGGCCGTGCTCAAGTCAAGGCAACTAAGAGGGCGAGAATGGGAATACTTAGTTAAGTGGAAAGGATACCATCCAATAGACGCATCTTGGGTGAATGAATCTGACATGGAACATGCCCAAGAAGCCATAGAAGAATTCCACACTAGACCGGCAAAGAAGAGACGTAGAACGTGATGAGGACATCACTTTTCTTTTAGTGGGGCAGAGTGTCACATAAAATGTACCACATCAAGTTGCAAGTGAAATAAAGACTAAAAACTTCCAAGAGATTGTATCACGAAAATTTTGTATAAGTGCAAATAGGGTTGTCAAATGGCATTGGACAAATGGAACTATCTTGCGTAGGCCCAAATCAAAATCGGACTCCTACCTTGGGGTTGAGGAAACTTGACCCCGAAAGAGGAGGCAAGCAAGGTACATGATGTGTTAAGAAAAATTGTATTTTATTATATAAAAAAACATTAAAAAAAATTTAAATAAAAATTAGATATGATTTGAAATTATCATCATTTTTAAAGACGAAACATGGAATTTATAAGGAATTAGGACATTTTCAAATTTTCGTATTTATTCAACAATGATGAAGAAAAAAATGTCATGTACTTGGACAACTATAGGAATTTATTATAACAAGTTGCAAAAAAAATTGTTCCAAAATTCATTCATATGAAAAAGTTTTTTTTAGCAAAAAGGACATCCAGTCTTTTTTTCTAGTAATCCCGTTGGCTCATTATATCCCATTTGCACCCTTTATTGTATTTTATTATATATTTTAGACCTATATTGTCGCAACCCCATTTTGAGCTAAGTGTGAGGATGAAACTCACACTCTCAAAAGTGGGAACTTAGAGTCCTCCGGGACTCCTGAAAACTCAGAGCTTGATTGCAGGGGTCAAAACACCTTGCATTGGAGTGTTTTTTATACCGTTGGAAATTTCTTGAAGTGTAGATGTCCAAAATAACCTCGTATGAGCCATTCGGACATCTGCAGCCCAAGTTATACGCTAAAGAAGGGTCGGGAGTCAAATTGGTAATTTGACTCCTGACCATTAAAAAGTCGGGAATCGACCCGATTCCAACGTCTACAAGAGGAGGGGGACATGGCGTTGGAAAGCTCTCAAAGAGAGCTACGAAATTGCTTTAGACCTCATCTGAGTCGAAGGTCTAAACAAGAAGTTATGGATACCCAAAGTCCTGGGAGTCCAACCTGTGACAGTTTCGGGACTCCTCCTTGGGAGTCCCGGGAAAAAGTGCCATTCGGATGTAGCCCTTACGGGGAGCTACAAAGAATACTATATGGGGGAAGGTGGTGGCTTCCCCCGAGTCCGGGCCGTGGTGAGTCAAGTGAGTCCAAGGTCGCCCATGGCTAGTCCCAACACCAAAAGGGTGCAAAATGATTTCTAAGCAACTTGTGGTTAGTTTTGGATGCAGGACCGAGTAACTAAGTAATTTGTCCCTCTTCCTAGTCTAATCCTGCAACTTCTAGCACGCCCTTCTCACCCCCTTTAGTGCTGAAAGTTAGGAGCAACTCCAAGTTCCAACTCCTTCCGCATTTCCACATAGTTAGACCTTCAAGTGGGTCTACCAAGGAACTTGGGAGTGCGTCATATATATAGGACTAGAAATTATGTATTTACCATTATTTAAATGACCATGGAGGTTTTCAAGAGTCAATTGTGTTGAAATAATTAAATTGGATTCTAATTGCATCCCATCCATAGAGGCCTTTGGAGACAATGCATGTGAAGACTTGTTTGATCCACAAGATCATAGGGTTATAAACATTGGGAAGGAACCCCTTGGAGTGGTGGAAAGGATTGTTATCAGAGTAGTTCTATTCATTAATATGATGAATGCAAAAGGTGAATAAACGGTACAGTGTGCCATAAGAAGTCGTAGCAGATGTTTCATACTAGGTGAAGTTATATGTTCCTTTCATTAATATTTTTGTTGATGGTTGGAACAAATGGATGGGTTTTGTAACTAGTCTATTCACAACACTTTATGGAAAATACATTAATGAAATGTGCAAAAAGTGGGCAATGTTAGAAAGTTGAGAGGAGATGATCACAAGGAAAGGGGTGGAGGATTTGGAAAAGGAAAAGGAGGTCGAAAAGATTCATTTGAAGTATAAGAATGGAATTGGGAAGCTTTTGCCAATTGTCAATCTGTTCAACAGAAAAGAGAGTTCTTCAATATTTTGAAGGAGAATTTTGTGCAAATGGAACCAAAATGGACAATTGATAGGTCGTCTTGTTTCATACACACAAAAGTGAGTGCCAAAGAGAGTGTGAGTTATTTGAAGATTTGGGTCAAGGATGACATGGAGAAATTAAAACATGGATTCCCATTGAAGCTCATGGGGAGCACATCATTGGACCCATGGCTTTCAAAGAAAGCATTCATATTCTAATGAGTGATCCAAACATTGCTTTTGAATTGTGTTTGGAAATGAAATGGGTTTGTATGTAAAAAGTTGTAACATTGTTGAATGTAACTCTTACAAGCATGCAAGGGCAAGGTCAGGGGGCTAGAAAATGACCATCAAGAACACATGCGAATAATATATGAGAAGCCAAAGTTTGAGGAGGGATGGGTGGCAACATATTCATATGTGTCAAAATACGCAATGAAATATTTTTCAAGAATATTTTTGCATGAATTCAACCTAGACAATTTGAAGAAAGGCACAACAATTTTTCGATTTAACACTTGGGAGGAGTAACTGTACGACTTGTGAATTCTCCAATGATGTGTGTTTCAGTGAGTACAAACAACACAACTTCGTCTATGAGCATCCGAAAAAAGTAACAAAGTTTCAACAAGGAGAATTTGGTATGGTAGGTACATGAAATTTGTTTTAACTGTAGAGGGGTTTGTTACCAAACTTCCAATTTGGTTTGAATCATGGGAAGAACCAAACATCATTCTTTGGAACGAGTTTTAGATGAAAGGATGGAGTACCAAACATTTATGATTGGGGGGATGGTATTTAGACTTACTAGTGACTCAAGTCTTGGAGGAAGAGAAGGAATTGTATGAATCCTGTAAATATGAGGAAGAAAACTCAACCAAAGGGACACCATGTTGAAAGGTGGATGTAGATGCAATGGAAGAGATATGACGAGCATTGAAGAACATTCTTGTCAACCTGATTTTGATCACAAACAAAGGAAAGAGACAATTGAAACCACACCCATATGCACAACGAAATGCATCGAACTTCATTACATTTGTCATTGCAAACAAAACCCAACCAGACTATCTTGTAGCATGAAGAATTTTACAAGCGCAAATGGAAAGATCATGCAAACTACCCAAACACAATGAAGAGCTTACATTGAAACAAACACAAGGTATATCAAAGAAATAGAAACACATGGCAAGGTACTCCATTGTGACAAATATGAATAGAGTGGTAGAGAAGAAAGATGTGCTTCTAATCCCATAGTTATGATTGGGAACTTATATGGCATACTTATAAAACAAAAAATGCCCAAAGGCTTGGGGATTGCAAGCATAATATTAGTTTGCAAGGCATGTGAAAATAACATCAACAAAACTAGTTTGGATTGTTTTGAACTTGCGACCCATGAACTAACAAATGATTTTTGTCCAAATGTAGTTGGATTGTTGAAGTCTATAAGGGGAGAGGGCAAGGAGGACATCGCACATTTTGACCTCATTATCGTTGACATCCTAGATGGGTATATGGTTCATGGCCTACTGGTAGAATCCATTCCATCATGGAACACAAGAATAATGTCAGATTAGTTTGTTGTAATAACGTCTACAATGAACCTATGGGGGTGTGATGACACGAGAGTCTTATTCATGCTTTCTCGCTTCAAAAGGAGATGCAAAGACACATGAAAGGAACACCATTCAATAAGGAATTCAAACATTGGACAATCGTGAATTTGGTTATTTTCTATCTGCCAAAAACACATGCACATGTAACAAACATTATTTTGGAGAAGAATAACAATTTGAATAAATCCATTGTATATTCATACCAATGATTGTTTGTTGGATGTAGATATTACTATTTGAAATTGTATGTTGGACATAACTAGGGCAAGGATTCAAGTTGATGGACAATTCGATGGCATACATTGACCCGAACATCAATCAAGTAAATTTTGATTTTTTTACAATGTGGTCATGGATAAAACATTCAAAAGGGGAAAAAAAAGTGACGCACCCCCAAGCTCCTTGATGGACTCAACTACGAGTCCAAAGGTGACAGCGAAAGGAGAAGGAGTTAGGGCGCGCTCCTTGGCTCGCAGCATTTCAAGGGTAAAGAGGCGTGTTAGAGCTCTGGGATGGGATTAAGAAGATTGACAAGCTCTTCACTTACTCACACAAACTTGCACAAACCAAACAACAAGTTGGTTAGTGACACATTCCCAAGTCCCAAGTTAGGACCAAGATGGGCTTTAGTTTCTAAAATAACGAAATTATGGGGACTTGAAGGCACGTTCCCAGCTCTCAACACTAAAAGGGGTAGAGGGGCGTGCTAAAGCTCCGGGATGGGACTAGGAAGAGGGACAAGCTTTAGTTACTCACTCGAACTTGCATCAAACCAACCAACAAGTTGGTTAGTTCACATTCTAGAGCACCCTTGGTGCTAGGACATGCCACAGGTAACTCTGGACTCACAAGACTCACCACGGCCCGAACTCGAGGGAAGCCACCACCTTCCCCCATATAGTATTCTCTGCATTATTCCGTGGCACCCACATCCAAATGGCTTTTTGTCCCGGGACTCCCAAGGAGAAGTCCCGAAATTGTCCCGATTTGGACTCCTGGGACTTTGTGAATTCATAATTCTTTGCTCAGACCTTGGATTGGGATGAGGTCTAAAGCAAACTTGTAGCTCTCGTTGAGAGATTTCCAACGGTGTGTTGTAATCCATTTGCACACACCGGGGTCGAGTCGACTCTCGACTTTTAGTGGTCGGGAGTCAAATTGCCAGTTTGACTCCCGACCCTTCTTTTTGCCATAACTTGTGCTATAGATGTCCAAATGGCTCATGCGAGGCCATTTTTGACATTTACACTTCAATATTTTTCTAATGACATGACGAACGCCTCAAGGCGAGGTGTTTTGCCCCCTACAATCGAACTTTAAAATTTTGGGAGTCCCAGAGGACTCCCAAGTCCCCATTTTGGGAGTGTGAATGTCATCCTCACACTCTTCCAAAAGTGGGGTTGTGACAACAAGGCTTATAGAAACCCCATATCGGAATATGATGTTAGATAGAAGAATTACGAAAATAGAGGAAAGATTTATAAGGCACAAGTTGTTTTTATCACAAGAAATGGTATGGTGTGAAGTATGGAGTAGGGTCTTTAGAAAAGTCATAGTCATAAATGACAATTTCAACATAGAGACTTGTAGTCAACTACTCATCCAAATGAATGGGTGCAATATACTTTTCAGCCACAATATGTAGTTCAAATTCAAAAATATTAAGACAGAGCAGGGACTTTTACAATACTTAATCAACTGCAAAAAATCTCAAGTCCAAAGTTGGTGAATAGCTGAAGGAGGATGTTATAGGAGGTACGTAACCTAGGTTTGTGTAACAATCTACATCTTCATATTATTATGAACGAATGGAAGATTGGGAGGTGGAAGAAAACATTAATATCAATGTGGTTGAGGATATTAAGGAAAGTTACCCACAATCATTTATGTATGTAGAGGCACAAGTGAATGTGTTTAATGAAATACCACAATCATATTCACGTAAAGGGAATCTAAAGTTGGATCAAACAGGGTACACAACCGAAACATGGTTTTATGAATCTATGGGATTCGGAGGTAGTTAAATTACTTTCAAGGGTCTATGCATTTTGTGAGGAAGAAGGACACACAATCATGGATTGTCCTTTCATGCCTTTGCACATCAGAGTAGGTATTGCTAAACATGTGGAATTATAGAATGTGGCAAGAACATTAATGGATCAACCACATGAACAAGAATTAGGAATTCTTATAGTTTAAAATAGATTGAAAAGCATGGAGTTGGGAAGCCTACTAACCACAAAGTTAACAAATTTTTCCATGGGTGAAAATCCTTTAAGGTGTACCACACATGACAAAAAGGGCCTAGTCCTTATCACAATCCTTTTTTACCCTATATTTTAATCCCCATAAAAAATAATGAATCAAAAGTTGTCAAAAAAAACTAAAGGACTATATTTTAGACTATTACAATTTTAGTTTCCATTATAATCATCCATAAATGTGTCTTTACATGGTAAAAAAAATACTAGGTGAAAAAGACAAAAAATTGTGACATTGTGACAAGATTTTGGTACACCTTAAAGAACTTTCACCCCCATCTATTCATATTAGGAGTAGAGAACCAAAGGTATGTTCACATCCACATTCTACACCACAAAGGATACCAATGGGTAATCACAAAATGGAACATCAGCAACTTCAAGTTAACATAGCTTCAGCAATAGTGTCAGAAGTGGCAATTGTTGAAACCTAGAAACAACTTGTTGGCGTAGCAATTACTCAATCATTTGATGCAAGTATAACAACCACATGAGTGGAAATGGTTATTGCACCCAACGTGGATGTTGTAAAAAAAGGAATATTAATTGGATCTATAGCAAAATTGGGTAGTGGATTAATCATTTGATGCAAGTATAACAACCACATGAGTGGAAATGGTTATTGCGCCCAACGTGGATGTTGTAAAAAAAGAAGTATTAATCGGATCTATAACAAAATTGGGTAGTGGATTAAGTGGAGTCTTGGTAAGAAGGAATTTGAGTCAATGTTTGGCATTACCAACAGCAACAACTAGAGTTGTTGAGACACCTTGGATGGTGTTTACTAATCTGATAATGACTACTCATGTGAATAGGATTGCAAATTGACCACCAACGAACTCAATGGCTATTGGAGGGTACAGAAGTGTAAATGCAATGAATCTAAGAGGAGGATATCCAAAACCATCTACTATAATTGCACAAAATCCTAATCATAAAAATAGCCATTATGTTAGGCCAAACATGGTACCTCTTAAGTATCTTAACGTCAAAGAAGTTGTTGATTAGATGTTCATGTCAAAGTGTTCAATTTTGCAATAAAAGCAAATGTAGATAACTCTAAAGATAATACCATTATTGCATTTCACTATACGCTCAAAGATACAACATCAAACTAGTGTCATAATTACATGTCAAAATACCCTAACTATATTTTTTCAAAGCTTACATAGGCATTTTGTAAATGTCATTGGAAGATTAAGAATGATAAACAAATATACATGGAACTGCAAAATATGAAGCAGGTGGAAATTAAGAGGGTGGAGGTTCACTATGAACGAATTTAAAAGTTGGCTCATGGTTTACACATATCAACCATAGACAATTTTCTGCTTATTATGTTTAAAACAAGCTTGTAATCATACCTTAAAATTGTGATTGCAAGGATGAAGCAATCAACATTACAACTTAAGGAGGTGGCAATGTTGTGTCAAGAAGGCATGACCACTATAAAAGCAAGGAGTGCACTTTCAATACCATAGAATACCAAACAAGCAACACCAACAAAAACACAAAGTAATACAAGGAAAATTGACAAATATTGCACAAACTATGGGATGACGAATCACAATGTGGAAACATGTAGAAAGAAGGAGCAAACCATAGTGGCAACCACAAACGTAACACAAAGAAGTCAAAATCCACAATAGAGTTCTTCACATGCATGCCACATATGTGGTTTGAATGGACATAAAATGAGAGATTGTCCAAAGTTGTTGAGATGCATAAAATGTTTCATGGGAAATATGTGGCAATAGTAAAGGTTAAACCTATTGCTAAGACACAAACAATAAGTACATATGTGAATGTTGTGGCTGCTAATGTTACAAAAGGAAGTAAAGCAACTAAAACATGTGTCCAAAGATAAAGAGTTAGAAAAGCAAAAAGTGTCATTGAATAAGAGAAAGAAGAATGGTTGAAGAAGTCAATGGTGGAGACAATTCAACAGATTCAAAAAAAGTAGACTTAGATAGAAGGGCAATCCACATCCATGGAGGGATGGAACACAACTTGGCCAAGTATGCCAAATACTACTCCCGTGGAAACACAAAAAATCAAGAAGTAGTGAATTTACAAGAAAAACTAATCACAATAAAAGAGATTTTTCTGGACATTAGTAAGCAAATGTTAAAAATAAGTTATACTTCGAGCTTGGGACATTTGCTTAAAATAACTCCTAAGTTAAAGAGATATATTTGGCATAAGCTAATACCAAAAGAATGCAAAATGTAAATACAACAACCATAGAGAAACAAGTTGGTTCTTCAATACCAAAGGTAGGAACAACTATTGTAGCAATAGATAATCATATGGCAGTTATCCAAATATAGATTGGGAAGAATACAATAGAGGAAGTGTTGCTAGATGGAAGTTTTAGAGTTAATATTATCATGGAATAGTTAAGATTGAAGTTGGGGGTTCCAAAGCTTAAACTTGCTTCATTTCCTTACATAATTATGTTTACTATACTACAAAATAGTGTGGTAGATTTTAGTTATTCCATGTTGTTGGGGAGACCATGGTTGAGGGATGCTAAAGTGGCACATGATTAGGGTAGTAACACTATTACCATACAAGGGAATGGGACATTCAGAACAATTATACTCACCAAACATTTGGGAAATGAAGTAAGAAGACCAAAAATGTTATAATGTTACGATTATCAAAATGACATCATAGAAGAAAAAGAAGATATCATTTTTGTTATAGATCCATAATAGATCCATAGGAATAATCAGTTTACCTAAGACAATTCAATATGTGAAAACCACAAATATGGAGATCATGGATACAAATGTGAAGACTAATATTTCAAAACTTGGATATAAAGTACATAGCATAGAAAAGAAAATACTTGGCAACAAATATGATCTAGAAGTAGCTCTCGAGGAT
>Ga0116226_10005168_pt1 | contig 11636 bp, 7 predicted proteins | sample S1TSphfallax_FD_89692 | JGI IMG/M metagenome (GOLD analysis project Ga0116226, IMG submission 89692) | Host-associated microbial communities from peat moss isolated from Minnesota, USA - S1T2_Fa - Sphagnum fallax MG | ecosystem: Host-associated > Plants > Peat moss > Unclassified | place: USA... | reverse complement strand
TGCGGCAACGACCCGACTACGTGCTCATTCTGCCGTGGAACCTCAAGGACGAAATCCGGCGCCAGCTCGCGGGCATCGGCGCATGGGGCGGAAAGTTCGTCACGCCCGTGCCCTTGGCGCGCGTCGAGCCGTGAAATTCACGGCGAGCCCTCTGGCCGGCGTCCATACGGTCGACCTGGAGCGCATCGAGGACGAGCGCGGTTTCTTCGCGCGCTCATTTTGTACCCGGGAGTTCGCCCTGCACGGGCTCGAGGCGCCGATGAGCCAGTGCAGCGTCTCGTTCAACGCCCGCCGCGGCACGCTGCGCGGCCTGCATTTTCAGGCTGCGCCGCACGATGAGGAGAAGCTCGTACGCTGCACCACGGGTGCGATCTTCGACGTGGCCGTCGATCTGCGCCGCGGCTCGCCCACGTACCTGAAGTGGTCGTCGCTGGAGCTCGACGCGAGCGGCAACCGCGCGTTCTGGGTGCCCGCGGGCTTCGCGCACGGCTTCATGGCGCTCGAAGACGCCGACGTCGCGTATAAAGTGACCGGCTACTGGTCCGCGGGCGTGGACGGCGGCCTGCGCTGGGACGACCCGACGATCCACGTGCGCTGGCCGCAGACCGGCGGCGCGCCCGTGCTCAGCGCGAAGGACGCGGCCCTGCCCGCGCTCGCGGACTGCGGCGCCGACTTCGTCTGGAAGCCCTGACGTGGGGATCGCTCCGGACAACCTGCTCGAGCAGGTCCGCATCACGGCCCCGTTCCTCTTCGAGGGCGAGCTGCCCGCGCCCGACGGACCGCGCCGCTACATCCGCCGCCTGCGCGACGCCGACGGCCGCGGGCTCGGCGGCGCGGACTACTACGCGCTGTGCCTGTCCGCGCACTGGGCCACCGCGGGCACGTTCGTGCCCACCGACGTGGACAACGCGATCAGACATAAGCTGTGGCAGGAGGCCTCGGCCGCGCTGATCTCCGCGCAGACGGACCTCGTGCTCGACTCCCTCGGCTGGGACTACACGCCGGTCACCGCGCGCCGCCTTGCGGGACCGGACGGAGGACTCCTCGCCACGCACGAGGGCACCTGGTTCTCGGTCGCGGTCGGCGCGTACGCGGCCTGCCGCGCGAAATTGCCCGAGCGCGCCGCCGAAGTGCTCGCCGCGATGGTCGCCGAGGCCGAGCGCGAGGCCGCGATCTTCAAAGCGCTCGCCGACTCCGGCGACGGCGTCGCGACGCTCAAGGCCTGCGCGCTCGTCGCGCACAACTTCGGCGACTTGGACCGCGTCGCCGACCAGTGGGAGCTGCCCGCCGACGACGCGCTGCGCGCGGCGCTCTACGACGCGGCCAGGCCCGGCTCGACGAAGTTCGGCGGCCTGCTCGGCTGGGCCGGCGAGCTCAACAAGCGCTTCCTCTCGGCGGACAACCACCGCCACTATCCCCTGCGCGCGCCCAAGTGCCTGCGCCGCAGCGGCGACCTGCTCATTCCCGTCGGGCCGTTCTTCGATTCGTGGGGAGCCGCGGTCGCGCGGCACCCGTCGCTCTCGCGCGAGGACGTGGCCGAGGTCGTGCGCGCCTTGATCGACGGCTGGGTGCGCATGCACGAGCCCGCCGGCTACGCGCGCGCGCTCGCGGGAATTCTCGAGACCTTCCCCGGCGGCCGCCAGGCGCTCGGCCGCCTCCTCCCGGGCGCCGACCGCCGCGCGCTCGAGTCCGGGCCGCTGAAAGCCGCGCTCGACGTCCCGCGCGAGCGCTTCGAGGCCCAGTGGGCCAACCGCGTGCGCCAGGTTCCGCGGCCGGCCGCCGCCTCCGCGCGTCCTTGATAAACGTCCGCGTAAAAAGGAAGCCCTCTCCTCGCGGAGAGGGCTTCGCGATTTCCGGCGCGCGATCGAGTTAGTGGTGGTTCGCGTAATCCGCCGCGGCGTAGATCTCGTCCTTGGCCTGCGACAGGAACTGCTCGGCCTTGGCCCGATGGCCGCCGAACTCGCCCGGATCCTCCGCCTTCGCCGCGCGGCAGTCCGTCAGGGCGCGGTCGATGGAATTCTTCGCCTTCATGAGGTTCGGATGACGCTTGAGAGGACCGGCCGCGGCCGCGACGACGAGGCCGCCCACGAGCGCGCCGGCGAGCCCCGCCTGCATGAGCTTCATGTTCATGATTTCTCCTTGAGTCGTTCGATGCGGGCGCGCCCCCCGGCCGCGTCCCGCGTCTGATATATCATTTTCGTCGAATTCCCCGCACGCGCCGACGCGGCGCGACTACCGCGCGCCGGACCAGCCGGGCAGGTGCTTGGCGGCTTCGGTCTTCGCGAGCTTCATCGCCTCGGCGACGGCGGCCTCGAAGTCGTGGTAGGTCGGATGGACGCTCAGGCGCGCGCGGAAGAACTGCGCCCAGAGGAACTCGGAGAACGGCGCGTCGTTTTTATCGTAGCCGCCGCGCTCGCGCACCGCGCCGGCGACGCTGCGGTAGGGATCGTCGGCGAGGCCGCGCACGTTCTCGGGCAGGTCGCGCGGGTCGTGCGGGCCGCCGCCGAGCTGATCATAAGGGTAGACCCAGTTCTCCTTCTTCATGCGCTCCCAAAACGCGTCTTCGGAAAGTCCGGAGAGATCCGCCTTGACCTCGACGCGCACGCGCGACAGGCCCGCCTCCCACGCCGCGCGCACGAGGTGGTGGTGATCGATCAGGTACGTGCGTCCGTTCGGGCCCAGCACCACGGGGACCGGCCGCGTCTTCAGATACGCGTCGGCGTCCTTGCCCTTGAGCTTCGCGACCTTCTCGTCGACCTCGCGCATTCCCACCGACATCTGCGTGGGCCGCAGCTCGAGGACGCCCATCTGGCGCAGGTCGGCCGCGGGCGCCGCGGCGGGTGCGGCGCCTTTTGCGCTGGAGCCGTCCATCGCGGCCGCGCTCAGCGCGGACAGGGACGCAGGCGCGCGGGCCGCGAGCGCCGCGGCGACGGACGCCGCGCGCGGCGCGGCCGCGGAAAGGCCCGCGACGGGAACCGACGTCGGCGCGGCGGCGATCGACGGCGACGCGGCGAGAATCGGAAGAGCGAGCGCCGACGGCGCGAGCGCGACGGACGCGGCGCTCGCGGCGGACGCGAACGCCGGAATCGCGCCCGAAGTCGGCGACACCGAGAGACGGACCTCCGTCTGCGCCGACGCCGCCGCGGGAACGAGTGCGCGGAGCGCGAGCAAAGTCGCGATTTTTCGCGCGGTCACGGCAAAAGTATAGCGATCCGCGCGCGCGGGACGTCTAGAGCTTTGGGCCCGCTCGCCGCGTCCGAGAGTCCCGCTTCTCGGCCCCGAAATATAGGGCAAAAGACCCAAGCGCTCTAGGACTTTCGGATTGACATTTGTTACGCATTTGTGTCAAGATGAGCCTGCCTGTAATCCTTGAAATTGGTCAAGGAGCATCCACCCCCGGACCCAATCCGGGGCACCAGGAGAACGACCTCGCGGTTCGTTCTCTTTTTTTCTATCTGGTTACCGCGGGCGGTCCGCCGAGACCGACCGACGTTTGGAGGACGACAGAAATGAAGAAGTCGCTCGTCATAGGATTGTTCATCGCCGCAGGCTCCGCCGCAAACGCGCACGCCGATCCGGGATTTCTCGCCGGGCTGATCCCCGCGAGCGTCTCCAACGCCTACACCTCGCTCCAGCAGCGACTCTGGCCCGCCGCCAAGCCGGCCGACCAGAAAACCGCCCCGAAGCCCAAGCTCGTTCCGGCCAAGTTCGTCCTGACCGGCGCGGAACAGCAGCACGGCCAGCAGCAGGCCCGGCCCCCGGAGCCGGCCCCTCGCCCCGAGCCGCCGGCCCCTCGCCCCGAGCCGCCGGCTCCTCGCCCCGAGCCGCCGGCCCCTCGCCCCGAGCCGCCGGCTCCTCGCCCCGAGCCGCCGGCCCCTCGCCCTGAACCGCCGGCCCCTCGCCCCGAGCCGCCGGCCCCTCGCCCTGAACCGCCGGCTCCTCGCCCTGAACCGCCGGCTCCTCGCCCTGCGCCGCCCGCTCCGCGACCCGAACCGCCGGCTCCTCGCCCGACACCTCCGACTCCGCGTCCGACGCCTCCGACTCCGCGTCCGACCCCGCCGGATCCGCGTCCGACGCCTCCAACTCCGACGCCCAAGCCCCCGACGCCGACTCCTAAGCCGCCGACGCCGGGTCCCAAGCCCCCGGAGCCTGGTCCGAAGCCGCCGACGCCGGGTCCCAAGCCCCCGACGCCGGGTCCCAAGCCCCCGACGCCGGGACCGAAGCCGCCGACTCCTGGACCGCGCCCGACGCCCGGACCGCGCCCGAATCCGTCGCCGAAGCCCCAGCCCCCGGTGGTCATCCATCCGCCGGTGACGCCGGGACAGCACGGCGGCGGCAAACTGCCGACGCCGCCCAAGCCCGTCGATCCGCGCCACGTCATCAATCCGGCGAAGAACGGCGACGGCCGCGCGAACGTGCCGCCGACGACGCACAACGGACAGCCCATCGCGCAGAAGCCGCTCGTGAACAAGAACGGCCGCCTCGTTCCCCCCGGCGACAAGCACATCGGGATCATCACGGATCGCGGCATGATCGGCAACATCAACGGGATCCAGGGTCATTGGAACAACCGTGACCACGGCTACGGCTGGTACAACTGGAACGGACAGTTGGTCGGTCATCACTACGACCAATTCGGCTTCCATTGGTGGGGCTTCTACGTGGGCGACTCCTACTTCTGGACTCGCTACTACAACAACATGTACTGGTGGTGGGATCCCTACTTCCACCGCTGGTGCTGGCAGAACGGCAGCAGCTGGTGGTGGCAGGACTCCAACGGCGTGGTCTACATCGTGATCGACGGCCAGTACTACGAGTACCAGGACAACGGCGGAACCGTCGTCGTGGTGCCCGATCCGACGCAGCCCGTCGACGTCCCGCCGGGTCCGGCCGATCCGGCCCAGCCCGTCTCGTACTACAGCGCCGACGGCACGCGCCTCGTGACCATCGATCCGACCGACGGCTCCGCGTATCTGTACGACGCGACCGTCACGGACCCGAGCGATCCTCGCTCCCAGGGACGTTTGCTGGGAACCGGCGTGAGCTCGGCGCAGTTCACGTACTCGACGGCCGCCGACGGCACGACGATCGTGCCGCTGCAAATCAACCTGACGTTCTCCGACGGGGTCACGACCGCCGTGGCCGACCCCAACGGCGAACGCGAAGTCTCGCTGCCGGGAGACGGCACCGCCGTCCTCTACAACCTGGACGACAGCACCGTGTCGCCCGTGACGCTGTCGCAGCAGGCGTCCTCGGTGTCGCTCATCGATCAGGCGGGTCAGGACTCCGCCGGAGAGAACGAGCAGCTTCTCGTCCAGATCGTCGTCGCCCAGCAGGACGGAACGACGGCGGCCTTCGACGAGGACGGCAACTCGGCCGGGAATTCGTTCTCGGCGTCGCCGACGTCTCTGCGCCAGCCGGCGGCGCAGATCCAGTCGATGCAGCAGCACGTGCGGAGCTCCGGGGTCCTCAAGGCCCTGCAGAACGGCGCGTTCGGCTGGTAGACGGACGACGTGACGCCCCGGCCCGCAAGGGCCGGGGCGTCTTTTTTTTAGATGCGCGGACGCGTTGACCTCCGACGGGCGAAGCGGTAAACTGGAGTCATGCTCCCCCTGATCGCCCTGCTCGTCGTGCCCGCCTGCGCGGAGACCTCGCTCCTCAAGAGTCGTCCCGCGACCGCGCTGACGGACGAGATCGTCGAGCTGAGGACGATCGACGGCGACCATTTCAATTCGGAGGCCCCGCAGAAGTGCGGCGGCGACGCGCCGCTCGAGGTCCTGCCGCACCGACTGCGCTGCCAGCTCAAGACGCCGGGCAAGGCGACGATCCTGGTCACCGTGTGCGACGACGCGCTGACCTTCTGCCGCCAGGAGAGCTTCGACGTGGACGTGCGCGGCGCGGACAGGTCGGCGCCTTCTCCTCTCGCCGCGAAGCCCAAGGGCGGACGGCACGCGCCCGAGGGGTTCATCGACAACGATCCCGCCGCCGCCGCGGCGCTCGCCGAGAAGAGCGGCAAATTAGTCCTGATCGACTTCTACGGCATCTGGTGCCCGCCGTGCAATGATCTGGAGGAGTACGCCTATCCCGATCCCGCGTTCCGCAAGGCCGTCGCGGACTGGGTGACGCTCGGCCTCGACGCGGACTCCGCCGCCTCCTACGATTTGAAGACGCGCTACAAAGTCGGCGGCTATCCGACCCTCGTCGCCGTCGATTCCCGAATGCGCGAGCTCGGCCGCGTCGTCGGCTATCGCTCGGGACCCGCGCTGGCGCGGTTCCTGGACCAGATGCGGGCCGTCGCCGGCGAGCCGCTCGAGACCGCGGCGAAGCTCGTCGCGCGCGGCGGCGCCGACGCGACGCCCGCGCGCGTCCTGCGCGTGGCGCAGTGGTACGCGGACCGCGGCGAGTTCCGCGCCGCCGCGAAGCTGCTCGCCGGCTCCCCCGCGCCCGAGGCGCGCCGCGCGCTCTTGGAAGCGCGCCGCGAGCGCGCGCGCCGCGAGGAGAACAAGACCGCCGCGCTCGAGGCCCTGCGCACTTTGATCCGCCTTTTCCCGAACGACGCCGAGTACGCGGACTGGGTCGAGGCGCTCTCCGAGCTCGACGCCGAGTCCGCGCGCGCGTTGAAGGCCCCCCTGCACGCGTCGGTCGCCCGCTGGGCGGCCGACCCCGCGCTCGGCGCCGCCGGGGAGGACCCGGGCGACCTCTACGTCGACGAGGCCCAGGTTCTCGACGCTCTCGGCGAGAAGGAAGCCGCGAAGGCGGCCTACGCGCAGGCCGCCGACGCGTACGGCGCCCAGGCCGCGCGCTCCCCGCTCAAAACGCCGCGCGCCGCGAATTTCGGCCGCGCCGACGCGCTGATGAAGGCCGGCCGCCGCGACGAGGCCAAGGCGCTCTACGTGTCCCTGGTGAAGGCATACCCGGCGGAGTTCACCTTCAACTACGAGTACGCGACCGCGCTCTCCGACGACGGCGACTTCGCGGGCGCCTATCCGTACGCCGCCGCGGCCGCAAAGTCCGGCTACGGCGACAATTGGCTGCGCGCCGTGCTCCTCAAGGCCGAGCTCGAATTGAGACTGGGCCGAACGGCCGAGGCCGCCGCGACGGTGGACTCGGCGCTCGCCGTCACCGCGCCGCCGAAGACGGCCGAAGTGCGCACGTACCGCTACGTGAGCGCGCTGCGCGAGCTGCAGCGCCGCATCGCGGCCGCGCGCGCCAAGAGCTGATCAGCGCTTCTTGAGGAAGGGCTCGGCCGCGTCCAGCGCGCGGCCGCAGTAATCCAGGACCTCGTCGCGGTACTGCAGCAGGCAGCGGGCCGTCTTCAAGTCGTCGGCCAGCACCGCGTCGCAGAACAGGCCGCGCTCCGCGTGGCAGTCGAGATTGACGCGGTCGACGGCGGCGTCGCGCGACTCGGGCGCCGCCTCGTCCCGCGGCGCGGCGCGGCGGGGCGGAGCCTCGACCGCGACGCGCGGTTCGTCGTTCTCCGGCGCCGGGTCGTCCAGCGCCCGGCTCGGCGCGCCGCCCGGCTCGTCGCTCATGAGGTCCGCCGGAATATCCTCGACCGGATCGTCCCCGGGGTCGTCGCCCGTCGGCTCGGCGAGATCGGAGTCGTCGCCCGAGGCGTCCTGATAGGACGCGCCGCCGCCGCTGGAACGCCCCTGCGCGAAAGACGCGACGCTCAAGGACAACACCGCCGCGCAGACGGCCATTCGAGCGAGCATGGGCTATCCCTCCGAGTTTTCACTCGAAGAATAGCCCGCGCGGCGGATTAAATCAAGGTCGGCCGCGGCCTAGTACATGTCTTCGGGAGTCGCTTCTCCCGAGTCGACGTCGGGAATGCCCGTCTGAACGCCGGAGACGGCCTCGGGCCGATACGACGGATCGCGCGAGAGCGCGATCGCGCGCAAGGCCGCGGAGACCAGCAGAGGGCGGTCCTTGGAGACCAGCATCTTCTCGAGGCGCGAGAGCGCGGGAGCGCCGTCCGCCCCGATGCTCTTGCGCGCGTACTCCGCGAACAGGCCGCTGCGGATCAGCACCTTCGCCCAAGCCTCGGGCGTCGAGAAATACATCTGCTCGTGGTTGCTGCCGATCCCGTTGGGATCCTGGTCCATGATCCGCTCCAGCGCCGGGAGAACCTCCGCGCCGCCGGTCTTCTCGGCCGTGAGCACGTACGCGTAGAGGATGCCCCACGGATCGTTGTAGCCGCCGATGCCGTGCTTGCCGACGTAGGCGTTGATCGCCTTGGGCAGGCCCTTGGTGCGGCCGGCGCGGGCGGCGAGCGTCGCCCAGGCGATCGCGGCGTGATAGCGCGTGACGCGCTCGGTCGAGCGGCCGCCCTTGCCGGAAATCATCTCGCTCAGGATCTTGAACGTCTCCGCGGAAGGCGCGGTCTCCTCGGCGATCGTGAGCAGGGCGGCCCGCCGCTGAACCTCGTCGGCCTTGCCCCAGCGCGCGGCGTCGTAGAAGTCCGCCTTGAGCTCCGCGAGACGGCCCGTGCGGCGCGCGAGGCCGACGAGGCCCTCGGGGCTCTTCTTGATCAGGTCCATGTCGCCCGGGTAGCCGCGCGCGCCGAGCGCCTGCGCCAGCGCGTTCTCGATGTCGGTCTTGTTCTTGCCCGAGCTGTAGCTCCCCATGTAGCCGCCCGAGGCGGCCCCCGGGATCTGCGCGGCGCGGAGCTGCGCCTTGCGGATCTCGGAGAGGCCGGCGCGCTCGTAGAGCGCGGCGAGCGCGTCGACCAGGGCGTTGTGCAGGGGCACCTGGTAGTGCGAGAAGTCGGTGAGGTTGATCGAGAGGTTCTCGAGACGCGCGATGTCCTCGACGCCGCCGAAGCGCTTGAAGATCAGCGCCGCCGTCATCGCGAGCGCGTTCTGGTTCGTGATCGAGGCCTGCGCGATCGTCGCCCCCTCCCACTTCTGCTCGACGAACCAGCGGCGCGCGGTCTCGAGGTCCGCCTTCGTGGCGAGACGCGCGTAGCCCTCGGCGGCCGCGACCCGCACCGAGGTGCCGTCCTGCTCGTGGGGCTTGAGGCGCGACTCGTCGATGAAGCGCATCAGAAGGTCGCGCGTCACCTGCGCCTGGCGCTGCTCGTGCGGCGTCGCCGGGTCGATCGCGGCGGTCTTCACGACCGGGGCCGGCGCCGGCGCGGGCGCCGGCGTCTCTTTGCGGATGTCGAGCCACAGATCGGTGCCCGAGCCGCCGCGGGCCGACGGGCCCGAGACGTAGCCCATGCGCGCGCCGGGAACGTCGCGCAGGCGTCGATACAGGTCCAGCAGGTAGTGGTTGCGCACGATGCTGCCGTTGACGTTCATGCTGTCGACGAGCTGCTGCGCGGCCTCGTAGCTGGCGGGCGCGGCGCCGGTGAAGTGCGCCGCGAGGAACGTCTTGTCGGCGTCGGAGAGCGTCGCGTCGAAATGGATCAGCGCGCGCACCCGGCCCGCGTCCACGGCGCTCACGAGCTCGACGGGCTCCTCGATGCCCGCGGCGTCGGCGCGCTCCTTGGCGAACGCGACGAACTGCTTGAGCCAGCCTTCGCCGACCGAGCCGGCGGGGACCGCCAAAGCGGCCACCGCCTCCGCGGGCCAGCCCGCCGCCGCGGCCGCGTCGGCCACGGTCTTGATCTCGTCGCGCAGGGCCTTGTCGGCCGCCTTCGGCCGGTTGTTCGTCGCCTTCGCGACGCGCGCGTTTTCCGGCATCTCCAGGCCGGAGTCCGGGATGAAGAACGCGCGGGTCGGCGCCGCGGCGTCGGCCGACTTCCGCGCCCCTTCCGCCGCCGTCGGACGCGCGCCGCGCAGCAGCTTGTCGAAGAGGCCCTCGGACGGCTCCTCGCCGGAGCCCTCGCCCGACAGGCGCTCGATGAGGCTGAACACCTCGGCCGCGACCGTCTCGGCCGCGCCCTCGACGGGCGAGCGCTCGATCTTCTTCTCGGGCTTCTCTTCTGCGGTGAAGAGGACCTTGCCGTCCTTCATCGTGATCTTGATCAGGCCGCCGCGCACCGTCTTGTTGCCCGACGCGGCCTCCTCCAGGATCCACTTCGCGAGCGGATCGATGATGTTCTTCTCGATGGCGCCCGTCATGGGCCGCGCGCCATAGAGCGGCGAGAAGCCTTCCTCGGACAGGAACTCGATCACGCTCGGATCGACCTCGAGGTCGGTGTCGTGGCGGTCGGCGAGCAGGTTCTTGAACGCGTTGACCTGCAGCTCGGCGATCTTGCGCATGTCCTGCTGGCGCAAGCGATTGACGCGGATCCACTTGACCTTCTTCGAATCGTCGCGCTGATTGGCAGGCCTCGCGTCTTCGTCGCTGGGGCCGTCGTCGAGGCGGTTGAGGAACTCGGGGCGGAAGCGTCCGCGAATGGCCTCGGCCACCTGGGCGTCGATGTCCGCGTCCCACTCCTTCTCGATCTTGGACACCTGAGCGGCGATCTGCTCTTCGCTCGCCTGAGACTGCCGAATGGTCTCGCGGGCCAGTCGGATACGGCGCACGAACTCGGGCCCGTCGACCGCGGCCATGCCGGAGTTCGACGTCATGAGGATGACGGTGTTCTTGAAGTCGACCGTGCGGCCCTGGCCGTCGGTCAGGCGGCCGTCGTCGAGGATCTGGAGGAGGACGTCGAACACCTTCGGGGCCGCCTTCTCGACTTCGTCGAACAGGATGACCGAGTAAGGCTTCTTGCGCACGGCCTCGGTGAGCTGTCCGCCGTCTTCGTGGCCGACGTAGCCGGGCGGCGATCCGGTGAGGCGCTGCGCCGTGTGTTCCTCCATGTACTCGGACATATCCAAGCGGATCATGGCCTCCGGATCGTTGAACAGGAAGCGCGCGAGCTCCTTGGCGAGATAGGTCTTGCCGACGCCCGTCGGACCGACGAGCAGGAACTTGCCCATCGGACGGTCCGGGTTCGAGAGACCGGCCTTGTTGCGCCGGATCGCGTCGGCGATCGCGCGGATCGTGCGTTCCTGGTTGACGACGCGGCCGCCGATCTCCTCCTCCATCTTCACGTAGCGGGCGGCGTCCTCTTCGGCCAGATTCAGCTGGCCGGAACCGATTCCCGTCTTCAGCGCGAGCACGCGCTTGACCATGTCGCTCGTCACGCGGCCCTGTCCGTCGGCGACGGCCTCGCGCTCAGCGTAGAGCGTCTCGGCTCTCTTGATGAGCTCGATGATCTTGTTGTACGTCTCGACCGGCAAGGCGAGCGTCGACGCGATGCCCTTGTCGATCAGGGTCTGGCGCGACTCGTTGACCAGGACCTGCAGGTCGTTCCAGGTCTCGCGGATGTCGAGCGTGATCGCCGCGCGCAGGTTGTCCGGGCGCGAGAGCTCGGCCGCGTCCTGGACCGCCTTGATCGCCTTGTCCGGGTTGTAGTTCGTCTTGTCGAACTGGTCGGCGAGCTTCGCCGCGGAGACGAGCGCGTCGTCCGGGATGACCGCGTCGTGGATCTTCTGCAGCCAGCCCTTCATCGCGCGCAGTATGCGGATCGTCTGCGGGACCGTGGGCTCTTCGATATTGATCTTCTCGAGGCGGCGGCGGAACGCGTCGTCGTTCTCGATGAACTTCTTGTACTCGGCGTCGGTCGTCGTCGCGATGACCGAGATCTTGCCGTCGCGCAGCGGGCCCTTGAGCACGTTCGCGATCTTCTGGCCGTTGTT
>Ga0116226_10005167_pt1 | contig 11636 bp, 9 predicted proteins | sample S1TSphfallax_FD_89692 | JGI IMG/M metagenome (GOLD analysis project Ga0116226, IMG submission 89692) | Host-associated microbial communities from peat moss isolated from Minnesota, USA - S1T2_Fa - Sphagnum fallax MG | ecosystem: Host-associated > Plants > Peat moss > Unclassified | place: USA... | reverse complement strand
TCGAGGTCACGACGCTGCACGCCGACGCGTTCGAAGGATTGAAAGCGCTGCAGGCGAGCGGCGAGCGCTTCGATGTGGTGATTCTCGATCCGCCGGCGTTCGTCAAGCGCAAGAAAGATCTGCCGCAGGGGCAGGCGGCTTATCGCAAGCTCAACCAGCTGGCGTTGCCGCTGGTCGAGCGCGACGGCCTGCTGGTGTCCTGTTCCTGCTCCTGGCATCTGTCATCGGAGGACCTGCTGCACGCGATCCAGGCGGCGGCGCGTCATTCCAGCCGCTTCGTGCAGCTCCTCGAAGCTGGCGGTCAGTCGCCGGATCACCCAGTCCATCCGGCGATTCCCGAGACCCGCTATCTGAAGTCGTTCTTCTGCCGCGTGACGCGGGAGTAAGCCGCGACCAACCCCAAACCCGCTACACTTCGCAGCGCATGATTCAGTATCCCGGCTTCAATCCCATTGCCTTCGAGGTCGGACCGGTAAAGGTCCATTGGTACGGCATCATGTACCTGATCGGCTTCGCCGCCGCCTGGTGGCTCGGCCGGTATCGAGCGAAGCGACCCAACTCGACCTGGAAACCTGAGGAGGTCGACGACCTCATCTTCTTTGCCATGCTCGGGGTGATCGGTGGCGGACGCATCGGTTACGTGCTCTTTTACGGCCTCGGATTCTGGGCCGACGATCCGTTCTACCCGCTCAAGATCTGGTCCGGCGGCATGTCGTTCCATGGTGGCATGCTCGGAGTGCTCGTCGCCTTTGCCATCTACGCCTGGCGGCATCAGCGGCGGGTTTGGGATGTGTTCGATTTCGCGGCCCCGCTGCCTGAGATCGGCCTGCTCGCCGGCCGTCTCGGTAACTTCATCAACGGTGAACTCTGGGGTAAGCCGACGACTCTTCCCTGGGGCATGTTGGTCGATGGCCGCGTGGTCCACCCATCACAGCTCTATGAGGCGTTCCTCGAGGGCCTGGTGCTGTTCACGGTGATCTGGTGGTTCACTTCCAGCCCAAGGCCTCGCTACGCCGCGTCGGGTTTGTTTCTCGTGCTGTACGGCTGCGCGCGCGTGCTGGTCGAGTTCGTGCGTCTGCCTGACGCCCAACTCGGCTATCTCGCGGGAGGCTGGCTCACGATGGGCATGATTCTGTCGTTGCCGATGATTTTGCTCGGCGCATTCCTGCTGATCCTCGCCTACCAGCGACGCGAGCCTTCGGGGAATCTCGCGCTCGCGCGCTGACGCCCCGCTTGCGGCCCTCGTGAGGCCCCCATGAAACAATTCCTCGAGCTCATGCGCGCAATCCGCGACCACGGAGTGCGTAAGAGCGACCGGACCGGCACGGGTACCCTGTCGCTGTTCGGCTACCAGATGCGCTTCGACCTCGCCGCCGGATTCCCACTCGTCACCACCAAACGGGTCCACCTCAAGTCGGTCGTCTACGAGCTGCTGTGGTTCCTGCGCGGCGAGACGAATACGCGCTACCTACGCGAGCATGGCGTCAGCATCTGGGACGAATGGGCCGACTCGGACGGCGAACTCGGTCCCGTCTACGGCAAGCAGTGGCGCGCCTGGCCGACCGCTGACGGACGTAGCATCGATCAGATGGCCGAGGTGGTGCGCCAGCTCAAGGAAAATCCGAACTCCCGGCGGATCCTGGTGAGCGCCTGGAACGTGGGTGAACTCGAGCAGATGGCGCTATTGCCCTGCCACGCCTTCTTCCAGTTCTATGTAGCGGAAGGGCGGCTGTCGTGTCAGCTCTACCAGCGCAGTGCGGATGTGTTCCTGGGAGTGCCGTTCAACATCGCCTCCTACGCGCTGCTGGTCCACATGCTCGCGCAGCAATGTGATCTCACGCCAGGGGATTTCGTGTGGACGGGAGGCGACTGTCACCTCTACCTGAATCACCTCGACCAGGCTGATCTGCAACTCGGGCGCGAGCCGTTTCCGCTCCCCACGCTCCGCTTTCGCCGGCGGCCGCCCTCACTCTTCGACTACGAGTTCGAGGATTTCGAATTCCTCGACTATCTTCACCATCCTCCCATCAAGGCGCCCGTCGCGGTCTAGACCCAGTACATCATGCACACTAAATCGAATCCCCTGCTCAAGGTCCGGAAGTCCCGTGTTCACGGCCTCGGCGTGTTCGCCGCGCGCAAGATCCGTAAGGGCACCCGCATCATCGAATACGTCGGTGATCGTATTTCGCACGAGGAAGCCGATGCTCGCTACGAGGTGAAGGACGAGTGGGACAACCATACCTTCCTCTATATCGTCGATAAGAAGACGGTGATCGATGCGGGGGTCGGTGGCAACGAAGCGCGGTTCATCAACCACTCCTGCGACGGCAACTGCGAGACGATCATCGAGGCGAAGCGTCTGTACATCGAGTCGCGGCGGACGATTCAACCGGGTGAGGAACTCTGCTACGACTACCAGATCCAGCGCGAGGACTCGGATCCCGCCAACGTCGATGAGGTGTATGCGTGTCGCTGCGGAAGCGCGAGCTGCCGCGGGACGATGCTCTGGCCGCCGAAGCGCAAGCCGGCGCGCCAGCCCGTGGCGAAGCAGCTGAAGTCGCAACCGTCCAAGGCGAAGACCAAGAGCAAGACGAAGAGCACGGCCAAGAGCAAGGCCAAGAGCAAGGCGAAACCCAAATCGAAATAAGCGCCGCTACGTCTACTTCGGGACGGTTCCCTCGACTCCCTCGACGTACCAGTTGAGGGAGCCGAGTTCTTCCGTAGATAGCGCCGCTCCCGCGGGCTTGCGTAGCGTGCCGCCGCTGTCCTTGAGGGGTCCGGCGAAAGGCAATAGGGTTCCGGCCACGATGGCCTGACGGCGCGCGTCAAACAATTGCGCCACGTCCTTGGGGACCACCGGGTTCAGCGTGGTGAGCACGACCGCGCCTTCCTTCATACCGAGCCGGGTGCTGCGATTTCCGGTCCAGGATCCGGCGAGCGCGAGGCGCACCTCATTGAGATAGTAGGGCGCCCAGTCCTCGGTGCTCGCCGTGAGCTCTGCATGCGGCCCGAATTTGCGCATGTCGGAATCCCAGCCGAAGGCATAGACACCTTTCTCCTCCGCGACCTGCACGGTCGCTGGAGAATCCGTATTCTGGGCGAGCACATCCGCGCCTTGCGCGATCAAGGCCTCGGCCGCCTGGCGCTCCTTGCCGGGGTCGTACCAGCTGTCCACCCAGACGACGCGGGTGCGAATCCGCGGCTCGACGCTCCGGGCGCCGAGGGTGAAGGCGTCGATGTTGCGGATCACCTCCGGGATCGGGAAGGAGCCCACGAAACCGAGCGTGTGGTTTCGGCTCATGCGTCCGGCGATCACGCCGAGCAAGTAGGCTCCCTCGTAGGTACGCGCCTCATAGGTGACGACGTTCGCCGCGGTCTTGTAGCCGGTGGCGTGCTCGAAGTGCAGCTGCGGGAATAGCTTCGCCACTTTCAGCGTCGGTTCCATGTAGCCGAACGAGGTCGCAAAGATGAGCGAGTAACCCTTCGCTGCGAGATCCCGCAATACGCGCTCTGCGTCCGCCGTCTCCGGCACGCTCTCGACGTAAGTGGTCTGGACGAGCGGCCCGAGGGCCTTCTCGACCGCAAGTTTGCCCAGATGATGCTGCTGCGACCAGCCGCCGTCCGACACCGGGCCCACGTACACGAATGCAATCTTGAGGGGCGTCGAGGCGGCGAGCGCCAGGCTCGCGGCTCCCATGAGAATCAGCGCGCCCAAGCGGGCGAGCGACACCGCGCCGAGGCGCGCACGGAACCGATACAGCATGAACGTCGATCCTCGGGACAGTCGGTTGCGATGTGTCAGCACTCCGATTGTATACGATCGTTCGCAGCGGGCTTGCGTCGGCCCCGATGCTCAGGGCATGGTCGGCTGCATGAAAACCAGAGCAAATTCGAATCTCCGGCGCGGCGTGCTGCTCGCCGTACTGGCGGCTGCGGCCGGTAGGGCGGCGCTCGCGGCGGCGGGCGACTCGGCGCCCGCGCCACGGGCTGTGCGGGTCATGGTGGTGAATATGTTTGTCCTGGAGGCTGCGCCCTGGATCGCGGCGCTCGCGCCGGATGAAGAGATCAACGTGCCGGGACTCTCCAAGGATTATCCGAGCGTGCGTTGCAATTCGTCAGCGGTGTGTCAGATGACCACGGGGATGGGACACGCGAATGCGGCCGCCTCGATGATGGCGGTGCTCTTCAGCGGTCAGTTCGATCTCCGTCACACCTACTTTTTGATCGCCGGTATCGCGGGGATCGATCCCGCGCGCGGCACGATCGGTTCTGCGGCCTGGGCGCGCTACGTCGTCGACACCGGCCTGGCACACGAGATCGATGCCCGCGAAATGCCCCCCGGATGGCAGGACGGCTACTTCGGCATCCTCACCGACGGGCCGGGGCAGATGCCGAAACTCGACTACCGTACCGAGGTTTTCGAACTCGACGGCGCGTTGGTACGCGAGGCCTTCGAACTGTCGAAGTCGGTGCAACTCGAAGATAGCGCGGACGTGCGCCGCTATCGACGGCCCTACGGACACGCGCCGGCGGATGCAGCGCCGCAGGTGATCCAGTGCGATACGGCGTCGGGCGATACCTGGTGGGGGGGCCGGCGACTGGGAGAGCACGCGCGTCGCTGGACGCGGCTGCTGACCGGAGGTCGCGGTGTGTACTGCACCACTCAACAGGAAGATAACGCGACGCTGAATGCTCTCACGCGTGCCGCCGAAGCTGGACTCGTCGATCTCAAGCGAGTCGCGGTGCTGCGCAGTGGTTCGGATTTCGATCGGCCGTATGCCGGGCAGGACGTGTTCCAGTCGATGCGGGCGCAACGCGATCTCGCCGGCGCAGTCCACATCGCGACCGACAACCTGGTGCGTGCCGGGATGCCGCTCGTCGAGGCGATCAGCCGACACTGGGAACGATGGGAAAACGCGGTCCCCGCTCCCAGCGCTCCCTAATGACCCCGCGACTCTCGTTGCGCGGCGTGGCCAAGCGCTATGGCGAGGTCATGGCCAATGACGGGATTTCGCTCGACGTCGCAGCGGGTGAGATTCATGCGCTGCTGGGCGAGAACGGTGCGGGTAAGAGTACGCTGATCCGGATCATCGGTGGCTTGACGCGGCCTGATTGCGGAACCCTCGAGTGGGAAGGCCGGCCGGTAAGGCTGCAGAGTCCCGCGCAGGCCCGCGCGCTCGGGATCGGCCTCGTATTCCAGCACTTCGCGCTGTTCGATACGCTGACCGTTGCCGAAAATATCGCACTCGCGTTAGGCGACCGCTACCCTCGCGCCGCGCTCAGCGCGCGGATCCGGGAGGTGTCCGCGACCTACGGGCTCGCGCTCGAGCCGGAACGGCTGATCCATGACCTGTCGCAGGGAGAACGCCAACGGGTGGAACTCGTCCGCTGCCTGCTACCGGCGCCGCGGCTGCTGGTGCTCGATGAGCCGACATCGGTGCTGACTCCCCAGGCGGTACGCGCGCTGTTCGTCACGCTGCGCCGGCTCGCCGCCGAGGGCCGGAGCATCCTGTTCGTCAGTCACAAGCTCGAGGAAGTGCGCGAGCTCTGCGATGTCGCGACCGTGCTACGCGCGGGACGGGTGCGCGGTACGGCGATCCCGCGTGCGGAGACGGCGGCGAGCTTGGCGCGGCTGATGCTGGGAACCGAGCCCGCGGTCACCCAGCGCGAGCCGCGCACGCCCGGCGCCACGCTGCTCTCGATCGTGGGCCTGTCCACCGCGAGCTCGCCGCGCGGCGGCGCGACACTCCGCGGCGTCGATCTCGAACTGCGCAGTGGCGAGATCGTCGGGATTGCCGGGATTGCTGGCAACGGCCAGCGCGAACTCGAGCAGGCCATTTCTGGCGAGACCCTGGCCGGCGAGACGCGAGCTGGCGCCGCGGGCGAGGTGCGTCTGAATGGCGTGGACGTGGGCTCGCTCGGGGTCGCGGCCCGCCGCCGGATGGGCTTGCGCTCGGTTCCGGGGCAGCGACTCGGCCGCGGCGCGGTGGCCTCGATGAGCCTCGCGGAGAATTCGGTGCTCAGCGGTGCTGCAGCCGGTCTGGTGCGTCGCGGGCTCGTGCAGTGGGGCGCGGCGCGCGCCGTGGCCGCGGCGATCCTCCGCCGCTTCGAGGTGCGCGCCTCGGGGGTGGAGGCGAGGGCGGAGACGCTCTCGGGCGGAAATCTGCAGAAATTTCTCGTCGGACGCGAAATCGAATTCGCGCCTTCGGTGCTGGTGGTGGCGCAGCCGACCTGGGGGGTCGATGTCGGCGCGGCACGGCGCATCCACGACGCGCTGCTGGCGTTGCGCGCGGCGGGCGCGGCGGTGCTGGTTTTCTCCGAGGACTTGGATGAGTTGTTTGCGATCTGCGACCGCTTGGGCGTCCTCGCTGCCGGCAGGCTTTCGCCGCTCGAGCCCGTGGGGCAGTGGTCCACGGAATCGATAGGGCGGCGGATGGCCGGCGCGTGAGCACGCGGTCTTTGAGGCTACGTCTCGCTGTCTATCCACTCGGCGTCATCGCCATGCTGGCGATGGCCGGCCTCGTTCTCGGTGCCCTCGGCGTGGAACCGCTCGCGGCATTTCGAGCGATGTTCGTCGCCCCGCTCGATTCACGCTACGGCTGGGGCGAACTGCTGCTGAAGGCGACGCCGCTGATGCTGTGCGCTCTGGGACTCGCCCCGGGTTACCGGGCCCAGATCTGGAATCTCGGCGCCGAGGGGCAGCTCACCCTCGGCGCGATCGCGGGCGGCGCGATCGGTGCCTTTGCCGCCCCGAGGCTCGGCGTGTTCGCGCTGCCCTCGATGCTGCTGGCGGGGACTCTCGCCGGGATGGCCTGGGCGGCGATTCCCGCCTACCTACGCACGCGTTGGTCGACGCCCGAGTTATTCGTGAGTTTGATGCTGGTCTATGTCGCGCAGCTCCTCCTCTCGTACCTCGTGCATGGACCCTGGCGCGATCCGGCTGGCCACAATTTCCCGCAGTCTCCCCCCATACCGGATAGCGCGCTGCTGCCGACGCTGGCCGACGGCGTGCGGGTGAACATCGGCTTCGGCATCGCCCTCGCGCTCGCCGCAGCGGCCTGGTGGTTTCAGCGCGCGACCTTTGCCAGCTTTAGATTGAGCGTGGCCGGGCTCGCGCCGGCAGCGGCCTCCTACGCCGGCATCAGCGAGCGCCGTAACGTCTGGATCGCGATGCTCTGCGGAGGCGGCAGCGCCGGGCTAGCCGGCGTCCTGGAGGTGGCGGGTCCGATCGGTGTGCTGCAACCCTCGATCTCGCCGGGCTACGGGTTCACCGCGATCCTCGTCGCCTACGTCGGGCGACTGCATCCGGTCGGGATCGTGCTGGCCTCGCTCCTGATGTCGGAGCTCTACCTCGGCGGCGAATCGGCGCAGCTCGAGTTCAGATTCCCCGCGGCGGTGAGCGGCGTCATGCAGGGAGCGCTGCTGTTTTTTCTGCTGGGCGCGGAATTTTTCATCCAGTCTCGATTGCGCGTGACTGCTCTGCGACACCCATGAACGGAGGGGACCTATGAATCTCCCGGGCGCTGCCGGGCTCGCGACGAGCGCGGTCATCGCGGCCACACCACTCGTTTACGCCGCCCTCGGTGAACTCGTCGCGGAGCGCGCGGGGGTCCTCAACCTCGGCGTCGAGGGCATGCTGGGAGTCGGCGCGGTGGCGGGGTTCGCGGTGGCGATGACGAGCGGCAGCCTGATACTCGGATTCTTGGCCGCGGCCGCAGCCGGTGCCATGCTCGCCTCGCTGTTCGCGCTGCTGACCCTGAGTTGGCAGACCAACCAAGTGGCGACCGGACTCGCGCTGACGCTGTTCGGCGGCGGCCTGAGCGCGTTTGCCGGTCGCAACTTCGTCGGGATGCCGATCGCGCGCGTTCCGGCTCTGCTCTTGCACCTGGACGCGTTCGTGTACGTTTCGCTTGGCCTCTGCGCGCTGGTTGCCTGGACGCTTGGCCGTACGTCGCTCGGCCTGCGCATTCGCGCCGTCGGCGAGGCGCCTGCGGTGGCGCACGCGCTGGGCCTGCCCGTGATGCGGATCCGTTGGCTCGCGCTCCTCTTCGGTGGTGCGATGAGCGGCCTGGGAGGGGCTTACCTCTCGACCGCCGTCACGCCGATGTGGGTCGAGGGTTTGAGCGGAGGACGCGGCTGGATCGCCCTCGCGCTCGTCGTCTTCGGCACCTGGAGGCCGTGGCGGGTGCTGGGCGGGGCGTATCTGTTTGGCCTGGTGACCGTACTGCAGCTCTATGGTCAGGGTTTTGGAATTCCGCTGCCGGGCGAATTCCTGTCGATGTTGCCCTATCTCGTGACGATCCTGGTGCTGGTGGTCATCTGTCGCGACCCGAGGCGGATCCTCCTGAACCGGCCCGCCTCCCTCGGCCAGAGCTTTGACGGCGGGCACTGAGGCGTCGTTCGCATATGATATGGCCATGAAGTCGCAGCGCATGGCGCCGGCCGCCATGATAGGCGCGCTCGGTATCGTCTATGGGGACATCGGTACGAGTCCCCTCTATGCCCTCGAGCAGGCCGTCAACGCGGCCAATGCCTACGGCGATCCGCGGTTCGGCATCCTCGGTGTGCTGTCGCTCATCTTCTGGAGCCTGGCGATCATCGTCACGGGGAAATACGTGTTGCTGATGCTGCGGGCCGACAACCACGGCGAGGGGGGAATTCTCGCCCTCTTTGCACTGGTCCAGAAACGGCTCGCTGCGGCGGGCCGCTGGCAGACCTGGCTCGTTGCCCTCGGGGTGCTCGGCGCGGCACTCTTCTACTGCGACGCCCTGATCACGCCGGCGATCTCGGTGTTGAGCGCGGTGGAGGGGCTCGAGCTCCTCGATCCGCAGGCCGAGCACATCGTGGTGCCCACCACGCTCGTGATCGTGGTCATCCTGTTCGCGGTTCAGCGACGCGGCACGGCGCGGATCGGCGAGTTGTTCGGACCGGTAATGTTGCTGTGGTTCGGCGTGCTCGCCATCACGGGAGCGGTTGCCATCGTGCGCCACCCGCAGGTCCTGGCGGCGCTCAATCCGCTGTACGGTCTCGGACTGCTGACGCGCCGCGCCGACCTCGCGCTCGTGATCCTCGGCGCGGTATTCCTCGCCATGACAGGCGCCGAGGCGTTATATGCGGACATGGGGCATTTCGGCAAACAGCCCGTGCGCTTCGCCTGGATGGTGCTCGTCTGGCCGGCCCTCGTGCTGCAGTACTTCGGCCAGGGGGCTTACTACCTCGTGCATGGCGGCAAGGTGAGCCAGCCGCTTTACGCGCTGGTGCCGGGACCCCTGGTTGGGCTCATGGTCGTGCTCGCGACCTTCGCCACCGTGATCGCTTCCCAGGCGACGATCTCGGGGGCTTTTTCGGTGACGCGACAGGCGGTGCAGCTCGATCTGCTGCCGAGGCTCCGAGTCCTTCAGACCTCCGCGAGCGAGCTCGGTCAAATCTACGTGCCGATAGTGAACGCCTTCATGTTCATCGCCGTGGTGCTGTTCGTGGTGGCGTTCGGCTCCTCGGCCGCGCTCGGCAACGCCTATGGATCCGCGGTCGCGGGCACGATGCTCATCACGACCGTGCTCGGCGCCTTCGTTGCGAAAACGGCCTGGGCCTGGAAGCGTAGCCTCATCTACCTGGTATTCGGTCCGCTGCTCGTGATCGATACCGCCTATTTCGTCGGCAATCTCACCAAAATCGCGGACGGCGGCTGGGTGCCGATCCTGCTCGCGCTCATGATGTTCACGCTGTTCATGACCTGGCGGGATGGTCGGCTGCGCCTGCGCCAGGCGTTACTGCGCTCGGCGGTCCCCATTGCGGAACTCGCGCAGGTGATTGCGGGGCTCACGCGGGTGCCTGGGACCGCGATCTTCCTGGTGAGCGATCCGGAAGTCGTCCCCGCAGCGCTGCTGCGTAACATTCAGCACAATCACGTGGCGCACGAGCGGATCGTGATTCTGCATATCGAAATCCTGCGGATTCCGCGCCAGGACGAGGGCGACCGGGTGCGCATCGATACGTTGCTTCCGAACGCCTACATGGTGCACGCCCGCTACGGTTTCATGGAGACGCCGGATGTGAGCGAGGCGTTGCGGCGCTGCCGTACGCGGGGTCTGAAGATATTTCCGGACGATGCGTCGTTCTTTCTCGGCTGGCATCTGGTGCGGCCTCGACCCCGATCGGGCTGGGCAGGATTACGCGGGCGCGTGTTTGCATGGATGCAGCGCCGCAGTGCCCAGGCGGCGGAGTTCTTCCGTATGCCATCGCGACGGGTGGTGATCCTCGCGACGGATGTCGAGATCTGAACCGATGGACTCGACCCCGCTCGCGGGACTGACGGACGCGGAGGCGGCGGCACGGCTCGCGAGCGAGGCTCCTAACGACTCGAGCGCCTCCAGCTTTCGGCGGATCCTCCGGCTCGGCATCCGTGTGGTGCGCGCGCCGTTGCTCGTGTTGCTGCTCGGTTGTGCGGCCATCTATGTGATGTCCGGGCAGCGTTCTGATGCGCTGATGCTGCTGTCGTTCCTGCTCGTGCTCATCGCCACCGCCTTCCTCCAGGAGTCCCGCAGCCTGCGGCCCATCGAAACGCTGCGCGAGCTCGCTAGCCCGCGGGCGCTCGTGATCCGCTCGGGGCGGCAGCGGCGCGTGGCGGCGCGCGAGGTGGTGCGCGGCGATCTGCTGGTACTCGCCGCCGGCGATCGGGTGGTCGCGGATGCGCGGCTGCTGGAGTGCTCGGAGCTCTCCCTGGAAGAGGCGCCGTCGGGGAGCGGCCAGGACGTCCGCGAGACGCCCTGGGTGTACCGCGGGACGCTGGTGCGGGGCGGCCGGGGATTGGCGCGGGTGGTCGGGGTCAGCGAGGCGCCGCAGGCTTCGAGTCATGGAGCCGAACCCGTCGAGCTTCCGGACACGGAAGGCAACCTGCAGCAGGCTACCGCCCGCCTCATCGTCCGGGCAATGTGGGTCGGACTCGGGGCGAGCGTGGTGGTGGCGCTGCTGTTCGGCGCGACCCGTGGCGACTGGCTGCGCGGCCTGCTCGCCGGACTCACGCTCGCCATGGGAGTACTGCCGGACGAGTTGCCGCTGGTCGTGACGGTATTCCTCGCATTCGGAGCGTGGCGCATCGCCCGGCAGCGCGTTCTGATGCGCCGGCTCGGCGCGCTCGAACGCCTCGGTGCGACCACGGTGTTGTGCACGGACATGAGCGACACCCTGATCGATAACCGGAGCAGGCTGCGCGAGGGGGTGCCGCGGGCGATCGCCGAATGCCGCGAGGCGGGCATCCGCATTGCGCTGTGGACCGGCGACGATGCCGAGACCGCGCGGGTCATCGCTCATCGCGCGGGACTCGAACTCACGGGTGGGGTACTGACAGGCGCCGACCTCGAGACGGCGAGTGCAGCCGAATTCGCGCGTCAGGCGCGCGAAGCGGAGCTGTTTTGTCGGCTCACGCCAGAGCAGAAGCTGCGCCTGGTGCAAGTACTGCAGGCGAGTGGCGAGGTGGTAGCAGTCACCGGCGCGCGCGTGGAAGACCTGCCCGCGCTGCGGGCGGCGGAGGTCGGCATCGCGATGGGTGCAGAGGGCACCGACGTCGCGCGCGAGGCGGCGGCCTTGGTCCTGCTCGACGATGACTTGCCGGCTGTCGTGAGCGCGCTCGCGCTCGG
>Ga0116226_10005166_pt1 | contig 11636 bp, 12 predicted proteins | sample S1TSphfallax_FD_89692 | JGI IMG/M metagenome (GOLD analysis project Ga0116226, IMG submission 89692) | Host-associated microbial communities from peat moss isolated from Minnesota, USA - S1T2_Fa - Sphagnum fallax MG | ecosystem: Host-associated > Plants > Peat moss > Unclassified | place: USA... | reverse complement strand
TATGCCACGCTGGCCGAACAAACACTGGCGCAATTGTTGAGCTAGAGCGATCGCGCGGCGGGCGGAAATGCTCCGAAGCCTCATTGGAAAATTGCTGAAGCCCGCGCTTGCGGCGGCGCGAATTAGCAGGTGTTATGACCTGACGGACAAACCAGGACAAACGAATGCTGCGCGCCTATAAATGCGGGGATAACAGGCTAATCGAAATAGATTTGAAGACGAAACCCGCCGAGGCGCCGCAGGCTGTCTGGTTCGATCTGCTGAACCCTGACCCGAAGGACTTCGCCTTTGTTGTCCGGGAAACAGGTCTTTCGCTCCCCGAGGAAGCGGACGTCGTGGAGATCGAAAACTCCTCTCGCCTTTCGGTTGATGGTGATGCCCTTACCGTCACCATGCCCATTGTCACCCGCACACCGGAGGGCCTGCGCGCCAGCGCCTGCGGCTTCGTCCTGGCACCCGACCGGCTGGTGACCATCCGATTCGCAACCGGCCCGGTTTTCGATAGTTTTCCCGCCCAGCCGCATGAGGTCGGCAAAAGCGAGGCCGCGCATGCGGCGTTCATCTTTGTCGGCTTGCTGGAATCCATCGTCGACAAGCACGCGGACGCGCTGGAAAATCTTCGCGGGGAGCTGGATGCGCTCTCCCACCGCGTCTTCCGTAATGGCGATGGCCACGGCAAACACAAGCGCAAGCGTGGCCGAAAAATGAACGAAGAGGCAGAGCTGAGGGCCATGCTCACGACCCTGGGCCTCGCCTATGACACTTTATCCTTCCTGCGGGACAGCCAACTCGGCATCGCCCGCATCGCGCCTTATGTCAGCACCTCGGCCGCCTGGCTGCCCAAGCCGGTTGATAAGCGGCTGAAAACACTGTCCGCGGATATTACCTCGCTCAACGAATTCAGCACGCATTTATCGGACAAGGTACAATTTCTGCTGGACGCGACCCTTGGCCTCATCAATATCGCGCAGAGCACGCTGATGAAGGTTTTCACCATTGTCTCAGTCATCGGCATTCCGCCGACGCTTATCGCCGGCATTTACGGCATGAATTTCGTGAACATCCCGGAATTGCACTGGGCCTATGGCTATCCCTATGCGTGGGCCGTGATGATCCTCTCCGCCATGCTGCCGCTTGGTTGGTTCCGGCTAAAGAGTTGGATTTAACGCCGCCTTGACGGCACGGTCCCCACCCCGCACATCCGGGTCATGAATGATCTATTTCTCCAACCGGAAGACGAAACAGCGGAAATCGCGATCACGGAAATCGGCGCCGAGCTTGCGATGTTCGATGACTGGATGGACCGCTACCAGTTCATCATCGAGCTTGGCCGCAAACTGCCCCCCTACCCTGCCCAATGGCAGGATGAAGCGCACCAGGTGAAAGGCTGCCAATCGCAAGTCTGGCTGGCGGCGGAGGAAAAGGGGGGAAAACTGTATTTCGCTGGCGCTTCGGACGCGGCCATTGTCTCTGGCTTGGTCGCCCTGGTTTTGCGCGTCTATTCCGGCCGCCCGCGCGAGGAGATTCTCATGACCTCGCCAAAATTCCTTAAAGACCTTGGCCTGATCGCAGCACTTTCAACAAATCGCGGCAATGGTGTTGCCGCCATGGCCGAGCGCATACAGGCGATCGCCAAGGCATAAAAACAATGCCGCAATGGCATTGGCCCCGGATTTCCAAACTTTATAATTGAAATCTCATGGTTCCGCATGTCGCGGAACCAATTTTAGAGAGTTCTCAAGATGAAACGCATGATTTTTGCGGCCACCCTCTGCGCCGCGTCTGCCTTCGCAGGTCCGGCTTTGGCCGACAACTGGAAAGAAGCGGTTAACGGCAGTGTTAGCGCTCTTCCGATGGCGGATGGCGCCGTGATGATGAAGATTGAAGTGCCGGCCAAGGATTTCGGCATGTTGGTAACCAATGTGAAAGCCGGACACAAAACCTGCACGATCCAAAATATCTACCCGGATGCCCAAAACACCATGATCCTGGTCTGCGACCGCAACTAACCGCAATGCCAGGCCCGCCGCTTAAAGGCGGCGGACCTGCATGCGGGCAAAGGCGTAACCGGCCACGCCCAGAATAATCATCACCGGAATGATGAACAAAGCTGTCCAGAACGCGACCGCCGCGACCACCAACAATATACCAAAAGCGATGATTCGCGCGAAAATTGCGCCAAGCGTGGGCCTGGACGGTTCGACGAAATGTCCGTCCGGCGTCATGTCAAGAACCGGACCATTAGAATTTGCCATTTCTACACTATAGGCTTTTCGTGGCCGGGATTCAATGAAGATCGTCGACCGCCTTGGCAAGCCGGGCCAGGTAGTCATCTGTATAGGCGGGATAGTCGAAATCAATGGCGGATTGACGCTCGGAAACCGCGCTCCACAAAGCTTCCCTGAGAAGCGAGGCGCATTTCATCGCCTGAAGCGTCCGCATCAGCCCCGCATCGGGCGCTCCATAATAATCCTTCAGGAGCGCGAGATCATCCTCGCGTGAAAACCCGTTATTGGAGGACAGGTTGGCGAGATCGAAAAGCGGCGTATTGAACCCCGCATAATCCCAGTCCAGCAGCCAGAGCCGCGCGCCATCGTCAAAAATATTACCGGCCAGCAGATCATTATGGCCGAAAACCACATCCACCGCGCCGATCTCCCGCTCCAGCCATGTATTCAGCCTTCCAAGTTCGGGGAGATGCTCCGCGATCCGCGACCCGGATTCAGCCAGTTCATTGAGATAGGAACGGTTGATGTGAAACACCCAGAAGGCCAGTAGTGGCCCGCGTAGATGTTCAGCCATCCCGCCATGGCAGGTCTTAAGGAGGGCGACGATCCGGCCGCGGTTTTCCGGCAGCCGGACCTCGTCCGGCGCCAGATTCCGGCCCGGCAGCAGCCGGCTGACCATCACGCCTGGCGCGGTGAAGTAAATTTTTGGCGACACTCCCGCTTTGGCCGCCGCCTGCGCCGCGGCCTGCTCGTTAAAGCGCATGACGCCGTGGGCCGGAATATCCTGCCCCAGCCGCACCGCGAATCGCTGCCCATCCGCCTGCTCAACCCCGTAGTTGCGGTTGGTGATGCCGCCGGTCAGCGGCCAGATCCGTATCGGCCCAGTCCAAAACGGCAGCAACTGGACTTCCAGCATCCCGCGGTCAGCCATTACGTCGCTCAATTTGCCGCCCCCAAGCCCCCGATTGGAAATATCCGTCGCACCGCTACATACCGTACAGGAATAAAAAGGAGTCGCCATGCGTTCAACGCTTATCGCTTATTTTTCCGGCCTGATTGTGATGGGGGTGCTGGATGGCGCCTGGCTGAGTTTCGCCACCTCCCGGATCTACAAGCCCGGTATTGGCCCGCTCATGGCGGACAAGCCCGTTGCTTCCGCCGCCATCCTTTTCTACCTGCTCTACGCGGCCGGCGTGGCCTATCTCATTACGCTGCCGGCCGTGGCGAGCGGCTCGTTCGGTTCAGCCCTCACCCGCGGCGCGGTTCTCGGCCTCATCGCCTATGGCACATACGACCTCACCTCGCTTGCCATCATGCGCGGCTGGCCAGTCAACGTGACGGTGATCGACATGATCTGGGGGGCGATTCTCACCGGCATCTCGGCGGGTGCGGCTTATCTGATTACGCGGAAATTCGGATAAAGCGTATCAAACGCCGCCTCACCGCGCGGCCGGCTTGGCGCACGGTGAGTACGAGCAGCCCGGGATGTTTGCGCGCTCGGGCTAGAATGCGCCAGAACGCGCGGCCATGCAGAGTTGTCGAGATAAAATGCGCGTCATCCAGCCGGCGCAGGCCCAAAGCTCGCTGCGTGAGCAGCCGCACAAGCGCCGGGTCACAGGCAATTCGCGGGTCTTGTGCAAGGGCAGAAGCCGCCTCGGCCAACTTTGCGTAGGCGATGCTTGTCCTCGTCAGCCCAGATGGCTTGCCGCTCACCGCGCCCCGCCGCTGCGTATAAAGATAGAGCGGACGCGGCAAAATTCTGAAATCCGCGCCGCTGAGCAGAAGGTCAACCACCAATTGGAAATCCTCGCCATGCGAAATTTTGTCGCGATAGGCGATGTTGCGCGCGATGAGGGACTGGCGGCGGAATACCGGTTTCAACAGGCCCCAATCCATGCCTTTGCCATCGGCGAGGTTATGGGCAAAAAATTGTTGCAAACTCACGGGCTCGTCCGGGTCCGCAGATACCTTGGCGTTTCCAGTCACAACTTTGGCCACGGCGTCGTAATAGGCGATATCATCGGCGACGAAATCCGCGCCCGTAGACACACCAAAAGCGACCAGCGCCGCAAGGCGCTCGGGCGCGAAAGCGTCATCGGCATCCAGCACAGCCAGCCAAACCCCACGGGCCGCCGCAAAGCCGGCATTGCGCGCCGCGGCTACGCCGCCATTGCGCGGCAGTTCGATGATTTTGACGGCAGGATGCGCCTGCGCATAACCCTGTAGAATCACGCCCGTCTTATCGGTCGAGCCATCGTCAATGACGATGATCTCCAAAGCCTGCATTGTTTGCGAGAGCACGGACTCAATCGCGCGCCCAATAAACCCGGCGGCGTTATAAGCGGGTATGATGACAGAAATCGTCGCGGTCATGCGGAAAATCCAGCCGCCTCGTCGTATAATGCCTCCAGCGCCGCGGTGCAGCGCCCGATCTCAAATTTTTGACCGGCAAACCGCGTTGCGGCGAGGGAGAATGCCTGCGCCATATCGTCATCCGTGAGCAGGCGGCGCAAATGCGCGGCCATTGCCTCAACGTCGCGCTCGGCGAATGCAAAGCCGGTTTCACCGTCAATAATCCCTTCCGTCGCGCCGCCGCGGGCGGAGGTGACAACTGGAACGCCGCTGGCTTGCGCTTCAAGAATCACAATTTGTAAACCCTCGGCATCGCCGCTTTTCGCGGTCACACTTGGCGCGCAAAGGATCCGGGCCGTCGCAAGAAAATGGCGCGCCTGTTCAGTATTAAATGCGCCCGTCAGCCGCACACCGCCAATCCCACGGGCGCGCGCGATGAGCGCTGCTGCTTCCGGCCCATCGCCTGCGATGATAAGTTCCGCGTCAGGCATAACCCGCCGCAGGAGTTCAAAAGCGTCAAGCAGAAAGACCGCCCCCTTCTTTTCCACGAGGCGGCCAAGAAACAGGATCACCGGCGCGCGCTTGCCCACTGGCAACCCCACAGGAGCAAAACGCTTTGTGTCAACGCCAATATAGCGAACAGATATTTTTGTACCCGGTAACCCGGCCTTGAGTGCCGCTTCCCGAATATTTTCTGAAACGGCGACGAACCTTACCTGGTTCTGTTGGGCCAGACGGGCCAGGCGCTCCGGGTAGGATTGCCAGCGCCGCCCGGCCCGCCCGGCCGAAAACCAGTCCATTTCGGTCGTTATATCCGACCCATGCAAAGTGACGACCAATGGCACACCGAGCACCTTAGCAAGTGGCCAAGCCTCCACGCCATCAAACCCAAAATGCGCGTGAATGAGATTGGGATGTATTCGCCTTGCGAGTTTAACGATCCCCGGCATTGCCCGGTTAAACCGCCGCCATGCGGAGCCTTGCAGTTTCTGAACGAAGCGCGGTGGCCCTTCATAAAGCGAAGCGGCAGGCAGCGTCTCGAGAGGCAAATCATGTATTTGCCGTTCTCCGAACAAAATCGGCCGCCACCGCCGCAGCGCCAAAGACTGGTCCCGCACAAAGGTTTCTGAACGGGGAAGGATTTGCGTCCGATAGACTGCTACAACGCGCCCGTCCGGCATCGCATCCGCCATGGCGATCCGGGAAATGTCTTCAGGCAATCGAGGTATCCGCGAAATCGCGGGGCGAAAGCACGCGCGCCGCGACCTCCGCCCAGCTCTTGAAGCGGCGGGGCGCGACCTTACCCGCCATCATTAATGCCTGCTCCGTGGCCTGACGCATGGACTCCACATCTCCCACCGCGTAGCCGAACCTTGATTGGTTATCGCCCACCGCAAAGCTGGGACAAACGGAAGGCAGACCGAAATACTCGAACTGCGCGAGCTTCAGGCTGGAATCGGCCAGATATTCCGTGCCGGGCGCATTATGGTACGGCGCCACCCCAGCGGTTGCATGCTTGAGATAGGCCAGCGTGTCCCGAAAGGGCATTTCATCATACACACGCACATTCGCCGGCAGTTCAACACGCCGGCCGCAACCGATCACGTGGAACATAACATCGGGAAAAGCCGGAGCCACGGCTTCAAAAAATGCCGGGTCAAAGAGCATGGAACCAACAGAGACGATGTTATGCGCCGCCGTATAAGGGTTGTCCCCGTCACCGGTGAGTTCGGACTCATCTACGCCAAATTCCGCCCGGTAAAGCCGCCCCGCCGCCCATTGAAAATCCGGCGCCATGCGCGGCGAACGCATGCTCACATGGCCAATTGCATCCGCATCCATCTGCAGCCGCCGGCGCACAAATGGATGCGCACCTACCGTATCCAACAGATCAGTGGCATAATAGATGATGTTCGCGCCAGGATTGAGACGCTTGATTCGCCTGATAAAAATAGCTGCGACGCTTGATTCGATTATCACCTGATCCGCGGTCGACAAAAATGAATCGACAATTTTATTCGGTGTCCGCGCGTAAAGCCTGAAGAGCCAGGACATTGCCATATTGAGCACTAGGTTTTTTACCGCGAATGGATGCAATGTTGTTCGCCAAAGATAGCATTTTATTCCATCGACCTCCTTAACGAGATTAGCTTGCTCTGCCAGCATCAGCCGGGAATCACCTTTGCAGCGCGATAGAAAACTGAACCGCATGGAAATGAACGACACATCGTGTCCTAGCCGCGCCATTGCCCGCGCAATATGGTGAACGCTCGCCCGTTTATTGGTTCGATAATCATGATAAGCGGACAAAAATACAATCCGCCTGCTACTCATGTACGCCGCGCCGCCGCTTCGTAAAGCGCCAGAATATCGCGGACCCGCTCTTCCCATAAAAACACGCGCCGCAAATTTTCAACAGCTAGTTCAGTCACCGTGAAATTCTCGCAATTTTTTAGCAAATTTCCTAAGGCCGTGATATTGCCGACGTCGTAGGTCGTAGTCACGCCTGCCACATTGGTGATGGCGAGATTGCCCGGAATCCGCGTGCAAATAACGGGAAGGCGGGCCAGCAGCATCTCCAGCAAAACTGTCGGTAACCCCTCCTGCTCGGAAGCCAGGACAAAAACATCACTCCCTGACACCATGCCCGCTACATTTGCGTCATTCACAAACCCATGAAACGTAACGCGCGCCGCAACACCGAAAGTCTGCGCAATTTTTTCGAGCTCGTCGCGCTCCGCACCTCGCCCCACCACATGCAAATGCGCCTTGCCAAGCGCCGGCTCCGCGAGTGCGGTGATAATATCGCCCACCCGCTTCACCGGATCGAGACGGCCCACCGTGAGAATTGCCGGATATCCGGCAAGCCGCGGCGCATCAGCTTTCCGCATTGCCGGAGCCAAATCCTCAGCAAGAACACAATTTGGAATAATCGTGGTATGGTCGACAGAAATATGGCGGTCATGAAAAAACGTAAACCAAGAATCGGTGAGCAAAATGGTGCGACTGCTTTTCGTCAACAGAAATTTTTCCGCCGTCCGGTCCCACACCGCTTTTGCCAGCCGGTTCGCGGCTGATCTGCCGCCATAATAGGCATGTGGCGTATAGAAGAATGGTTTTCGCCGCAAATAGGCCTGCGCGGCACCGCCCAGCGCGTATTTCGACCGCCCGCCATGAACATGCACAACATCCGCCCAGTGAATCTGCTCCCCCAGCGCTCGCGCGCCAGCATGCATGGAGCAATATGGCTTAGCCACCGAAGTCGGATTTAGGGAGGCAACCCGCACCTCGCAGCCTTTGGCGCTCAGCGCCTTAGAGAGGCCGTGAATATGCCGCGCGGTACCGCCGCCGCCTGCGAAAGGCTCAAAATCCTTATGAACTTGAAGAATACGCATCTATGACCGCGCGCTTTCAGCCAAGGGCACGGCGCGGTGACCAAGCCCGTCCATAATCACGGTGAGCGCATCGCGTGCCGTCCAACCCGGCCGCCATCCCGTCGCATGAATCAATTTTGAAGGGTCACCAAGCTGTTGCAACCGGTCCACTTGGCGAACCCGCGCGGCATCAGTTTCAATATTTATTGTTCGGCCCAGAATATCGCCTATCAAATGCACCAGCTCGGCCACATTCATGTCTTGCCCCGTGCAGAGATTAAACACATCCGCCCGCGGTCCGCTCAGCATATGGGAAAGGACCGTTACGAACCCGCTGGCCACGTCATCCACATAAATGTAATCGCGTTTTGGCTTCACGTTCCCAAGGCGCACAGTGGCTACATCGCCACCGCCAGAAACCTGCGCCAGAATATCCGGGATTAAATGACCATTTGGATCGCCATTGCCGATCGTATTGAACAGCCTGACAATATGCGTGCGCCCATCCTTGCGCTGGCCCCAGCCCTTCACCTGGTATTCATTTGTCAATTTGGTGATTGAATAAACGTCATTTGCGCCCGTCAACGTCCGTGCCTCGGTTAATGGGCCATCATCCCAGACATAAACGGCACCGCTTGAAGCAAAAACCAAATTGCGCGCCGCCTCGGGCATTGTCTCAATAGCTTCGAGCAAAGACTGCGTGCCCATCACGTTCACATCAAAGGCTAGGTTTGGGTCACGCTCACAAGTAGGAATGTGATGAACCGCCGCGAGATGGATCACAGCATCCGGCTGATGGGCCCGAAATACTTTTTGGACGGCCTCCCGGTCACGAAGGTCCAATGTTACCGGAACAGTCATGTCGGACGCAGGCGGCAAGGGCAATCCAACATAGCCATTATCGACGGCAATCGTCCGGCATCCCAATGCTTCAAGAAGCTTCACCACGCGTGACCCGATAAACCCCGCGGCGCCGGTCACGAGCACCGAAGAAAATGGTGGCTTCGGAGGCTTGAAGGCGGCCGGCCTCACAGTTGAAGCCAAGACTGTTTAAGGAACGCGCATTCAGCAACCAAGTAGGGCCGAACCGCAATCCGCCATTGATGACGATCCAATCTTCAAATCCCTTGAGGTTTCGAATGATATAGGCTTTGCCGCACCGCACAAAAAGGGATTGCAGATCATTAAAAAACTATAAGAATTTGTTGATAATCCTTTGCGATCATTTTATTACATTAACGAACATTTTTCGCGATGGTAAAGTTTTCTTTGCCGCCACGCAGGTGGGGTCATCACAGAATTCCCGGAATTTTCGAAACCGCGTCAATGACTTGCGCGCCAGTGATCAGCCTGGTGCACTCAAACTGCCGCGTGGTGCCCGCATGACGCGGGCACCATAAAAAGTCCTTGTGGTCAAACCGCACTCGCACATCGTTCCAGCAGGAATTGCAGGTATGATAGTTTATAACGCGGTAGGGTGTGGCGAATTCATTGGCCGGGTGGGTGAACCCTGAAATCATTACCACAGGCGCGCCGGCCGCCCAGGCCAGCCAGGAAAGGCCGCTGGAAAGCCCGATAAACGCCGTGGCATGGCGCAGCCATTGCACCCGCTCGGCCAGCGTTTTTTCGCCCGTAAAATCCTCCGCCCCTTGGGGACTCTGGTTCCACACAATACCACTTCCATGAACCGGCTTCTGGTCAATGCAAATCACCCGCAGGCCCTTGTTCCGCAAAAACCCAATCACCTCCCGCCACCCATGCGGATTATTCCAATATTTCGCCTGCGTCGTGCTCTGCACGGCAATGCATACATAAGGCTCCGCAATTGGCGGACCCTCATCACAAATGCCCAGAAGCGGCGGCACCTCAACCGGGTCAACCCCAAGAATATAACCCGCGGTGCGGTGCAGCCCGACTAGCCTGAAATCACAAGGCTGCCAAACTCGCTCTTCATCGTCAAAAAACAGCCCGATACAATAACTCGCATAAAAGCGCTCCGCGCGAATATCTTCGGGCTCCACAAACGCGATATGCGGGTATGCATCGCGAAACAGCGGAATCAGCAGCGCCGACATGGCACAGGTTAGTTTGCAACCGTGCAGCGCCTGAAATTTCACGGCATAGGGAAACCACCCGATAATATCGCCGAGCGTTCCAACCGGGAACTGGACAAGCACATCTTGTCCCGCTGCGTCATAGTTATGCTGGAAAAGAATTTCGGCAGCATCAAGAACTTCAATCCCAATACGGACAAAATAGCGCTTCGTACTGTTGACAAACGCGGCGCCCGCACTGCTTTCAAACAATATATTACCGGTATCCAAATCCAGTAGCCGCACCCGCCAGGGCTGACCTTCCGGCACCGTAACCCGCGCGCCCAAATTGAAATCAAACCGCACCCCATACGCCCCCTGCCGTACCGGCATGGCAGCAGGCGGCGCATAGGGAGGCTTGTCGCCGGCTGCGGAATAGACCGTTTCCAACACGTTATTTCAGCGTCGGTAAAGGAGGAATAATTGGTCCAGGATGCGGAGCCTCATTATACATCCCACCCGGTGCCACCGGCGGATCAATGATCACAACCTGTCCAGCGGCGTTCGATTGTACAGCAAAATATTCGCCTGAATAACTTTGCGACGCATCAAATTGCATCTTCATATATTTACCGCTCAAGTCCAAGGTGAGAACATTACCCACCCCCAGTGTGGCCGAATCAGCCGATGAATACGCAAAACCGGTTAGCACAATCTTGTCGCCGGTCGTCCCGTTCGCATCAAAACCACTGATCACATTACTTGGCAGCGATGTCCCGCCAAGTGATAGAGTGGCGTTGCTGCCGAGAAACTTCATTGGGCCAAGCGCACCAGACACGGCCTGCAAAATTTCGGTCCCACCCCCCATAATAATCACATTGCTGGCCTTGCCGCCGGCAAGCACAGTCATAGTGCCTCCAGAGCTGATCATCGTACCGGTCGCCGTGCCACCGGAGGATACAGTCTCCGTGCCGCCAGCACCGATCACGGCGCCATAAGCCACGCCGCCGGCTGAAACAACCTCGCTACCGCCGCTCGCAACAACGCTTGCGTTGCTCTGCCCGCCGGAGAAAACAACTTCCGTCCCACCAGCAAGTATCGAGGCCGAAGTAACACCACTCGTCACCGCCATCAGCAAGCCGCCGCTCGTCACAAGTGTGGCAACGGCCAGTCCGCCAGGATATACAATCTCTGTTCCGCCGCTACTTACCACTGTGGCAACGGTCTTTGCCCCGGCTGAAACAAACTCATCACCGCCGCTGCCGACAACCGTGGCGCTGGCCACGCCGCCGGAAAATACTTTTTGTACACCGCCACTCGCAATCGCCGCACCACTAGCAACCCCGCCGGAGGAAACGACCTGGAAGCCGCTCACAGCGCCGCCGAATGCCGTTCCGGCTACATACTGATACCCAGACTCCTTGATCACCGTTCCGAACGCCCGGCCGCCGGCGGAAATAACTTCAGCCCCACGGCTATTCACCACCGTCCCAGCAGCCAGTCCGCCACTGGATATCGCCGCAATGCCGCCGCTATTCAGAACACTCCCGCTCACTACGCCGCCGGCCGACACCGTTTCAACCCCGCCAGAAGCCACAACCGCCCCCTGCGCCACACCGCCGGCGGCAACAACTTCAGAGCCGCCAGCG
>Ga0116226_10005164_pt1 | contig 11637 bp, 6 predicted proteins | sample S1TSphfallax_FD_89692 | JGI IMG/M metagenome (GOLD analysis project Ga0116226, IMG submission 89692) | Host-associated microbial communities from peat moss isolated from Minnesota, USA - S1T2_Fa - Sphagnum fallax MG | ecosystem: Host-associated > Plants > Peat moss > Unclassified | place: USA... | reverse complement strand
TTTTATTGTAAGGTTTGATTAACAATGGCTTAATTATAGGGAAAATATAACATAGCCTTGCTTTTACTTTCTACTTAAGAATAAACTAATGGTATATATTTTCATTATTTTTTTGAGAGGTTGTGGGTTTGAAATTGGTGTGGGATACAAGGGTTGGGGGATCCTACCTAACAAAACAAGGAAAACTACATAGGGTGCAAAAAAAGAAACATGAACAAAACCCATTAAAGGTGTATTTAACATCTCCCTATGGAATCAACAACCTTTGCATAGGGCAATCTTAAGCTTACCCTTAGATGGCTATGTCCTTGTACTTGCAATTGGTTTTGGCATCTTTATTGTTTTAATAAAATTCAATGTGATATAAATAATCATATGCTTACACTAATGGATTCCAATTACGATGTGAATAAAAAATGGGGGAACACTAGTCACACTTTGGAAGGGGCCTTGGTTGAACATGTTACTATGTGATGGAACAATACATTTCCTTACTAAACATGACATACCCCTAGGTGGATCAAGCTTTAATAACCTTATTTTAGTTATTCACTAGTGATATTTAAACTTAATTTTTTAAAAAAATGATTTTAAATGTTTTAGTCACTAGAAGTGAAGAAAAATTTGCCAAATTCATATATGCAATTTTCATTATGTTGCTAAACATATACAACAATGATTAAATATTTGTATTTTATTATAGTTTTTTATTGGATTTGAAAAACTTTCCTAGGGATGACCAATTTTTTTACATCTTCCAATGAATGATTGCCATTTTAACTACAAAAAAATTCCTAAAAAAACACTAGGCCTTAAGGTCAAAACAAAAATGATTGTAACCCAAATTCACCTTGTCTACTTGCAATGCAATCAATTGAAAGTAGCATGAAAACCCATCATAAAAATAATTGTACATTGAATGTTTTGATCTGAGTAACCAAAAACAAGATAGTTCTTCATTATTTTGCAATCAATTTGAATTTCCAACTTATTTTAATATGTATTTTACCTATTTGTTTCAAATGCAATTAGTTTTATATTGTGGGTTGATGTAAAATACACGCAAAGTAAAGAGAAAGTAGGTGCCAAAAAATAAAATTTTGATTTTTAGTTGATTCACTACCATGTGGGGAGGTTCAATACAATATAAAACACCAATGTTATTTGCTATAGGATTTATCTTTTTGTTTACTGTAGGGGGGTGCGACGTGCTAACCATAATAGATGACGTTTACTTCACTATAACCCCTCATAAAGGATGGCGACAAATGTATTTTCTCTCCAGTTGACATATAGGGGAGACCTTAAAAGCAAAAATGAGGGAGGTGAAAAAACCCCTTGTAAATCTCAAGATTAAAAATGTAATGATCTTTACATCCTAACTTAATAAACACATATTCAACTCAATATTATGTGTTTTGCTACAAACACGAGAATTTAAAAAAAAATCTATGACTCCATATATGACTAATTTTGTACTCATACCGAACATTATATGAATAAAGGCCCTTAGTTGTAATGGACAAGTAGCAAAGGACAAGCAATCATTTAATATTTGACATGGCACTTTTCATCCTATAGTCATTAACAACAAGTCATAGAAGACTTGCCATATATAATGTTGAGGTGCCATATAATGAATGATTATAATATGATTGGCAAACACTAAACCATTTGATTATTTGAATTTATACTTAGATTAAAATCATTTTTCTAGATTATTATTAAAATATATTTTTAATAGGTAAGTAGGTAGGTAATAAGTTTAGGTAGGTTGAAAAAAATAGGTAGGTAGGTAGTAGCTTAATCTACCTAACCTAATTTATGTAACCTATGTAACCTACCTATGTAACTACCTTAAATACTTTAAACTATTTACCTTGGTCCTTTAGGAATTCCATAGGTTGCAAGTATTAGGAATTGAACCCTTCATTTTCACAATGATAAATCAAGTCCTTACCAATGACTACAACATCAAAAGGCGTCCAATTTTGGTCAAGTTTTTTATTTCACATGTTTATTTCATATCATTACAAGACTATGAGATAGGTAGCAAGTTGTAGGATGACATGCAAGTTATAGGAAATATGAAATAAAAGGTAGGTAGTAAGTAGGTGGGTGGGTGAGTCGGTAGATAAGTAAGTTGGATGGGTGGGTGGGTGGTTAGGTAAGTAGGAAAGTAAGTGGGTCATGTGTGGGTGGGTAAGCAAGTGGGTGGGAAGGTAGGTAGGTAGGTGAGTGGGTGGGTAGGTAGGTAAGTAGGTAAGGAGGTAAGTGGGTAATAGGTAAGTGGGGGGTTGGGGTAGGATTGTCTATGTTCATATCAAATGACTTGTAGTCATTTTTTAATCAATCTAATGACAATTGGACATCCATGTCACTTTATCATTAGTCATGGATGCCGTATAGATGAAATAAAAGTGATGAAAACTAACATCCCCCATCTTGTTACCACTTCATCATCTACTAGTCACATGCCCCATTAATATATGATTGTTTTTTTTACACATAGGATTCAAAGTGATAGTTTATGACTAAAAGTCAAACATATAGTCATTTAAGACTTGTAGTCATAGATTTCTTGGTTGCAAAGGATAAAATGTTTTTTTAGTGAAATCCAATTTTTTCCCTTTTTTCAAATGAATGTACTTTTTATGTACTTTTTATTTTTTGGTAAATATATTATCATAAGTTCAATAGAAATCCATGATGATTTTAAAACTATACTTCCATTCATTTTGATCCTAGTTACTTGTTTTTATATGCATAACACACATAAAGTGATAAACAAATATTTTTTTGTTCACTTTACCATGATTCCACCCCTCACCAAGTTAATTCCATAATACGTGATGTATATAAACAAAGTCCAAATGTAGGTTTCTAATTAAAATCACTATCGAATGGCGTTGAGAAATAACTGGCCCCAATATTTTGAAAGAAGAATAAAGATAAAAAGGCTAGAAAATGAAGGTCACAAAATAAATATTTGTACAAAATATTTCACTTTTATTCCACCATGCCAATAAGGCTAGAAAATGGGAGTTAGACAATAAGGATTTGTACAAAGTTCTACATTTTTATTTTATGTAAGGCTAGAAAATGAGGGTCACACAATAAGGATTTTTACAAAATACTACACCTTTATTCCACCATTCCTTTATGCAAGGTTAAAAAATGAAGGGTCACAAAATAAGGATTTGTACAAAGTATTACACCTTTATTACATCATGCCTTTATGCAAGACTAGAAAAATGAAGGTCACAAAATAAAGATTTGTACAAAGTATTACACCTTTATTCCATCATGCCTTTATGCAAGGTTAAAAAAAGAAGGTCACATAATAAGGATTTGTGTAAAGTACTATAAGGCAAACTTATCCTTGGATGGTACCATTAAAAATGTCACACCCCAAATTTTTGAAACCCATCCAACTTCAAAACAACATAAGATTCACATAAAGAAAACTTTTCATTCCAAATTATTTATCAAAAGGTTACATAAGTCATGTATAATTCAAAACTCTAATTAAATTTACAAAAAAATATGTTTTGATGTGGAAAATGAGTGCATAAGGAAAAAGTTTCAGGAATGTCACATGAGGGATTGTTTTGATCAAGAACAAAAAAAATTCTATTTTTTGGGAATTTTTCCTGGATATTAATTTTAAAGACATATCAAATGCCAACTTACTCGATGTCTTTTATATATAATTGATTATATCAAATTTCCTTTAGTTATGAATTTTTAAAGTCAAGATCGTGAAGTCCTAAAAGGCCATTGATGTCAAGAACACACATGATAATTATTTTCATCTTTTGTTATATTAAATGATTAATTTGGATCATTCCCTTGTGCATGTACTAAATAAACAAGAAAAAATATCTAATGTGTAAGTGTAAGGACACTTGGAAGAAAAAAATCTTGAATGGGTCAAGAACGGCTTAGGAATCAATATGTTAATGCATATTATAGGTTTTTGGGTGTTCATTATTTTTCATGAGTGTGTGCATAGGTGCGGAAAACATAGCCCACTTATTCCAATCAAATAAACCAATGTATAAGTAGACAAAATTTTAATTTTTAAATTGGGTCCAACTTTCATGTGATTTTGGCAAGGTAGTTCCTAGTGATACCACCCAAGGATAAGTTTGTTGTACAACTTTATTTCACCATGCTTTATGCAAGGCTAAAAATTGATGGTCACAAATTAAGGATTTGTACAAAGTATTACACCTTTTATTCCACTATGTTTTTTAGCAAGGACTTAAAATTACTTTGGTCTAGTGTGTTTTTTAAGGAGTTTTGAAAGTGGCCTCAATGGCAACTATGTATTTTGACTACCAAGTTTTAATGTTCCAAAGGAGCAATAAAAATCAGAAGGCTAAAAAATGCAAGTCACAAAATAAGGATTTGTACAAAGTATTACATTTTTATTTGAAGATTACCAAGATCCATTGTTTTTTTTAAGGAGTCTTCACAAAAGTGGCCTAAATGGCAATTATGTGCTTTGGCTAGCAACCAAGGTTTTTTGAAGGATTTTGTGATGTAGCAAAATTAATGTGATCATCCAAAAAATAATTTAGCCAAATTCTGCTACATATTAGATATGAAAGTAGGAAAAAAATTAAATCATTATATATTCTTGGCTACCTATTGGAAATTACCATCAAAATTTAGCAATTAATAAAAAAAATCTTGAAAATTTGGTGAAATTGGGCCTTTTTTGCATGGAAAATCCAATGTGTAGGTTGAAATCATATTTTTCAAGTCAAAATTTGGTGAAATTTCACCAATAAAAAAAACCTACTAGTATCAACTCAAGTGGTTACAACCACATGCCAACCATGTTTTGACTAATTATATAGAAAAAATAGAAATAACACATAACTATTTTCCACCTTGGGTTGTGTTGTATTTGGCTATTACAAGTTGCATTATGTGTGTGAATAGTGGTTATTTCAATTTTGACAAAGTTTGAATTTAGATTCTACAAACAAAATTTGGAACATTTTAGTGAATGTTGGAGAACTGGATTTTTATGGCAAAACTTGGTGAAATTTTTTTTAGCTAGTAGTTCAAACTACTTGAATTACAAGTTAAAACTTGGATTGCATATAACTTTAAATGAGTATTAATTAGAATTTTTTTTTACAATTTGATAAACTTGTAAAAAATTGGAATAAAAAAACCAAATTGACAACCATGTGAAAAAGCTAAGCCTTTATTCTAGCTCAAACATTACACCCAATGGCAACACATGACCTTAATCTAAAAACCACACTTTCTTTTTAGAGATACAATGAAAATCAAATGGGAAGGAAATATAAATTTATTGAAAGTTCAAACTAGTTGATAGTATGGAAACAACAAATTGTTTGCCAAAAGATACCAACTACACATGAGTTGTCAAATCACTTATTTTCAACCTTTAACGTGAGTTTTCAAATCACCTATTTTCAACCTTAACATTCATAAAAATAGGATTGTAAAATAATCTTTGTGAGCATTTGGATTTGGTGATTCCTATTCATGGATGATATAATCCATCAATTATTGGTTGGAAATTTCTCTTGCCCAATGTCTTGGGTAATTTTTCATTGACAATTACTTTCTAGTTTTCTTTACTACAAGATATTTGTACAAATATTTCAAAATACATATGGTGTTAGGTCCTCTTGCATCTTCCTTCCAATTCTATGTCAACAATTACAAATCCATCACTCAATGCATTTGAAGATGCAAACCCACATTGAGCCCAAAAGTGGATTGAATTGTATGCATTTGAACTCACTTTTGGGCTAATTTTGTTTGCATTTGCATTTGTAGAAGTTCAACAACATTGACTAGGCAAACATGTCAAATTGTAATCTCGTTGAGATTGTGCATAACATCTAGTTGTAGTAGTTAGGAAAATGCAACACCTCCTTGTACACATCAACATGCGACAACTATGTTTGGGCTTTTAAATAGTTCACATTATACCAACAACAATACTTGCAAGGCCATTTGGTCATGGTCTTGACGTAAGTGAACACCTATTGAAGAGGGTCCATGTGTTGGGGGATCCTATAAAGCTTGTGGTAGCTATTACAAATTATATTTATAGGCCCTTGTTCATAACCACTAGAAGAAAAAATCAAAATTACGGTTGGGATTGTTTTAACATTTTACAACTAAAAGTCCTTTAGTCACCTAAAACTAGTTGCAAGTGCAAATTAGTCACAAATTTGATGACATCATCAATGTTTGGATGGAGGTACAAAATAGGTATATGGTTTCATTCACCATATGAAATACCACATGGGTATGGGCATTTGCAACTAGGGTGCAACTATTTTGGTGGCATCTAAAATCACACCACTTGTTGGAATTTAATATTGACATGTGGCAACATTTGGTTAACTAACCCATTATAATTTTGGAATAATTTAGGACGTTTGATTCATATGCTTGGTTGGTTTTAGATTGTGCCACATGGCACAATAAAAACTTGCCACATGGCATATTACCATAAGTCAAACTAAACAAGTGGTTGGCAAGCCTAGGTAGGTTTTTATGTACTTTCAACCTACTACATAGGCTAAATACCAAGGTAGGTAGGTAGGTCCTTCGCAAACTAAATACCTACCTAAGTAGGTAGGTAACAACTACCTACTTACCTAAAATAAATACCTACCTACCTACATAATTAGGTAGGTAGGTAAGTAGGTTAGGGAGGTTTGTAAGTGGGTAAAGAACATAAATATTTTCATTTTATTTTGGATTTTCCTTTGGCTCATCACAAATGCCTCATTGTTTCAATATGAAATTGTTATACAAAGCACCTTCAAAATGAAAATGTAAGCCAAAGAATATGGGATAAAATTTGTGGTTGTAAGTAAATAAATAAATAAAACAAGTAAATAATTAAATAAGTAAGTGAAGTAAATCATTGATTAACTAATTAACTACCCACCTACCCACTTATGAACATACGTATTACTTATTGTTCCACTATCTATAATAGTTCATAGTAATAACAATAATCATTATTTAATAATTACTATCAACTAATGAATTAGTTCATGAATGTGATAATGATTCATCAATAATTTTCCATATATATATATAATGATTGACTACTAGCTATTTTATGACTTAAATAATAATTAATAAATGATTCTAATATCAACTAATTAAATATTTCGTAATTTATTTATATATAATTAAGTCATTAATAATTATTGACGTCTTATTTTTAAGTAATTATTAATTAATATTAATATCAAGCTAACGAAATAATATGTTCTACGAAATTAATTATTAGCTCAATAGTAATAGTAATAATAATAATAATAATAAATTATTGAATAATTTTTTAAAAATAATTATCAAATAAATAATAAGGTATTGAATTATAAATTATTATAAAATTAATTTATAAATAGAAGAAATAATTATTGGCCATTATTTATGATTAGTTAATAATTAGTACATAAAAATAAATTTATTATTATTTAATAAAAATTAATTATCAAATATAGATTAACCATTATTTATCAACTAATTAATGAATTAAGTAATCACTATTAATTAATCACTACCATTACTTAATTATTTAACTTATAACTATTAGTATTTATCACCTATTAAGATAGTATGTATTAAGGCATGTGACCTTGCTACAACTTTACATACCTTTAATATACACTTATTGAAAGTGTAATATCAAAGTTAACCTTAATAATATAAACCTTGGATACACATGTAATATGGACATTATATATTCCATATATACTTCCAAATACAAATTTAATATGTATATTCATAGGATACATATGTAATTTTATGTACGATTGATATAATTTATTATGTTCTAAATATGAACTACATATGATTTCAATATACCCATTATACAACCCCATTATACATGTAGATTTTAGTCTAATAAATTATAAAATACATTCAATACAACTTTGTATAACCATAAGGCTACAACTAAACATGGTCACATTTGCAACTAATAGGCCATAAAAGGTGTTCTAGGATGAAATTATTAGTAAAAATCATCCCATGAAAGGATGAATAAGCCAATAGTTACAACATAATCACAAATATGGCCAAAAAAATTGGTAACTTGACTTATGGTTGTAAATGTTACCATTGTTAGTTGCAAGCAACAAGTACTTGAATGTAGTCATAGATGGAGTGATTGCATTTTGGCCTATTTTTATTAGTGGACATGAACTCTTCACCTCAAAGGTGAGGAGGTGTTTGGTTTGGCCGAACACAATGTTGACTATTCTCTAAGGGTAGATGATGATGTCAATTTCTTTCATCCATGTGTGGATGTTTCCCCAAGTCAACCCAATAATGTCGATGATTTTCACATCCATCAACAACCATGTAGTTAATGTAATATGTTGATTATAGTTTTCAAGGTGGGTTAAAAGTGATAGAATTAGACTAAAAAGAGAATTCAAATGATGTTTATTAGTCTTTTAGTGCCTTCTTTGACTAATTATGGAATTCAACAAAGTCAAATTAATTATGCTCAAAAAAAAGGTTTTTCAATTGCATTGTAATATTGTTGATACCTTATGAGGCTTATCATTAATGCCTTACGCAGTTATAGTAGAAGGACCAATGTTTGCATGGTTTGATTTGTTATAATGATCTCATACCTTTTATAGATACATGACAAAACTCAATTTGTGAGTGGGGTTATATTAAATAAACATTCCAAGATGGCCAAAATGCATGGATCAACAAAGTATAGAGCTTTAAAGCCACTACAAATTAGGAGTAGGGTAAGATGAAGAGCTATGCAAAATATATTCAAGCAAATTGTGTGATTAAAGACCTTACATTTCCTTTTGATATAGAGTTTGTTGGATTTGAACTTCAATAAGGTGATAACAACCACTTGGCCATACTATTGTTCATTGTTTATATTGTTTGTTATTGTGAAGACCCCATGCCCTTGACATACTTTCTACAAATTTTGTTTCCACTACAATGATTTATGCAAGAATAAAGGGTGTTAAGAAAATGTGTAGATCACAAATGATAATTCCAAGCTTTCTAGGTCATGTGCCTTTAAATCGTTAACTTGGAAATGTTTTTGGTGAATTACGTGAATTTGGATGTTAAATTATGTGGAATGTTAGATGTTTTGTTAAACTTTTTTTAGTATCTAAATAAAACTTGAATTTTTGTCATGTTCTAAATTTTGTAGAATGTCGTACCTTGATGAAGGCTTTTGAAATTGGGGGAAAAGGATGACAATTCTAGGAATATCTAGTGGTTCCATGTGAGGATTTGGGTTTGAAAATAATATTAGGTCAAGGGGTGTGTATGATGTTGTCCAAAATTGCATGATGCTGAAAAAAGATTATGCAAGTGTGTTTGTGATTTGTTTAAGGAACTAATGATTATTTTTGTAATAGCTTCAATGACACTACATATGGGTTCATGATTAAAAATTTTGATCTCGTGATGTGTATGGTGTTGTTAATGTTAATATGCATGTTTAATGATAATTAAATATCTTGCATGTGACCTTAAAGGTTCACATATATGGACAAGGGAAACCTTTTGATGGTTGGGTGATACAAAGGTTGGTTCCTTATATTTCTTGGGTTGGGTTGTTAGGGTGTAACCTCATAGGGTTATTAATGAGGATGAAGATCATGTCCATACTTTGTTGTTTGTTCATGATGTAAAGCAATGGCTTTGGAAGATTTTTGAGGAAAATCAACCTCGTTGTGTGATGTCTTTTTGGCTTTAAGTCAAAATTGGAGACTATTCTTTTGTTGTGCACATGATTATGTGTGTAGGTGTGTGATGCCTTTGTGTTTCATGTGTTTAGGATTTATTCAAGGTGTTGAATTTTGAAGTTACAAGATTATTGCACATTAATGTGATGAATGTGTGTCGCAACCCCACTTTGAGGCAAGTGTGAGGATGAGACTCACACTCCCAACAGTGGGAATTTGGAGTCCTCCGGGACTCTCACAACTTCAAAGCTCAATTGCATAGGTCAAAACACCTCGTCTTGAGGTGTTTTTTATAATGTTGGAAAGGCCTTGAAGTGTAAATGCCGAAAATGGCCTCGCATGAGCCATTTGGACATCTGCAACACAAGTTATGATCAAAAGAAGGGCCGGGAGTCAAACTGGCAATTTGACTTTCGACCACAAAAAGTCGGGAATCGACCCGATCTTGGTGTGTGCAGATAGAGTGCGACACACCGTTGGAAAGCTCTTGAGAAGAGTTACAAGTTTTCTTCAGACCTCATCCCAATCCGAGGTTTGAGCCGGAAGTTATAAGTTCCCAAAGTCCCGGGAGTCCAAACCGGGACAGTTTCAGGACTCCTCCTTGGGAGTCCTGGGAATAAAAGCCATTTGGATGCGGGTGCGATGGAGTAACATAAATAATACTATATGGGGGAAGGTGGTGGTTTCCCCCGAGTCTGGGCCGTGGTGAGTCAAGTGAGTTTATGTTGCCCGTGGTTTGTCCCAACACCAAGGGTGTTTCCGAAGGCGAACTAACCCTCTTGTGGTTGGTTTTGATGCAGGACCGAATAACTAAATAGTTGTCCCTCTTCCTAGTCTAATCCCAGAGCTTTCAGCACGCCCCTCTCACCCCGTTTAATGCTGGAAGCTAGGAGTGGCACCAAGTTCCAACTACTTCCGCTCTTTAACATAGGTGGACCCTTTTTGGGTCTAACAAGGAACTTGGGAGCGCATCAATGTGTGTGATGATGGAATTTTGGAAATGTTGGAACATTCAACTATATTTTGTTTGGATGTTGCTACAAATGGGTTTATATGGGGATGAAGACTAACAAAGTGGTGGAACAAACATCTAGAATTTGAGGATTTAAGGTGGTGTTCAAGTTTGTGAAGACAATTGAATAGATAAGTCTATGTGTTTAAGGTGTAGTTGATGGTCTTGGACTGATCTCATGTTGTACCCTACTTCAAAGGTAGTTTCAACACATGCACCAATTAAGTTAAACATGTGCTCTATATTTTAAAGGTTTGGTGCCCCTAAATATTAATTAATTTATCATTAACTAATGGCAGGGAACTAGCTTGGCCATTCTATGGAAATTGGAAAGGAGTTGGGGTGGGGAGAAAGGAATTTGATTTTGATGCACACAAAAGATCAAGGGTGGGGAGCAATTTTCCAAGCATGTACTATAGTAGCAATAATAAACGAAACACTAGTTAGAAGTAGATTGTAAGGTAGTTTTGGCATGATTCAACAAATGTCTAAGGGAAGTCCTCTTTGAGGTGACTATAAATCACAAGTGGTTTTAGGACCAAAACTATGTATGTTTATTACATAGTTTTGGAAATCTATGTTCTTATTTGCATAAATATTTTTTCACCTTTCTATTGTCTATGTATAATTAGTACGCCACACCATTTTCCTACCATAGACTTCACATAAACTATACCGAAACCTTTCAAAACAAAAATATCAATTCCCTTCACAATTATATTCCATGAAACTTTACATCACTTATTTCTATCAAGTGAAGGTGTTTCTAAAGGTTACAAACACCCATTTATATATTAACCAAAAGGAAAGTAAACAAGAAATTTCCTAAAGTCTACACATCACATGGCTCCCCATGGTGATTTC
>Ga0116226_10005163_pt1 | contig 11637 bp, 9 predicted proteins | sample S1TSphfallax_FD_89692 | JGI IMG/M metagenome (GOLD analysis project Ga0116226, IMG submission 89692) | Host-associated microbial communities from peat moss isolated from Minnesota, USA - S1T2_Fa - Sphagnum fallax MG | ecosystem: Host-associated > Plants > Peat moss > Unclassified | place: USA... | reverse complement strand
TCCAGCGACGAATTGCGCGTCAGGACCGCCGAAACAAGCGCAAGCGCCGCCTCGCGCGTCGGGTCAGCCATGAAAATTCCGCTCTGAAACGCGCTGTGGTGAGTCGGCTGGGGCGTGTTTGGAGAACCGGACCGGAGCGGATTTCATGTCCGTGAGGACCGGAAGCGCAGAAACGCGCCTCAGACGGCCGCCACGGTAGCGTTTTCGAGTGGACTTGGTGGAGCTGAGGGGAATCGAACCCCTGACCTCGTCATTGCGAACGACGCGCTCTACCAACTGAGCTACAGCCCCAATCTGAATTTGGCTCCGATCAGGGTCCATCCGAAGCGCGGCTTCGCGCATCGGCGGGGCCAAGTCAAGCGACGGTATTTGCCATCATGACCGGGGATCGTTAGTTGAGGCCGTCAAACCAATCTGAACAGGGACGGCATATGATCGGCGCGGTATTCTGGTTACTCAGCGAAATCATCCATCTTTACATTCTGGCGATCATCATTGCCGTCGTCATCAGCATGTTGATCTCCTTCGGGGTGATCAACGCGCATAGCCGGTTTGTCTACACGGTGGCGGATTTCCTCAACCGCCTTACCGAGCCGGCGCTGGCGCCAATCCGGCGTTTTCTGCCGGATCTGGGCGGCATCGATATCAGTCCCCTGATCGCGATTCTGCTGCTGGAGTTCCTCGACCGGCTACTGGCGTCGCTTTATGTTCATCTCGTCCTTTCGGGGGTGACCTTCTGATCGGGAGCCGATAACCATATCTAGGTGTACCAAGGCAGGTTACGGCATCGGCTGATCCAGGAACGAGGGTTTCAAGAAGCGCGAGGGACACGGGTTTGATAAATATAATCGTTGGGATCGTCAGCGTCTCGCAGCGCCGGGCCGGTTTGGTTGTGATCGCCGCCTTATTGCTCGCCGTGCTGGGCCTGGCCTATAGCTCCCGGCATATATCGGTCGATTCCGATACCGACCATCTGTTTGCAGCCTCGCTGCCATGGCGCCAGGCGCAGATTGCCGAGGCAAAAAACTTCCCGCAATTCGACAAGCTTATTGTCGCGGTGGTGCGTGCGAAAACGCCCGAGGAAGCAGCGGAGACCGCCCAGGCGCTGAATGCCGCCTTGCAGGCGGATAAGCAGAATTTCATTGACTCCGACTATCCGGCAAATGCCGGTTTTTACAACCATAACGGGTTCCTGCTGCTGCCGGTGCCGCAATTGGCAAAATTGCTCGGCACCATTGTTGCCGCCCAACCCTTTCTTGGCCAGTTGGCGGCGGATCCCTCGGCGCGCGGGTTGTTCACCGGTATCAGCCTGATCGCCCAGGGCGTGCAGCTCGGCCAGGCCAATCTGACGCCCTATAATGCGGCGCTCAGCGGGGTTGAGCAAAACCTGCAATCCGCCGCTGCCGGTAAACCGGTGCCGCTTTCCTGGCAGAGCTTGATCACCAGTAATCTCGGCGGCGATGCCGAGTTCGTGCTGGTCCACCCCAGACTGGACCAGCATAGTATTCAGCCGGGCGGAATCGCCACCGCGGCGCTGCGGAAAATCGCAGACACGTTGCCGGATGTGAAGAGCGGGCGGGCCACCGTTAATTATACCGGCCAGATCCCGCTCTCCGATGAGCAATTCGCTTCCTTGACCCAAGGCCTTGTTACCGGCGGCATCATCAGCCTGTTGCTGATCTCGCTTTGGTTATTTCTGGCGCTTCGCTCCTGGCGGCTGATTGTGCCAATCCTGCTGACCCTGGTGCTGGGCCTGGCGCTGACGATCAGTTTCGCTGCGATTGCGATCGGCGCGCTGAATCTGATTTCGGTAGCCTTCGCAATTCTATTCATCGGTCTAGCGGTCGATTTCGGCATTCAGTTCTCGGTGCGATTGCGCGATGTCCGGCATCATTTCGGTAACCTTGCGGTGGCGATCCCGGAGACCGGGCGTCAGGCCGGCGGTCAGATCGCCTTGGCGGCGGCAGCCACTGCCTGCGGATTTCTGGCGTTTGCACCAACCCCTTTCACCGGGGTTGCCGAGCTCGGCATCATCGCCGGCGTCGGCATGGGTATCGCATTTCTCTGCACCATCACCTTTCTACCCGCGCTGCTGAGGATATTCTCGCCGCGCCCGGAGTTTTTCCTGCTCGGGCTGCCGTTTGGCGAGCAGGTCGATAATCTGGTGTTCCGCTACCGCCGCTTGGTGCTCGCCGGTTTCGGCGTGCTGGCCGTGCTGGGCGTATTTGCGGCGATCACCATCGGCTTTGATGCCAACCCGCTCGATACCAAGGATCCGAATACGGAAAGCATGCGCACCTTGGAGGGCTTGCTGAGTAACCCTGCGACCAACCCCTTCTACGCGGATGTACTGACCCCGAACCTCGCCGCCGCAAATGCGCTGGCCGCCAAGCTATCGGCCTTGCCGGAGGTCTCCGGGGTCATTTCCGGCGGCACCTTCGTGCCGTCCGACCAGTCGGTAAAACTGGCGATGATCGAGCAAGCCCAAACCATTCTGGCGCCAACCATTCAAACCACCGAAATCACCCAATCGGGCGGCGGCAGTCCGGTGACGGCGAATGATATCCGCATCTCGATGAAGATGGCGCGTGACGCGATATTGCAGGCCAAGCCGCATCTGCCTGCCAACTCGCCCATGCTGGGGATTGCCGCCGCGCTGAACACAATGCTGGGCCAGAGCGATGCGCAGATCATGGCGATGAACGCCGCCATTACCCGCTTTCTGCCGGCGGAACTGGCGCGGCTTAATGATGCGCTTAGCGCAAGCCGCATTACAGAGCAAAATCTGCCGCCGGAAATTGCCAGCAACTGGTTCTTGCCGGATGGCCAGGTTCGCGTTCAAGCGCTGCCGACCGCAGCCGCGGAACACACCGCGGGTTTGAAGAAATTTTCGGCGGCCGTGCTTTCCGTTGCGCCGAATGCCGGGGGTCCGGCGATTTCCACCATCGCGACGGCGCGTACCATTCTGGATTCCTTCCGCGAGGCCGCATTGCTGGCGGCGCTGGCAATTGCCGTTATCTTGTTCATCGTGTTTCGGAATCTGCGGGATACCTTGCTGGTGTTATCGACCCTGACGCTGTCCTCGCTGTTAACCGCGCTGTTCGCAAAACTCGCCGGGGTGCAGATCAACTACGCCAATATCATCGCGTTGCCGCTGCTGCTTGGCGTCGGCGTTTCCTTCAATGTTTACTTCGTGATGAATTACCGCGCCGGCATGCGGCGCTTTCTGCACACCGCCACCGCGCATGCGATCTTGTTCTCGGCGCTGACGACCGGCACCGCTTTTGGCACGCTGGCGGCCTCGCATGATCGCGGCACCTCCAGCATGGGCGTGCTGCTGCTGTTGAGCCTGCTGGCGGTGCTGATTTCCACCTTCCACTATCTGCCGGCCTTGCTGTATTGTCTGCCGGAGCACGATGCTCCAAAAACGTAGTTTCAGCCTATCCGGCCATCGCACCAGCATCGCACTGGAACCGGAATTTTGGGCCGCGCTGGAAGCAATCGCGCAGGCGCAGTCCGCTTCACTCACCGCATTGATCGGCGGCATCGACAGCGCCCGGGTCCCATCGCAAGCCTTGGCCTCTGCCCTTAGGGTTTTTGCATTAGAGCGGAAGTAGAAGCGAAGGAAGCCTGCTTTTTTCTGAAGAAAAAGGCCGGCCGTCCGCGAAAGCAAAAGGACTTTCTATGAACCTGGACCAATGGCGTTGAAAAATCCCGGCCCGGGTAAAACAAAAGTTTTTTGCGCCGCTTTTTTTCAAAAAAGCGGCTTCTTTCTTACCCCCTCAGCTGAAATCTACGCCGACTGCGCGCAAAGCTGATGCTTTGAGTTTCTGCTTGATTTTCGAATAACCTGCCCAGCCGCCGGGTTCGTTGCCGGCAATTGCGGCAGCTGCGTCTCGCAGGCTGATCGCGTTGGCGGCATTTGCTTTATTCAGCCCGGCCCAGTCGACCGGCCAGGCGATCGGCGCGCCGGGGCGGGCGCGGGGCGAGTACGGCGCGATGGCCGTGGAACCGACTTCGTTGCGGAAATGGTCGATGAAGATTTTTTTCGTCCGGCGCGCCTTGCTCATCGTGGCAACGTAGAGATCCGGCGCGTCGGCGACCACACGGTTTGCAAGGTTGGCTGAAAACGCCTTGATGACCGGCCAATCATATTTCCGTTCGATCGGCACCACGACATGCACGCCCTTGCCGCCGGTGAGCAACGGCAGTGATTGCAGGTCGAGCGCTTCCAGCACGTCCCGCAGGCGCAAGGCGGCGCGTTTGACCGCGGCAAAATCGACGCTGGTGTCCGGGTCGAGGTCGAAGACGATGCGGTCCGGCAGCTCCACCTTGTCGGTCCGGCTGCCCCAGATGTGAAATTCCAGCACATTCATCTGCACCGCGGCGACCAGTGCTTGGCGCTGGTTGAAGTAGATATATTCTTCCGATTTGCCGTTCTTGTTAACATACGTCTGGTGCAGCCAGGCATCGCCGAAGCCGGGGCCCGGGTGGCGCTGGTAGAAGGTTTTGTGTTCGGCACCATCGGGCGCGCGGAGCAAGGTGATGAAGCGATCTTGCGCGAAGGGCAGCATCCATTTTGCGACATCATCGAGATAGGCGGCGATTTCGCTTTTGCTGATCTCGCTGTCTGGATAGACGATCTTCTCGCCGTGGCTGATTGTGACGCCAGCAACCGCATCCGCCATGGCACCGATCCTTTTTGGAATTTCGCGGACGACTTCCGCGGGCTTTTTATCCTGACGCAGACCGAGAAAACTGCCCTGGCGGATCTGCCTGTCGCCGGTCCAACCGGCGAAGGCGACATTGGCGACCAGCACGGGAGAAACAAAGGTGACGTTGCGCCGCATTTCTTTTGGAATATCCACGGCCGGCGGTTTCGCCGTTTTGTGCTTGTCACGCAGTGCCGCCAGTTGCGTCAATGTACGTTCATCGAAACCGGTGCCGACGCGGCCGGCATAGCGGATGCCGTCCGCCTCATTGACACCCATCAACAGCGAGGAAAATGGCCGGGATTTTTCCGAGGCGGAAAATCCCAGGATGAGGAATTCCTGTTCCTGTCGGCACTTGATTTTCACCCAGGCGCTGCCCCGCCCGGCGCGATAGGCCGCGGTTTTGCGTTTGGCGATGATGCCCTCAAGGCCTTGCTCGCAAGCCGTTCGCAACAGCTTGGCGCCGGCGTCTTTGCCGGTAGCGGAGAAATCCTCACTATACTGGATCACGCCATTCTTCTTGGCAGGAGCGAGAAGTTCTTTAAGTCGGGTTTTGCGGGCGGTGAGTGGAAGTGCCACGAGCTTCTTGCCGCCATGTTCAAGCAGGTCAAAAGCGAAATAGGTCAGAGCACCTTTGCCGGATTCCAACGCCGCGACCAAAGCGGGGAAATCACTGCGGCCTTGGCCGTCCAGCACGACGATCTCGCCGTCGATCAGAGTACCATCCAGTTGCAAGGCCGAGGCTGCCTTGACAATGCCTGGGAATTTGCTCGTCCAATCCAGGCCGGAGCGGGTGAAGATTTTGATGGTATCGCCGTTGGCCGCGATTTGCGCGCGGTAACCGTCGAATTTGATTTCATACGACCAATCCTCGCCGCTCGGCACTTCATCCACCAGCGTCGCCAGCATTGGCGGCGTGAATCCGGGAAGTTTCACGGTGCGGCTGTGCCATTCTCGATCTGGTGATTGGGCAATCTGAGCCAAATCCCGCTTGCTGACGATGCTGGTCGTCGCCTCCTCCAACAGATCCGGATTGCTGTTGGCGTATTCGTCATTTTCCTTGATGAGCAGCCAGTTTTCCCGCTTCTCCTTGTCGCGCGGCCGCATGCGGATCAAGCCCCAGCGTCCATGCAGCCGTTTGCCATGCAACAGAAAGACCAGTTTGCCCTTCTCCAGCCCCTCGCGCGGGTCGCCGACCGGCTCCCATGAGCCTGTGTCCCACAGCATGACGGTCCCCCCGCCGTAATTGCCCTTGGGAATAATGCCTTCGAAACTGCCGTATTCCAGCGGGTGGTCTTCGGTTCGCACCGCGAGGCGCCGGTCCTTGGTGTTGTAACTGGGGCCGCGCGTGACCGCCCAGCTCAGCAGCACGCCATCCAACTCAAGACGAAAATCATAATGCAGCCGCGTCGCATCGTGTTTTTGGATGAGATAAGTGTGTCCGGGTTCGGCGCGGGAACCGCCGCGCGGCTCCGGGGTCTCATCAAACCTCCGCTTGGTGCGGTAGGTTGTCAGCGCATCATGAGCGGCGGCGCGCGGCATCTATCGCGCGCGCAGGCGTTTGGCCGGTGCCGCATTTTTTGCAGCGGTTTTTGCAGCGGTTTTTGAAACGGTTTTTGCAACGGTTTTTGGCTGGGCCGCCGGCTTTGGCTTGGGGGCGGCATTTGCGGCTTCATTATCCCGCACGCTGCGCCGCAAAGCCTCAACCAGATCGATCACATTACCGCGATTGCCGTCATCGTCCCCCTCATCGACCTCAACCGGTTGATGCCTGGCTTTGGCGTCGATCAAGGCACGCAGCGCCTCGGTATAATGGTCGTGGAATCGTCCGGGTTCGAATTTTTGAGTTTTGCGCCCGATAAGCTCCTTCGCCAGGTCCAGCAATTCCTTGGCCGGCTTTTCGTCACCGACATCGGCAAAAAACGGCGCCGCCTCCCTGACCTCATCGGAGAAGCGCAATGTCTCCAGCATCATGCCGGCGCCGCAGGGCTTCAATGCCACCACATATTCGCGGCCTCGCATCACAAATTGCCCCAACCCCATTTTGCCGGTGCTGCGCAAAGCGTCGCGCAGCACGCCATAGGCCTCTTCCGCCAGATCGCCATCGGGCAGCACGTAATAGGGCTTGTCAAAATAGATCGGGTCAATTTCGCAATGATCGACAAACTGGATCAGGTCGATCGTACGCTTGGCCTCGATTTTGACGTTTTCGATGTCTTCATCAGACACAAAGACATATTTTCCCTTCGAAACCTCAAAGCCTTTGACAATGTTGTCGGCTTCCACCTTGCCGATCCCGGGCGCCACCTTCTCGTAACGGATCCGCTTGCCGGATTTTTGGTCAACCTGGTGAAAAGCGATACGGGCGCCTGTTTTGACCGCGGATACCAGTTGCACCGGCACGGCAACCAGCGCCAGCCGTAGTTGCCCGGTCCACAGGGAGCGCCCCTGCGCCGAAGCGGTCGCAGGTTTCGAAGCGGTCTTGCTGGGTTTTGCGCGCGGCTTGGCCATGCTATGCAAATGGGTCACCGGCCCGGCGGCGCAACAACCAGTCCTGGAAGTGACTCTTTTTTAAGCAAGCCGAGGGGGCCTTTAGACGCCCGCCATTCGGTGCTAGGGTTGCGCAAACTGGTGAAGCACCGCCCCAATGGATTTGCGCGTGAAGTCTAGCCGCCGCCGCAGCGAGCCGGATGGAAAAAACCTGGCAAGCGGCATGGAATCCACGGGCCTTTCTTCCGGCAAGCCGGCTATTCCCGTTAAGCGGTCAGCCGCCAACCTGGTTGAAGGGCCGATCGCCCGCACGCTGGTCGTATTCTCGCTGCCGATCCTGGCGAGCAATGTTCTGCAGTCGCTCAACGCTTCGATCAATGCGGCGTGGATCGGCCATCTGCTCGGCCCCAAAGCGTTGACGGCCAGTGCGAATGCCAACGCTTTGCTGTTTTTTCTGCTGAGCATCAGTCTGGGAATCAGCCTGGCGGCAACGATCCTGGTGGGACAAAGCATGGGCGCGCGGGATTTGGTGCAAACCAAGCGCGTCATGGGCACCGCCAGCGTATTCTTCGGCGGCATATCGCTGCTGATCGCCATCGTCGGATTTGCCGTGGCGCCGCTGCTTCTCCGTGCAATGCATACGCCGCCGGATGCAGCACCGCTCGCCGCCGCCTATCTGCGGATCATCTTCATCGCCGTTCCGGCGATATTCTTCTCATTCTTTGTGATGATGGCGCTGCGCGGCGCCGGTGATTCCCGCACGCCGTTTTTTTTCATGCTGATTGCCGTGACCCTGGATGTCGGACTCAACCCATTATTCATCCGCGGCTTTGGGCCGTTGCCTGCGCAGGGCATCGCCGGTTCGGCAATGGCGACGGCGATCGCGCAATGGCTATCGCTCGCGTTGCTGCTGATCTGGCTTTACCGGCGCAAGAACGTGCTCTGTATCGGCCGTGGCGAGTTTCGGTATTTCCGCGTCGATGGCCAAATCCTTCGCAGCCTGCTTACCAAGGGCATTCCCATTAGCATGCAGGTCGTTGTGGTATCTTCCTCGATGATTTTGATGATCAGCCTGGTTGATCGTTACGGGTCGTTGACGGTGGCCGCTTACGGCGCCTGTTTCCAGCTTTGGAATTACATCCAGATGCCGGCATTTTCGATCGGCAGCGCTGTCTCCTCGATGGCGGCCCAGAATATTGGGGCGGGGCGCTGGGACCGGGTAGGCCAGATCACCCTGGCGGCGGTATTATTCAACATTCTTCTCACCGGCGCGCTGGTGGCGGGGGTGACGCTCTCCGATAAGGCCGCCTTTTCGCTCTTCCTCGGCGGCAATGTTCAGGCGATCGAGATCGCCAAACATATGCACCTGATCGTCTCCTGGTCGTTCATCTTTTTTGGCATCGCCTTCGTAATGTCGAGCGTGGTGCGGGCAACCGGCGCCGTCATTCCGCCGCTGCTGATGCTGCTGGCCGCGATCTGGGGCATCCGAATCCCAACCGCGGCTTTGTTGTCGCATCTGGGGGTCGACGGTATCTTGTGGGGTTTTCCGGCCGGATCGATCGCCTCGGTTGTCATGACCGTCATCTATTACCGGTACGGTAATTGGCGGAAAGCAAAAATGCTCGCGAATTGAGTCTAAGCACTTCTTTTTCTGAAGAAAAAGAAGCAAAAAGACTTTTTTATTCTGGGCCATCGGCGCCGCGACATCCCGGCTCCAGCGTGACGAAAGTTTTTTGTGCTACGCGTCCCGATGACTGAGCAGCGTCGCTGCGAAGTCTGAATCGGGCCGCGCAGCGTGATTCAGAAAAGCGGCTGCTTGCCTAGAGCCGGATGATATCTGAACCCGCCTCCAAAATATTTCTAGAGGGCGATTCAGACATTAAGCTCTAGCCTTAAATATGTACCCATTCGCGGGCGCCATGCAGCAAATATCGCGTCATGCGAGTGCCATCCCAGTGGTAGCGAAATTGCCGGGCCTGCGAAACGGGCAGCGTGATGCAGTCCGGCCAGAACACCGCCGCCGCCATGCCGGCCGGATAACGGACGCTTGGATAGACCACCCCATCCCTACCCCCGGCCCGCATTTGCCGGCCAAATATCTGGCCTTTGCCCCAGTCTTCAGGGTCCAGACAATCCTGCGGCGCCGCGGCGAAATCGCCTTTCACACCGGCGCATAATTCCCGGAAATCGGCATCCGCTGCCGGCTCTCGGGTCAGCCGCATAAAGCGTTCGAAATGATACGCCGTTTCCGCCAGTGCGACTTCGAACCGGTCGCCGCAATACCAGACGCCGTAGGTGCCGTCGGAAAACCGGCTGGGCCGGGATTTTGAGACATGGGTAAACGCCGCCATGACCAGCGAAGCAGTAGGACCCGCTAGCCGCCGCGCCGCCGGCACCAGCGCCAAATTGCCGACCGTATCCCTGATCCTCGGATTGAACCTGGCCTCCGCCGCCACCAGCATCTCCCAATCTTCGGGCGGCGCGATATCCTCGAACAAGTCAACCGGCGGATAAATCGTCCGAATAATGCGGTGCGCCTTGGGCCATTTCACCAGCCAGCCCGCTCGGCATCCAGAAAGGCCCGCACCTCGGCAATATCCGTGGGCGCCCCTTGCAGCATTTTATCCAAGGCTGAGTTGCCGCCGAACGCTTCATTCGGCTTTTTCACCCATTCATAGCCCCGCTCCGGCACCGAAAACATGTAGCGCAAGGCTTTGTGAATCCCCAGCAAACAGCCCAGGCGGTAGACCGTATCATGGGGCACCCCGGCAATCTGCCCGCTTCGCCAACGTTGCAACGTCCGTTCCGCCGGAGATCCGAGCAAAACCCTGATTTGCGCCGGCTTTAGCGCCCATTTGTCGAACATGTTGAGCACCGCCCGCAGCATCGCCGCCGCTTCCGGGGCGGTTATCTCCGGGGTGCGGGCATCGGCATGAAGAAAATCGGATTGAACTTCGACGAAACCGTTCATTTCCGTTTCATAGGGCAAATCGCCAAATGACGCAAGATATTAAATTAGCGCCAATTGGCGTAGATTTAAGCGGCCATGCCGCCAAGGTGACATTCCAGCGAAAAAGGAATAGGGGAGCGCCGTCATTAATCGTTTGAAGCAACGGATGGGATCTTGGGCCTGTGGCTCGCTTGTCCGTTGCGACCGACACAAGGAACACCATGACCATGCGCGTTTATTACGATCGGGATGCCGATGTTAACCTCATCAAAAGCAAAAAAGTTGCCATCGTCGGCTATGGCAGTCAGGGCCACGCCCATGCGCTCAACCTGAAGGATAGCGGCGTCAAGGAGCTTGCCGTGGCCCTTCGCCCGGGCTCCACGGCCGCGGCCAAGGCCGAAGCCGCGGGTATTAAAGTGCTCTCCCCGTCCGAGGCCGCCAAATGGGCCGATGTCATCATGGTTCTCACCCCCGACGAAGGCCAGGGTGATCTCTATAAGGACCATCTGGCCACGAATATGCGCCCGGGCACCGCTTTGGCGTTCGCGCATGGCCTCAACATTCATTTCAACCTGATCGAGCCGCGGGCCGATATCGATGTTTTCATGATCGCGCCGAAGGGCCCGGGCCACACCGTACGCAGCGAATACCAGCGCGGCGGCGGCGTTCCCTCGCTGGTCGCCGTTGCCCAGGACGCTTCGGGTAACGCGCTGGATATCGCGCTATCCTATGCCTCCGCCATCGGCGGCGGCCGCGCCGGCATTATCGAAACGACCTTCAAGGAAGAGTGCGAAACCGATCTGTTCGGCGAACAGGCGGTGCTTTGCGGCGGCGTCGTCGAGCTGATCAAGGCCGGCTTCGAAACGCTGGTGGAAGCCGGCTACGCGCCGGAAATGGCCTATTTTGAGTGCCTGCATGAAGTGAAGCTGATCGTCGATCTGATTTACGAAGGCGGCATCGCCAACATGAACTACTCGATCAGCAACACCGCCGAATATGGTGAATACGTCACCGGCCCGCGCATCATCACCGCGGAAACCAAGGCGGAGATGAAGCAGGTTCTGACCGATATCCAGACCGGCCGCTTCACGCGCGACTGGATGCTGGAGAACAAGGTCGGACAGACCAACTTCAAAGCCATGCGCCGCGCCACGGCCTCGCATCAGATCGAGGAAGTCGGCACCAAACTCCGCGGCATGATGCCATGGATTTCGAAGAATGCTCTGGTGGACAAAGCCAAAAACTGAATTGTTCAACGCGGGCTTGAGCTGCAAGAAGCCGCTTTTTGAAAAAAGCGGCGCAAAAACTTTTATTCTACGCTGAGCCGGGATCTTAGAGCGCCAATGGCCCAGATGAAAAAATGTCTTTTTGCTGCTTTTTCTTCAGAAAAAGAAGTGCTTGCCTTAGAGCGCGATGACATTAAGCTGAACCGCTCGCGGTTCAGCTTAATGTCTGAATCGCCCTCTAGGAATACTTTAGAGCCGG
>Ga0116226_10005162_pt1 | contig 11637 bp, 7 predicted proteins | sample S1TSphfallax_FD_89692 | JGI IMG/M metagenome (GOLD analysis project Ga0116226, IMG submission 89692) | Host-associated microbial communities from peat moss isolated from Minnesota, USA - S1T2_Fa - Sphagnum fallax MG | ecosystem: Host-associated > Plants > Peat moss > Unclassified | place: USA... | reverse complement strand
CATCAGGGGGCGGCTCACGACCGCCTCAACCCTGCTTGGACGAGGCCGAGTGGGCTTCGTCGTCGAGCGGGAACAGCAGGCATAAGGGGTTGGCGAAGATACGTTGCCAGATCGCGCGATTCAGCACGCGCCGGTCGGTCGATGGCAGTTGGCGCGAGCGCACGGCCATCTGGAAGGCCAGGGCGAAGCTGACCAACACATTCAGCAAACCCATGCAGGCGATGCCGGCCACCGCCCACCAGAAGTCCGCGCTTTCCAGCACGCGGGGTCCCAATACGCCGAGGGCCGCAGCGATGGATCCCGTGCTGAGCGTGACGTGACGGACTTCGAACGGGATCGCAAAGGCGGTCAGGATGGCGGGTACCAGCCCCAGCATCATGCCCAGACCGGCATTACCGACGATGCCGGACAGATTCTTGTGCCAGAAGCGGGCGATGCGGGCCGCGCCCTGTGCGCCGAACACGCGACGCAAGCGCCGGTTGTAGGTCAGTACGTCACCGATCTGATGCAACGCAAACCAGTTATCGGCCCAGCCCGAAAGCAGACTGGACGACCAGAGCAGCACACCGGTCATGGCCGCGAATATCGGTGTGGGACCCAGCAGGGAAAACGAATGCAAGGTGTACTGGGCTTTCGCCGGTGAAATCAGATCCACATGAAACACCGCGGCAAAGGCGATCTGCAGCAACCAGCAGGCCGGAAAAACCAACACCAGATTGCCAAAAATAGCCGCGGACTGGGTACGCACCAGTGCAATCACCGAGCTGACGAATTCGTCCAATCCCTGCGGCGTACCGACACCGTCGAGCTTGTGCGCAATGGTGGGTGCCGTCATCGCGGGTTGCTTGGTGGCCAGGGTGAAATGCAGGAAATGCATCAAGAGGAAACTCAACGCGTAGTTGAGCCCGGCGAAAAACCCTTCCACCATCGGTTGCATATGCGCGCTGGTGACGCCGAACTTGATATACACCGTGGCCGCCGTCACCAGGCCGCCGCCCGCTGCCATTTTCAGCATGCCCAGATACTCGGCGCGATCGCGCGCGATATAGTGCTCGCCGGTTTCGGCGCTGCGCTCGACCACCTTGCGCGCCAACATGCCGAAGCTGCTGCGCAACAGCACGGATACACTGCGGCTGGCCTGGCTGCAGGCGATCAATTCGGCGACCAGACGGGCGCGGGCCACCAGCGCCTGGTCGCTCAGCCAGGCTTCCAGCAGATGTTCGACGCGGGTCAGGCGCGCCTGCACGCGTTCGATCTGGAACACGATTTCGACGCTGACGCCGTTTTCGTCCAGATGCGAATACACCGCTTGCGATGCAGTACGGCATTCGTCGAGCAGGGCGCGCAGATAATTGACCTGTTGCAGCAAGCGTAGGCGCAGGGCTGTGGCGTCGCTCGCATGTCCGCTGCCATCGGGGTCATCGGCACCATCTGCGAAATAGGGCCGCGCTGACGGATCATCCCCATCGGCGGCTGGCGCGCAGGCCTCGCTCCAAACGGTATGTGCGCTTTCCACTTCTTCGATCGCGCGACCGAGACGGAAGAATGGCGACTCTTCCGGGCGGTGCGCCGGCAGACGGGAGCGGATTGCGCTGGACAGACCCGTTGCGCTGATCTGGCATACCAGACTGTGGATGGCGGTGAGCAGGTCGCGTGCCAAACGGCTGGGCCGGGCGCTGGCGGCGGGTGTTTCGCCGTCGTCGTAAAGGGCACCCAATTGCGTCAGCAAGGCGGGCGGCAAGGTGGCGATCCACTGCGCATCGTCGGGCGAAGTGAACATCAGGGCAAACAGCGATGTCAGATCGGCGCTACTCGGTGCCGGCGGGATCAGATGACGCTGGATACGCTCCAGCAAGGCACCGATCAGGCCGGAGTGCACCGGCATGCCGCTTTCGCACAGCAGTGAAATGGTATCGCTTTCAGCCAGCGTGCGGCGTAAGGTGGCCGCGCAACGGCTACGCCATTCGGGATTGCGCTCCAGCAATTGCAGCAGATAGCGCAAGCGTGTATGCGGCGGGTATTTGGCCGCGCCTTCCGCTGCGACGGCGCTGTCGGCCGCCACGGTAGCGCCGCCACGATGCAGCCAGTGGGCGATCTCGATCAGCCATTGATTGCGTTGCGCCAGCGAGGCTTGCGGATCGGCATGCGCCAGCAGGGCATCGATCTGCTCGCCAGTGGCGGATGAGTCGCGCCAGCGCTTCCAGAGGGTGGTCAGGGATTTGAGCATACGGCATCCTGCACTGGATACGCGCGCTCGGCAAGAGGCGGATCGTGTGCAGTTGACCTGCCACCTGTCTTAAGATGGTATGCGCTTGAGTCGCGCCGAGAGCGGCGTATAGTGCGCGTAGCCGGCCCGCCCACCCTGAGTCAAAGCGCGCCGCAGCGGCGCATCGACATACTGGCCTACCAGTGCGCACAGTCCCAGCAACGCCAGCGCAAATAGGGCTGCGGCCAGATTGCTGTTGGCGGGGATCAGAGGCGACACGAGCGCGCTCAGCGGCGCATGCAGCATATACAGCGGATAGGACAACAGGCCCAGCCAACGCGCCAGTGCCATGCCGAAACCGCCCGCCGGTATGCATAGCGCGAGCGCGACCAGTGCCGGAAAAATCAAGCTGACCGCGGCCAGGTCGAAGCGGCTTTGCAGTTCGCTGTCGGGTGCTGCGGTCAGTGTCAGCGCCGCACCTGCAACCAAAACCCAGGGCAGCACGTCGCGCGCCCAGGGTTGGTCGGCAAAGCGCGCCGTGATGGCTGCGCCATGGCGATCATGCAAACGGTACAACAGGACTCCCAGAAAAAACGGAAAGCCAACGCGCCAGGGTGCGATCAGCAGCGTAGCCTGGGACCAGCCGAAATCGAGATTGTCTTGTGTGCTCTGGGCGTAGAGCAACCCTGCGCCAAACACCGCTATCAGCAGCAGTAAGCGACGCAGGTTCAAGTACCGCACCACCAGCGCATACAGCAGGTTGATCAGGAGTTCGAAAAACAACGACCAGGCCGGATGGTTCAGGGGGAATGGGGGATTACCGCTATGCTGCGGCAGCATCAAGATCGCGCGCAGCAACATCAGGGGCTGCACATTCTGCCGTAAGGTATGGCTGTCATATAGTGCCAGCAAGGTGACCGCGCAGCCCATCCAATACAGCGGAAACACGCGCACCGCGCGGGTCCAGCAAAAGACCGCGAGCGACATACCGTCCCGCAGCCGGTCTTCATACGCATTCGCGATCACGACCCCGCTCAGCAGAAAGAACAGATCCACCGCCAGATAACTTTCCTGAAAGCCGAAATCCGGCATAAAAGGGACGTGACGCAGCATGACCAGCATGGCGGCAATACCGCGCATCGCATCAAGCGTGGCAAAAAAAGGTTTGGTCGGGCGCGGCGACATCGGGGGCACACAAGAGAAACAGGGTGCGATTGTAGTGGAAAGCGGCAGCAGTCCGAAAATCAGATGAGTTTTTTAATGCAGATAAAAGGTGTTGTAGCGTTTTTAGTCTCTTGTTATGGACATGGCGCTCGAATTCGCGCGAGTAGCTGCATTGCCAGCGGGGTTTCATCCAGAAAAGTGCCCAATTCTGTGGCACGATGACAACTGCGCGCGTTTTATAGCTCACTTCTCACCATTCCAAAGCGACCGCAATGAAATCCTCGACTCAGACACTGCCTGGCAGCGCCGGGCTTGCCAAGCCGGCCGATCGCGCCGATAGCACGGCCTTCTCGATACTTGGTGCGATCAGCTTTTCGCACATGCTCAACGACATGATCCAGTCGTTGATCCTGGCGATCTATCCCGTCCTGAAAAGCGGCTTTCATCTGAGTTTTGGACAGATCGGTCTCATCACTTTGGTATACCAAATTACCGCGTCCTTGCTGCAGCCGGTGGTCGGCTTGTACACCGATCGCAAACCCCAGCCTTTTTCCTTACCTATCGGCATGGGCTTCACGCTGACCGGCCTGTTGCTGCTGTCGGTTGCGCCCAATTACGCGACCCTGCTGGTGGCCGCAGCGCTGGTCGGCACCGGTTCGTCCATCTTCCATCCCGAATCCTCGCGCGTCGCGCGCATGGCGTCGGGTGGCCGTCATGGTCTCGCGCAGTCGCTGTTTCAAGTGGGCGGCAATCTTGGCAGTTCGTTTGGCCCCTTGCTGGCAGCCGCAATCATCGTGCCCTATGGTCAGGGCAGCATTGCCTGGTTCTCGCTGGCCGCCTTGCTGGCGATCGGGGTGTTGACGGTAATCAGCCGGTGGTATGCGCACCACCGGCTGGGCACACGCGGTAAAGCCACGCGCGCCGGCATCACGCAAACACTGTCGCGGGCACGGGTCAGCTCGGCCATCGGCATCCTGTTGCTGCTGATCTTCTCCAAGTATTTCTACATGGCCAGCATAGGCAGTTACTTTACTTTCTACCTGATCAGCAAATTCCAGTTGTCGGTGCAAAGTGCGCAGGTGCACCTGTTCGTGTTCCTGTTTGCGGTCGCCGCCGGCACCCTGATCGGTGGTCCTATCGGCGACAAAATCGGCCGCAAGTACGTGATCTGGGCCTCGATCCTTGGCGTCGCGCCGTTCACGCTGTTGCTGCCCTATGCCAACCTGTTCTGGACCAGTGTGCTGGTGGTTATCATCGGCCTGGTGCTGGCATCGGCCTTCTCGGCCATCCTGGTGTTTGCACAGGAATTGATCCCGGGCAAGATTGGTGCGGTGTCGGGTCTGTTCTTCGGCTTCGCTTTCGGCATGGGCGGCATAGGCGCGGCCGCGCTTGGTCATCTGGCCGACTTGACCAGCATTCAGTATGTTTATAAGGTCTGTTCCTTCCTGCCGCTGCTGGGTCTGGCCGCCGTGTTCCTGCCCAACGTCAAGCGCGCGCACTAAGGTGGCTTCAGGTCCTCGCTTGGGCTAGCCGTCACGCGCCGTGCGGCGTGTTCAATGCGGCGGCGTCAGTGCCAATGCCAAATTGGCACCCGCCGCCGCCCCTTCCAGCGCGAGCAGCGCCTGCTTGCGCGCCAATCCCCCCGCATAACCGGTCAACGCACCGTTGCCGGCCAGCACCCGATGGCAAGGGACGATGATAGAAACCGGATTGCGACCGGTCGCGCTACCCACCGCGCGTGCATGGTCGCGATTCAAGCCCAGTTCGAGCGCAATCTCGCCGTAAGACACCACACGACCGTAGGGAATGCGCATCAGCGCCTGCCACACGCGCTGCTGGAACGCGCTGCCGTGGAGTTGCAGGGGTAGCTCGAAAGGGGTGGTGGTGCCGGCAAAAAAGCCGGCAATCTGTTCGCGCGCCAGCCCCAGCACGGGATGATCGGCAGCATGCCGCCAGTTTGCGGTGGTGGACGGGAAATACTTCTGATCGCGAAAGAACAATCCGGTCAATGCATGCTGGTTGGCGCGCAGCACGATTTCGCCCAAGGGGCTGTGCCAGGTGTCGTAGTAGATCATTCAAGCCTCCGCGGCAAGCCGCCAAAGATGTAGCGCCGCATAGGCGCGCCAGGGTGCCCAGGGTTGCGCGTGGCGCTCCACTGCGCGCGCATCGGGCAAACCCAGTTGTTGTTTGAGCACCAGATCGCCGGCCGGAAACGCATTGGGCCAAGCCAGCGCGCGCATCGCAATATATTGCGCGGTCCAGTCGCCGATTCCTTTGATGGCCTTGAGTGCCGCCAGCGTTTCGGTGATCGGCGCCAGCGGGGCCAGTGTTAAACGGCCACTGTCGATTTCGACGGCCAGCGCGTGGATGGTTGCAGCGCGCGCATGGACCATGCCGATGCCGCGCAAAGCATCGTCCGGCAGCTTGGCAATGGCCGCCGCGCTCGGAAATAGCGCGCGCAACTCGGACGGCGGTGCCGCGTCGGGCGCGCTATGGTCGGGGCATGCCAACGGCTGACCCAAGCGCGTGACGATGCGGCCCAGGATGGTGCGCGCCCCCGCCACGGAAATCTGCTGACCGACAATAGCCCGTACCGCCAGTTCGAAGCCATCGAAGGCGCCCGGCACCCGTAGACCCGGCATGCCCCCAGCCAATTCGCCTAAATGCGCATCGACCAGATCCGGTCGGCAAGCCAGATCGAACAGATGTCGCACCCGATACAGCAAGGGGGCCACTGCGTGCGCGAGTGAGGGCGGAAAACTGAGCCGCACGCTGTGCCGCGCAGCTTGGTGTTCGACCTTGATCCAGCCGCTCAAAGTTTGGCTGCCGAGAGCGCATTGGACCGTGCGCCAATACACCCCATCCGCCACATATTCGACGCCGGCGATGGCACGACGTCCAAGGAAATCAAGCAGTGCATCCCAGGCATAGGGCGGTCGATAGGCGAGTTCGAACGACAACCCGCGCGGTGCGTCGATGTCGCTGACGAGATGCTTGCGCAGAGCACTCGGACTGAGCCGGTAATGCTGCCGGAACACGTCGTTGAAGCGGCGCAGGCTGGCAAAACCCGCCGTATAGGCGATCTCGCCTATCGGCAGGGCGCTGTCGGTGAGCAGGCGCTTGGCTAGCAACAGGCGCTGGGTTTGCACATAGTCGATCACGCTGACGCCGAACTCGGCTGCGAAGATGCGGCGCAAATGTCGTTCGGTGATGCCAATACGCGCAGCCAGGGCCGGCACGTCCGCTTCGTTCAGAAAGCCCGCATCGATCAGACCGGCCGCCGTGCGCGCCAGTGTTGCCGAAATATCGAGCACGCCATGTCCGGGTGCGAGCTCGGGGCGGCAGCGCAGGCAGGGTCGATAGCCCTGCTTTTCTGCCGCCGCCGCGTTACTGAAGAAGTGGCAGTTCTCGAGCTTGGGCGTGCGCACCGCGCACACCGGCCGGCAATAGATGCCGGTCGAGGAGACGCCGACATAGAACCAGCCGTCGAAGCGCCGGTCGCGTGCGAGCAGGGCTTGGTAGTAGGTGTCGCGATCGGAATTCATGCGCTTACTATAAGCCGTCTGCCGACAAAAAACTGGCTGGATTCGGACCTCAGTGTAACGCCCCGGGGATGCCGCGATCCGATGTCGTCGCCATCTCCAAACCGGCAGTGTCAGACCGAAATCATGCCGTCTGCAATGTTCGAATGGCCCGCATGATGGGATGCCCCGCAGTGATCTGGTCCGAATTTTTGCGTGGGACTCCAGCCTGCGCGACCCGAATCGTACAGTGCGCGTGCCCGACGCAATGCCGGGCTGTCGTCTTGCGAATCCGCCCGGTGCGCTTCAGGGGCGGTCCGCCAGCCATCGCCGCATCATGTTCACAGTTAGGGGACTCAGTGAAACGTCATCAGTTGGCTTATGCAGCCGGGAAAGCACTCGGCGTCGAAATGGTATTGTCCGCGACGTGCCTCACCGCCGCTCATGCGCAAAACGCGCCACCCGCCACCGCCCCGGTTCCGGCGTCGAGCGCGGCGAGCTCCACCATGACGCATCTCGACAAGGTGGAGGTGACCGGGTCGCTGATTAAAAGCTCGGACAAAGTCGGCTATAACCAGGTGCAAACCATTACTGCCAAGGAAATCCAAAGCAGCGGCGAGACCACCGTGGCGGACTTCCTGCGCAATGTGTCGGCCAATTCGGCCAATAGCGTGGGCGAAAACACGCCGGGTTTTGCGCCCGGCGGCGCCGGCATCGCGCTGCGCGGCCTTAGCGAGAAATACACCCTGGTGCTGGTCGATGGCCAACGGGTCGCGCCTTTCGGATTTGCCGTCAACGGTACCGACAGCTTCTTTGATATCAATTCGATCCCGTTGAATATGGTGGAGCGCATCGAGATCGTCAAAACCGGCGCAGTGTCGCAGTATGGCTCTGATGCCATCGCCGGCGTCGTCAACATCATCACCAAAAAGAACTTTCAGGGCGTGCAGATGGACGGTAGCTTGGGCGGCGCCACCAGTGGCGGCGACGAGACCAAGAAGTTCGACATCACAGCCGGCTTCGGCGACTTGAATGCCGACCGCTTCAACGTCACGATGGGGGCCAGTGTCTATCAACAGAACGGTTATACCCTGGCGGACCGCTCCGACACCCGCGATCAGAATTATCTCGACCGTCCATTCGGGGGACTGGATGGTGCGGCCGACTATCTCGAGCCGAATGGCAAAGGCAATGGCGGGGTTTGGAAAGGTCCCTGTCCTTCGGGGGGCTTCCTGGCACCGGGGGGCACCATGCTGAATGGTCCCGGCAGCGGCGACGCCTGCGTGGTGAACACGGCCGACGGCTATTCCGGAGAGCCTGAATCGCTGCGCTTGAACGCCAAGCTGCACGCGACTTTCCAACTGACCGATACGGTCCAGGCCTTTGCCGACTTGTGGGAAAGCCGCGACACCACGACCCTGGACCAAGGCTATTCGAGCATAGGCGACAACACCTCGGCCTACGATCCCAGCACGGGCGGCATCGCGCAAGTCAACAACACGCTGTCGGCGAACAACATCTACAACTCCGTGCATCAGGATGTGCCGATCAATTACACCTTCACGGGCCAGCCCATCACCAATCAATCGACGGCCAATTTCTACCGTGCATCGACCGGCGTTAAAGGCACTTTCAGCACGTCCAGCCTGGGTGATTGGGACTGGTCGGCTGCCATCGGTCATTCTCAGAGTACCGTCGACAGCACCATGTCGGGCTTGTTGAGCGCGACCGGCCTGGCCAATATCCTGGGTCCACAGGGACAATTCAACTTCGCCAATCCGAACGCGGATGGCTTGAACGGTCTCTACACCAGCGCTTCGCAGATGGCGATTTCCAAGCTCGATACGGTGGATCTGACCGCTTCGACGGACGATCTGTTTACCCTGCCGGCCGGTAATGTCGGCTTGGGCGTGGGGGCGCAATTCATGCACGAGAGCGAATACGTCAGCCCCCTTGGCGCGGTCGCGGCCGGCCAGGCCATTCCGCCCTATGTGAACATTCAGGATGTCGATGGCGAACGCAATGTCGCCGCAGTGTACTACCAGCTCGATATCCCGCTGATCTCGCATCTGAGCTTCAGTCAGTCGGGGCGGTACGACCATTACAGCGATTTCGGCGGTGCGTTCTCGCCGCGCTTCGCCCTGCGTTGGCAGCCGGTCTCGATGCTGACCGCCTATGCGTCTTATGATCGAGGATTCCGCGCGCCCACCTTGATCGAGAATTCGCAATCGACCACCTATGGCGCGCAGATCGGCACCGACCCCGAGCATCCGGGGCAGCCGGAAGTCGTCACCGTGCGCGAAAACGGCAATCCTGACCTGCAACCCGAGCGCACCAAGAACTACAACCTGGGCTTCGAGTTGTCGCCCGATGCGAAAACCGATGTGGGTTTCGACTGGTACAAGATTGTGATCGACAACGTGATCGGCTCGCCAGATATCCAGGCGACGCTAGACGCCAACGACAAGAATGTGGTCGTGCGCAATACAGACCAATCGATCGCCTACGTCAATTCCGAGTACGAGAACCTGGATTCGCTCCGGACCGACGGTTTCGAGGCCACGTTCCGCAAGACAGTGGCCACCACGCTGGGCAACTTCACCTTGTCGGGTGATTGGGCTTATGTCTGGCATTTCAACGTCGAAGATACCAGTGGCGGCACCGTCAACTGCGCGGGTAACGACGCGTGCTCGAACCAGCCGTTCGGCGCGAGCTTCCCGCGCTGGAAAGGCAGCATGACGCTGGACTGGAACTATCGCAAGTTCGACACGGCGCTGACTTATCTGTACAACAGCCCTTACACCATGACAGAAGATGGCCTGACACCGTACAGCGTGCCCTCGTATAGCCAGTTCAATCTGAGCGCAACGTACACCGGCATCAAGCATTGGACACTCTATGCCACGCTCAACAATCTGTTCAACCGCATGCCGCCTTATGATCCGCTGTACTTGAATCCCAACTACGGCATTCCGTACGATCCTTCGCTCTACAACAACGAAGGCCGTTTTGTCGAAGTGGGGGCCAGCTACCGCTTCTAAGCGCAGTATCCACGTCGCGCCGATGGGTTGCGTTTCTGAGCCGACCGGCGTGGACTTGGCGGGACTCCTATAAAATGCGCGCCAGATAGTGGTGGCCGACGGTGGCCACAATCAGGTATACACCCATCATAGTGTCGCCATTGCTCTGGAGTCCCCGATGTCCTTGTCCTCCCCTAAACCGCCTGTTGTTGCTGTGATCGGCGGCGGTCCCGCTGGATTGATGGCCGCGCAGACGATGTCGCAGGCGGGGCTGCGGGTGGACGTGTACGATGCGATGCCGTCGGTCGGCCGGAAATTTCTACTGGCCGGCAAGGGGGGCATGAACCTGACGCATTCGGAGGCATTGCCGGCCTTTGTCGAACGTTACGGCACCCGTGCGGCGCGACTGGCGCCACGACTCGACGCCATGGGTCCGCAAGCACTACGCGATTGGGCCCAGGGCTTGGGCATCGAGACCTTCGTCGGCAGTTCCGGCCGCGTTTTTCCCACCGACATGAAAGCCGCGCCCTTGTTGCGCGCCTGGTTGCACCGTCTGCGCGAGCAGGGGGTGCAGTTTCATATGCGGCATCGTTGGCAGGGCTGGCAGGACCAGGCCCTGCGCTTTGCCACACCCGGGGGCGAACGCTTGCTCGAAGCCGATGCCGTGGTGTTGGCGTTGGGGGGCGGCAGTTGGGCGCGTCTCGGTTCGGACGGGGCCTGGGTGCCCTGGTTACAGCAGCGCGGTGTGGCAGTGCAGCCACTTTTGCCGTCCAACTGCGGCTTCGAGCTGGCCTGGAGCCCGCACTTCAGTGGACGCTTTGCCGGTCAGCCGGTCAAGCCGGTGGCGATCAGCTGGACCGATGCGCATGGCCAGAGTGTGAAGCGTCAGGGTGAATTCGTGATTTCGGAACACGGCATCGAAGGCAGCTTGGTGTATGCCCTGTCGGGGCCGCTGCGAGATCAATTGGCCCATCAAGGCCACGGCCAGCTGACGCTGGATCTGCTGCCCGACCTGAGCGTAGCGCGGGTCGAACAGGCCGTGCTGCATCCGCGCGGCGCCCGATCGATGTCCAGCCACCTGCAAAGCCGCTTGGGCATCACCGGTGTCAAGGCCGGTTTGTTGCGCGAGTGTTTAAGCGCCGAAGCCTACGCCGACCCTCGGCAACTGGCGCACGCGCTGAAGGCCCTGCCCCTGTCGGTGCTGCGTCCGCGTCCGCTGGACGAAGCCATCAGCAGCGCCGGCGGCGTGACCTTCGAAGCACTAGACGAGCGGCTGATGGTGCGTGGCATCGCTGGCGTGTTCTGCGCCGGCGAGATGCTTGATTGGGAAGCCCCGACTGGCGGCTATCTACTGACCGCCTGCTTTGCGCTGGGTCACGCAGCGGGTTTGGGCGTACTCGAGTATCTGGGCATGGCATCAGCGTGATGCAGCGGTATCGGCCGCACGCTAACGCCACGCCCGATATCGATCAAGGCGCTGTTTAAGCAGACTCAAGCGCCGCCCAATAGATCCAGCGCTAACGCTTGCGCAACCTCGATCCCGTCGATTGCCGCCGAATAGATGCCGCCCGCATAGCCGGCACCCTCACCGGCCGGATACAGACCGACCGTGTTGATGCTTTGGAAATTGGCGCCACGGCGGATGCGGATCGGCGACGAGGTGCGTGTCTCGACGCCGGTCAGGACCGCATCGTCCATGGCGTAGCCGGCGATTTTCTTGTCGAGT
>Ga0116226_10005161_pt1 | contig 11638 bp, 6 predicted proteins | sample S1TSphfallax_FD_89692 | JGI IMG/M metagenome (GOLD analysis project Ga0116226, IMG submission 89692) | Host-associated microbial communities from peat moss isolated from Minnesota, USA - S1T2_Fa - Sphagnum fallax MG | ecosystem: Host-associated > Plants > Peat moss > Unclassified | place: USA... | reverse complement strand
TAATTAACCTAAACCCTAAACCTAATCTCATAGTTCAATTCTTGATTTTGTACATTGTTACCACCAATTGATTTTTTTCACATTTGGTTTACTAACTAGTATGACATTGGTTTCAAGTTGTAAAGTACAATTAAAAGTGTGCAATGGATATGCAGGATGTATGCTAGAGAGGTACAAATTCAAAGCCAATAAAGAAAATAATTCTTGTCAACCATTGGTTGGCAATTTCAAACTAGGATTGTGTTTCCAAATCATTTTACAGAAATGCATCCATTTTTATTTAGGTACAAAATACCATTGTTACAATTATTAAGGCAAGGGACACTTCAATTGAAAAGGATGTGGTGCACATGTTTATGAAACCTACATTGGAAGCATGGTCTTATCGAGGAATGTAGAATTTTGGTAATCACTTCAAAGTTGCAAGTGCTAAAAAACACTTGATAACAAATGATAATGGTGTGGCTACAATTTTTTAGTAGGAATGCGTATTAAGACCAATTGATGAAAATCCAATTTTTGCAAAATTGGAGTACATCGGTTGGGTTGAAGAAATTTTGGAGTTCAATTACATGGTATTGAAACTAGTTGTTTTGTTTTGTAATTGGGTGAAAGCTAACTACACTGGGAGTAGTGCAATAGTCAAGTGAGATGAGTATGGGTTTACAGTTGTAAACTTCACTTCCCTAATTCCCATTTCAAACCACTCATTTGCATTGCCACTACATGTAGATCAAGTATTTTTTATCTAACTTGACCCTAAGGAAAGAGGATGGAAAGTGGTTTTGAGAAAAAAACCTTGAAGAAGATGAATGACTAACAATGTTCAAATTGATCCTACAAACTTTGATATGTTTAGGTTACAAAATGTAGATTATATGTAGGTCTACAAGCTCCTAGCCACATTGATGAATTAGTTCCGCCTCCAACAATTGTAGGAGGTTTTACTATAATTGTTACATTTGCAATGTTGATGTTCATGATGGGGAGGATTTCGATGATGGGAATGGTAGTGGGGATCAAGAAGTTTAAGTGGGATCAAAGCTTGATAAGTAGTCCTTGAGGTAAATTACTCAAGTTGAAAGTTAGAAATAAATTATAGATAAGAAATTCTAAAATCATTGGGTTGAACACATAGTTATATGGGGTAGTTTCTTTGATTTAAATACATATGGTTTCTTCTTTCATTGTTCACAATTTATGTGCATTTATGTTCATGTTACTCAAACTATCTAAAGCATCATTGTAGGTGATTTCAAATTTCAGGCAAATCATATGGTTGTCTTTCATGATCAAAAAATGTAATATGCATTTGGTGGGTTTAAGGTTCAACTTTGATTTACAATAAGTTGATCAAAACAAATACTTGAAGTTGCATGATTATTTTCCAATTGATGGTTTTAAAATCAAGAATATATATCATATATATTGGATGCCTAAAAATAATTACCATGATAAAACTAAATTACATGTACAAACAATGAACTGTGAAATAAAACTTTAATAACATACTTAGTAATGTTCAGCCACATCAAATGTGTATTATTAATAATAATGTCTTAAATCAATCATATGCAACATGTTGATATCCACGTCAATAGTATCATTCACATTTTTTCATCATGGGTGATGTGTCAACATCCATGTCAATAGTGTCACTCATGGTTTTCAATCATTGGTGACATGTTGACATCCACCTTAATAATGATAGTCATGGTTTTTAGTCATTGGTGACATGTCAACCTCCACATCAAAAAAATTGATGATTGTTTTGAGTCAAATAAGTAGACCTACTAGTCTAAATAAGGAAGCAATTTCCATGTGTAATTGGGATTGTCTAGTATGGCTATAATGCTAATTGAATTCCATCATGTTAGACATATCTACTTTATAATTTAGTGAAAACATACATAACCAATTATCCTAGATTAATTATGGTTCATTGCACTTAGTCATTACAATCAATTTACTAGGGGCATAAAAGCCATGTTTTTGTAGTAGTGTTCAGTAGCTTACTGTAGTCTAACTAGATATTTAAATTGCCGAGCCTAACCAACTTAAATATTAAGGTAGCTTGCCCTAGCCTATTTTAGGTAGCTTAATATATATTACTATAGACCACTACTTACATATTAGTTACATAAATAACCATGAGATGGTCATGTATTGCCTAAAAGTTGACAAGTACAAGTTGAAAATGACATTCTAATTGAAAGTGTTAGCCACATGTTAACACCACCACAATAGCCATTACTTACCATTTTAGTTGCAAACTTCATACCAATATAGTATTAGACATTTTTTTTCAATTGCTCTTGATTAGTGGATAACTTTATCCTTTAATTTGGGCATGATGTTAATAAAAAATCCAATTGCAATTTTGACTAAGTTGCAACTATGGCCAATTTTTGGTGACATGTGGCACACCCGCATGGCACATTCATAAAGTTTGAGGTCAACAAATAGCTAAATGATGCATGACACATCCACATCCATAGGCTAGGCAATGTGGTGCTTGAACATTGGCCACCTAGCCTAAGCATAGGTTAGGTCTAGACCTAGGAACCTAGTCTAAGCCTAAACATAAGCCATTTAATTTAGGTTTAAATTAGGGCTAGACCTAGGCCACATGGCATTTAACAAATGAATTCATATTTGATTTAGTTTTGCCTTTAGGGTTGAACCTTTTTTATGGGCTCATTCCAAATGGCTATTAAATTTTCATGATTACTATGTTTTTCCAACAATCCTAGTGCATCCCTTTATATAGTTTAGATTCTTGGAATGGAAGCTAAACGATGTGGAATAATGTTTTTAATTGTAACCTAATTGTAACCTAGTTGCAACCTAATTACAACTCAAATAGTTGTGATCTACTTGTAACCAAATTATAAACATGTATAAGTTTAATTAAGCTTTGATCAAAACTAATAGTCTACCTAGCTTAGGATAGCGAATTATGTTAATTATTTGTAATAATGATTCATCAACCATTTTAAATTATATTTATATAATTAGAAAACTAAAAATATTATTATCATTTACTAAATAATATGATAATTAGTTAGCTTTTAAAATTTTGAATGGTTAACCATAATATTTAATCAATAATATTTTCTAATGATATTTCGATTATAGTCAATATTATAATATAGTGAAAATTAATAATTGGCTAGAATTACAACAAAAAAATTCGTAATAATATTTTAGCTAATAGTTAGCTCATCAAAAAAAATTTGACAAAATTTTGCCAAAATGAAAAAAAACAAACTTTAAAAGATTATTTTGTCACATATGTTTTGAAATTTTGAAAAAAAATACCCATAGAATAAAATTTTAGTTGGTTTTGTTAGATTTAGAAGCCCTCCTTTTTTGGGTCACCAAATAAAAATAGGAATAAAAAAAATCTATTGCACATTATTAAGTTGATTTACATTTAGAATTTTATTAAATTTTATTTTAAAATTAAATTATAATATTTATATGCAAAAAGAAAATTCATCATACATAACCATTCATTTATACCAAAAAAAATGTAGCTTTTAATAATTAATGAATTTGTATTGTTATTTAAAACTACATTAAGACATCATATGTATAAAAATGATTAAACATTAAAGTTCCACAAAAATATTAATTATTACGAACTTATATTTCAGAATTTCCTTAAACTTTATTTTGAAATGATTTAAAAAATATTTATATGCACAAAAAGAACATGTGCATCATACATAACTATTCACTTACACAAATAGAATTTACATGTAGTTTAGTTTTTAATGAAATTCAATTAATTAAAAAAAAAGGATATCATTTGTATAAAAAGGAATAAAAATGAAAGTTCCCCAAAATCATTAATTGTGTATCATTACTTGATATGTAAAATTTGACATAGAAATAATAAATTATATTTATTGAACATACACATCATTACAAACTTATATTTCAAATTTTTGTTAAATTTTATTATGCACAAAAATAACCATTCATTATTCAAATACAATTTACATGTAATTTTAATTTTATCATGAATTTTAAATATATACTAAAATATTATACATATAATTTAAGTCGCCTATTATTTGTCTAGTTTAATTGAAAAAGATAATTGCAACAAAGTCACAAACAAGATTGAATTTCATCCATTCTTTAAGATATTTTATTATTCATATATGTTTGTTGATGGTGTCATCAAAATAGCTAAACACTAGTCAATGTTTTGACTATGGGCCAACTAGAAAACCTTAAATGCCAAAAATAATGCAATAATGGCCATTTAGTCAAAACATGTTTCATACTATTTGTTAACATGATTAGCCATTCAATTTGGAAACATTGTTGATGTTAGGAATATTTGACAAATGACCTAGTTGAAAAATGCTTTCAACTATATATTAATATAGTAGATGAATGGACTTAATTAGTAATTGCCATAATTCTATTTAAAAATATGAAAAATCATAGTTGCAAGTGACATGCAATTGAAAACTTTTTAGTTAAAAAGGGGGGGTTTCTAGTAATGAAACACACAATAATGATGTGTGTTGAATCATCAATGCAAAAAACAAAACACCACATCAAGAATCCAATATGCTTGTTTATGTGCCACATTAAAGCAAGTGGACACCTAGCCTAGAGCATGGTGGGTTAGTTGAATACACCATAGAAATCCACTTATTAACAAGTGAAAAATAGCAAATGAAATTCAAAATGAAATTCAAAATTCAAAATTCAATTTTTTTAAGGCAATTAAAACATAGGTTTAATTATGTTATTTGTGAACAACATTCGTCAAGAACAATACAAGAAAGGATATGAGCTTGATGGATGTTAAGAAAATATGTTAGCTAAATGTAGTCAATATAAACTATGTTTTTAGTTTATCCATTCTTTGACCTACAAACTATTCAAATGGATGGTTGAAATAGGCATGAGCCAAGGTGGAAAAAATTTATATGTGATAGTTTCTAATAGAATCGGAAAAGAAAAAATGTGCAAATTTGACATTAAAATAAAAAATAGATAAAATATTAAAATTTAAACATATATGCAAGGTGAAAGCACATTACAAAGGGCCAACTTGAACAAGAAAATGTTTTTTTTTTGGTACATTTTTTTAATTTAAAAATATATATATTTCATCTAGTGGCTTGAAAAACACATGATATGGATTTTTGACACAAGAACCCTAATGTATAATTCTTGTTACCTTTCAAAAGAAAGTAACATTTCAAGAATTTTTTTATTTTTCACATGTTTATGTTCATTTGAATGAAAAACCTCATCCAAATGTTTTTTTTGAAATCACATAAGTGGAAATTTTCATATGGTGTTGAAATTGTATTCTTAATTGATATTTAATATATGACTAAATCTTTCATCAACTTTGGCAATTGTTTGTATGGTTTTTTGAGTATGTTTTCACTTTGAAATGCATTGTTTGAGTATTATATTCTCAAATAAATACTATTTAATCATTCAATATCAATCAAAAGATATAAGTATGTGACAAAAAAATTCAAAGAACTAATATATGGGAGATTTTGCATAACCGTTTGTATGATCATCCCTAAACAATTCTAGAAACAACTACTTCACTTTTTTCCCCTATGGATATGAAAAGGCAAATTAAGTTGTGTATTTTCATGTCCGTGATATTTATTTAATTCAAATTAAATTTAACATTGACATAAATAAGGGTGAACTATTGGAAAAAACATATGGGACCATAAGAAGAGGGGAAAAAAGATGAAACACCAACAAAAATACAAGTACAGAATCTTCAAATAACACGTTGGACCTTGATTGAAGAACAACAACTTGTTGAACTAAATCTTGGCATAGAAACGAATCCATAATACATCAAGGTTCATTCACAATTGACGAAGGAGAAGACAAAGGAACTTTGGATGTTACTGAAGGAGTTCAAAGATGTGTTTGCCTAAACTTACAAAGATTTGAAAGGCATACCTCCAAAATTGGCTCCACAGAAAATTAAATTAGATATGTCAATTCCACTAGCACATCAAGTAAGGTACAAATTGAACCCTAATTATGTTGTAGTGATCAAATAAGACATTGATAAACTGTTAGCAGTTGGATTTATTCAACTAATGGAGGAGGCTACATGGTTATCACCCATAGTGGTAGTGCCTAAGAAGAATGGCAAATTGAAAATTTGTGTGGATTATAGGAAGCTCAATAAGGCAACTAAACAATATCCTTATCCTTTGCCATTTTTTGATGAGGTACTAAACATTGTAATAGGGTATGAAGCCTACTCATTTTTAGATGGATATTTAGGATACCATCAAATTTTTATAGCCCCTAAGGATAAATACAAAATAAGTTTTGTAACAAATTGGGGAGCTTTTGTTTGGATGGTGATGCCATTTGGTGTCAAAAATGGGCCACCAACTTTCCAGAGAATAATTAACAAAACTTTTAAAAAGTATGTAGACCAGTTCATGAAGATTTTTTTGGATGACTTCACAATTTATAGTGATATGGAGAGTCATTTGATGAAGCTCATATTTTGCTCTCAAAAATGTAGGGAATATAAAATTAATCTTAACCCAAAGAAATGTGCATTTATGGTATTTTTAGGGTTGATTTTAAGGTTCATAGTTTCCAAGGAAGGAAAAATACTAGACCCTAAGATGGTTCAGGCAATAGTAAATATGCCAGTACCTACCAATCCATAGTAGATTTAGGTTTTTTTGTATGGTTCAATTTTATAGATGTTTCATCAAGAACTTTGCCTTTATCATGGCACCAATCACTAAGTTGATGAAGAAAATGTAACCATTTATCTAGACCACAAAATGTCAAAAAACTTGGGATCAGATCAAGTAAAAGTACATGGAAACACCGATTTTAATACCTCCAAATTGGCACACAAATGCATCATTGTTGGTAGTGCGTGTCATGTTGGCACAAAACCCAATTGGTAAGTATGACTAGCCTATAATAGCCTCTGGATTGCTCAATAAAGTAGAACATAATTATACTACTACAGAAAGAGAAGCCTTAACAATGGTTTGTGCTTTGCATAAATTCATACATTTTTTATTAGGTATTTTTTTTTAATGTAGACCATATGGCTCTGGTGTATTTGGTAAACAAACCATAGGTGTAAAGAAGGATAACAAGATGGTTGTTGTTATTCTTAAAGTATGAATTCACAATAGTTTACAAACTTGGTAGAACACATGTGGTTGTTGATGCTTTATCCAAATTGCTAGACAATTTAAAACCATTGGGTGTCCCAAATCAGATTGTGGATGCATCATTATTGTATGTAGAACCTATATGGATGTAGGAAGTAAAAACCTATTTAGAGATAGGTCAGATGTTAGAAACTTTGAACCTAGCTCAGAAACATAAGTTGGCCAAAAAGGTAGAACCTTTCACTTTGAAAGAAGGAATTATGTACAGAGTGGGACAAGACAACAAATTGTGTAGATTTTTGACCACCTCAGAAAGCATAGATTGTTTTGAAGGAGCTACATGAAGGAGTGGTTGGAGAACATTTTGTTGCATATATTATTGCAAAGAAAATTTTAGATGCAGAATATTGGTGGCCAACTTTATTCAAGGATACTCATGACTTTTGCAAAAACTATGATAGTTGTCAAAAGATTGGAGGATTCAAAACAAAAAGTTTGGCCAAGTTGGTAATAACATTTCGAGAATAACCATTTATGAAGTGGGGTCTAGATTTTATAGGTCTAATCAAACCAATAAGAATATTAATGAAAAACAAATACATTTTGGTAGCTACATATTATGCAACCATGTGGGTAGAGGCAAAGGCACTTAAAACCAATATTGTAATAATTATAGTCAAATTTTTATATGAGTATATTCTGACCAAATTTGGATGTCCATTAACCATAGTTATAGATCAGGGAGTACATTTCATCAATGACATAATAAAATATGTAATATAATAGTTTTTGCTGAAGCATGTTAGTTCTACTACATATTATCCACAAGGAAATGGATAAGCAGAATTTACTAACAAAATCATTGGTATACTATTGACCAAGTTGGTTAATGAGAATATAACAAACTAGGATGAACATTTATCTACAATTTTGTTTTCATATAAGACTGCTTACAAGGTGGTAATAGGTTATACACCTTATCAATTAGTCTATGGTTTACATCCTTTAATGCCAACAAAATATGTTATGTTGACTATTAGTGGGGACCATAGAGATGCAAAACCAACTAGAGTGTTAACAACTAGAATTACAGAACTAGAAAAGTTACAGGAGAACAAATTGGAAGATCAGAACAATGTGGGAGTTAACCAATGGAGCAGATTTTTGTGGAGTCAACATAAAAATATTAAGAAGAAGTTCCAATTTGGTATTATGTCTTATGGTTTCCCAAAGGAAAAAAAACACATCTAGGCAAATTCAATAAAAAATGGTTTGGTCCATTCAAAGTATAGTATTGCTTACCCAATAATACTGTTCTTTTTGTTTTTATTAACAATTTTGAACCAAACCTAATATTGGTCAATGTTAATAAGTTGAAACCATATAGATATGTGGATCAGACATTAAAGGGGATTTAGAGTTCAGAAGATCAGAAGTTTTTACAATCCATAAATGAAGACCACATGGAAAAAACATTTTATGAAGATTCAAAAGATCAGAAACAAATAGAAACTATAGGGATTGATTAGATAGTAGTATTAAAAAAGCCCTAGTAAATATGATAAGTCAACAAGTTATGAACAAATACATAGACCATGGTTATACAATTTCATAGTTACTAAATTGTGGGGTAGATAAGTTAGTGATGTCAAAACAAAATTTTGCTAATGTGATGACTCAACATAGGCTAGAGGGAATTTTTAATGTAGTTTATACTAGGTCATCAAATTTAGGAATGCCATTAGAATTACATAGTGCCATGTCCACATAATTATTTGCTCAAGAGGTATTAACTATAGCCCCTATCGGTGTTAGTATGAATTTAACCAGGAGGCGACAAATGTCAATCAATCTGAGAAAAATACAAATCATTAAAACATTGGCCCTAAAACAAATAGTGAAATGTCACTTCATGAAATGAGGTGATAATGTTTTAGAAGGCGACAACCATTAGAATGACTCTTTGTTTCTGTTTTTTATAAGCAAGTTTCAATCATTTTTTGTTTCCAAAATGAGTGCTAAAGAAAGTCTTATGGAAAAATTACAAAAACAGTCTAGAGAGAAGTTGCAAAAGTTGGAAGAAGAGAGATTGAAAGCGTAGTGAAAATTTGCAAACATTTTGCTTTTGAAGTCTAGATCTTTCGAAAGAGGTCCACCTTTCCTTTCTCTAGTTTATTCTTTTCCCTCTTCATAGAAATCCTCTCCAATATCTAAGTTTGAGAGAGCTTTTGAAGCAATTAGAAAAATCGAGAAAGATTGTAAGGAAACATTCAGGAGATATAGCTTTAGAAATCCTAGAAGACAAGCAAGTCCTAGTGAGCAAGTCGGCCCCATTTCCATTTTAGATTTTGAAGAAGACCAACAAAAGGACAATTTGCAACAACAACAACAATTGCCATTACATAAAGAGGAGTATACTCAAGAGCAGATTCTAGAGAAAGTTCATATTCCCAATAAGAAATGCACAAAGATAATAAGTCAGCAAGTAATGGTTGCAAATTTGCATGGGAAGAAAGTGATACTCATTAGGATGATGAGGTTAGGTATGTCTTTACTCCAATAGAGTAGAGTTACAATAGCAATTTGAAGAATATTTTGCTTTGGACAAGCTTTGGAGAGGAAGAGAAAGCCTAGGCAAAGAGAGCTAGATTAGTAGGCCTATTTGAGATTGAATGGAAAACACCCTGGCATAACATTTTGGTTGAATTTCTAAACAATTGGAAGTTGGATCCTGAACATAACATAATCAGGGTTATGTTGGGGGACACGCAGAGGATAATAGATAAGCATGTCTTAGCATAAGTTTTAAAAATCTACCATATAAGAAAGATACAGGCAAATCAAGCAAAAATGTTTGATGCCAGAGTAACATTGGTAGATATAATAAATAGAGTCCTTAACACTTACAACACTAATGAAGGGTGGGTTGTAAAAAAATGAGGTCAAAGTATGCTAATAGAATTACTGCCATTTTGCCAATTATTTACCAAAAGGATAAGGTGCATCATTTTAGCAATAAATATGTTATGATGATTTCTAGAATAGATCATATAGAGTCTATTAATTGGGCTGCAATCATGTATTTTTAATTGGTCAATGAATTGATAAGATGAGACAAGTGTCAGAAAAATATGATTGAGGGAATAGCCAAAAGAGAACCAAAAAAGAATGTATGCCATTTTGCCATAATCCTATAAGTTATATTTTGGAGGTGGTTTTTATTAGAAGGAGCAGAATTAGAGGAGAAGAAGAAACATGCAAAATAGCCTCAAGAGGATAGAAGAAGAAGAGATAGTCTTAAGGAGAGGTTCATTAAGAACAAAAGGCCTATGAACCCTACACACATCTTTCCTAAAAAGGAGAGACAACCAGAGTCTAGGACAACCAAAAAAGTAGTTATGATGTTTTAATCTAATATGATGAAGAAAGAGAGACTCTGTAGAAGTAGCAAAGAAGATAGGAGGATAATATAATGAAAAATAGTATTGATCCTCAACAAGTAGTAGAATTGTTGAGGAAGTAACAACTTCAAAATCAGAAACAGAAGGAGAAATCCATATTTCCTAAATCTGAAAAAAGACTACCTATTTTTCCCAAGAAGGAGCAAAGGTCAGATGGGCAAGAGTATCAAAGATGGCCCAAGAAAGAACCATTGTCTCAAGCTTGGAAGTCAATAGAGGAACAAATACATGATTTTGATCAGGATCCACCATAAGTACAATAATCTATTCCATCACCATAGAGAAATGAAGGTATGTTACTTTTAAGACCAAGTTTTGCAGTAGGCATGAATGTATTTGGAGAAGTTTGGACTACAAACAAAAGTTTAGTTTCATCTGGTACAAGTTCTAGGGGTTAGACTCCTAGGTTTCATACACTAGGGTTTCTACAAGGGATAGAAGTAGAATCAGATGAGCATGAAGAGCTATTACTATGTTTCAATGGGCAACATAATATAATGTACATATGACAAATATTTTTCCTAGACTTTTTAATATGGAGATCAAGAACAAGTAGCTTATAGAAAAGAAGGATAGATTTGTTCAAAATCTGCAGGGAGTTATGGAGAAGGAGCAAGAGCTCAAAGCAGAGTTGTAGGATAGGAACAATGAGAATAGTCAGGTATTGGTAGAACTTTAAGCAACTAGACAAAGCAAGGATTTGGAGAACATCAAAATATAAAAGAATTCCTTGCATGTAACTTTAAAGGAGACATATGCTAATTAATAGGGTTTAAAGGTAGAGAATGATACTCTAAATATAACAAACTTTAGAAAGACTATAAGAACATGGAAGAAACTTTTTTGAAGCAGTAGAAGGAGGTGGAGGAGCTCAGAATGGACAATGCCAATGCATATCAAGCTATGAATGAGATACCAAGGCAAACTAACTAGAGGCATGCACATATGGACAAAAAATTATAGAAGTAGATGGCCTTTAATGAAAAGTTAAATAAACTTTTGGAGGTG
>Ga0116226_10005160_pt1 | contig 11638 bp, 10 predicted proteins | sample S1TSphfallax_FD_89692 | JGI IMG/M metagenome (GOLD analysis project Ga0116226, IMG submission 89692) | Host-associated microbial communities from peat moss isolated from Minnesota, USA - S1T2_Fa - Sphagnum fallax MG | ecosystem: Host-associated > Plants > Peat moss > Unclassified | place: USA... | reverse complement strand
GCGTAGCGTCCCTTGATGCGCCCGAGCACGGCGGCACGCCCCCCGCCCAAAAAAGCCCAAGCAGACGTGTGACCTCACACCGACAGCGCCAACCGATCATAGATTACGCTCAAGGCGAGCGGGTATAAGCTTATGGGCGGCGGCTTACTTACCGCGAGGCGCGGTGAAGCCCATCGACGGCCCGGCCCTGGTGGACCGCCCCCTGGTGGATCGGCGACGTTCCTGAGATCCAGAATGGCGCCGGGGTGGACACCACGTCGTCCGCCGACAGGGTCAAGTCCCCATGATCTTGCGACTGCCCCGCATCGGCGCCGTTGACGCGGCGGTCGTAGGCGGCAGAGATGTCGTCGGCGAGTTTCTGCAGGATCGGAACGTACCGCTCCTCAACCTGATGGCCCTTCATCGACGCTTTCATGTAGCGCATCACAATGCCGCCGACCACGCGGTTGTCGGCAAACACAGGCACCGCCAATCCGCCTTCGCGATATTGAGCAAAGCGAATGTGGCAATATCCCAATCGCCGGGTCTGCTCGAGGGTGAACTCCAGATCGGCGTCGGCGTCACGCGACTGCTCCGCCGCCGAACCATTGCGCCGGACGAGGTTCAGGATCGAGGCGCGAGCGCCGTCTTCGCAAAACGCCAGGTAACAGAGACCGGCAGGCGCATGGAGCATCGGCGTCCTGAAGCCGATCAAGTACCGATCGATCGCTACGGGCGTGTCGTGATCGGTCGCGATACGGACCATCATGTCGCAGCCCTGCGGCGTGGCCAAAGCCAAGGGCCACAGAATATGGCCGCCGATCCGCGTGATGAGCGGCTTCGCCAGCTCGACGACAAGGTCCGATCCGCCGAAACCGGAGGATAGTTTTTGGACCAGGCTTGTTAGTCTATATATATTGCTATGGCTCTGTTTTTCGACGTAACCCTCGCTTGCAAGAGTTTCGAGGAGTCTGTGGGACGTCGTCCTAGGAACGCCTATGGCGCTGGCGACTTCAGTGACTGTAGCTTCACCATGGCAATTCAAAAAAGTAAGCGCACGAAGCGCCTTCTTAAGAGATTTAACTTCCTGCCGTTCGTCCATGATGACCACCTACAAGAAATGCATTTCCACGCCGCATTCTGCCCCACGTAAGTGCTGAATTTTACAGCGGTTCTGAGCGAGGGGCGGCAAACGAAAATGGCCTATAAGTAGATCATTTGATCTTCGGCCGCGCTTGTCAACGGGCGCCCAGCGCACGGACATCGGCGCGGCGCAAATGGCCAGGATTTCGGCAGATCACGGAGGGACGCTCGGAAAAGGCGCAAAGGCGGATCGAGCCGGTTGGCGCAGGCGCCTCGGATCGGCCTCTAAAACAGCTCATTTTTCAGTCCACAATACGGACAAGCCCGCGGCCTTTCGCGCGGCGAGAGCGCCTACGGATAGTGTCCCATCATCGGTTGCCGAGGATTCAGCATTTGCCAAGGTTCACATCGCCCGAGACGGCACGCCGTATGATCGTTCCGATGCTCGCCGCCGCCGCTCTCGCCCACAGCGGCGCCGCCCTCGCCCAATCGCCTGCCCGCGGCAAGCTGCTGTTTTTGCGTTGCGCGTCGTGCCACAACATATCCTCTTCGCAATCGCCCAAGATCGGACCCAACTTGCAGGGTGTTTACGGTCGAAAGGTCGCCAGCCTGAAAGGGTACGCCTATTCTACGGCCCTGCAGGCGCAGACGTTCATTTGGAACGACGAGACCCTGAACCGCTGGCTCGAGAAACCGTCCGCCGTGGCGCCGGGCACGGCCATGGCCTTCGCCGGCATTCCCGAGAAGGCGGATCGGGAAGCGATCATCGCTTACCTGCGAGAGTCCGCTCATTAGTCGCGCCAGAGGCGCCCGCCATTCGGACGCAGGCGCCCTTTCATTGGCGCCTTGGGCGGGGGTCTGATGCAGTCCAAGGCGTAAGCTTAGGGGTCGAGGACTGGCATGGTTAGGCAAATCTCCCGGCGGACGGCGCTTGGCGCCGCTGGGGCGGCGATCGCCACGGCCGCGGCGCCCGCATGGGGCGCTGAACAAGGCAAAATAGACGTCTTGATCCTTGGGGCCGGCATATCCGGTCTGCATGCGGCGCGCATGCTGCAGGACGCGGGACTGTCCGTGGTCGTGCTGGAAGGCAGCGGCCGCATCGGCGGGCGGGTCTGGACCGCGCGGGATGTGCCGGGGCGCCCCGAATTCGGGGCCGAACAGATCGGCTTCGGCTATGGACGGGTGCGCGGCAACGCCTCCGACCTCGGCGTTGCGTTGGTTCCGCCGCGCCAAGGGGCGATGGGCGAGACCAAGCTGCCTCAGTCCGCCGTCAGCATCGGCGGCGCGCCGCCCGTGGTCGATTTCGCCCATTCGCCGCTCAACAAACTGGCGCCGGATGAAAAGGCGCTGTCCCCTCTGGCCCTGTTCAACCACTACCTGTTGAAGGACGACCCCTTGGTCGATCTGCAGGACTGGCTGAAGCCCGAGTTCAAGCCGATCGACCGCATGTCTCTGCGCCAGTATCTGACGGCGAAGGGCGCCTCGCCCGAAGCGCTGCGGATGATGGACGTCAGCGTCCCGGCCTGGACCTTGGACGACGGCGACGCCCTCGATTTCCTGAGGAAGAACCACTACTACGTTTGGGATTCAAAGCACGGCCCCTACAGCATCGTGCGCGACGGCACGAGCGCCCTGACCGACGCCATGGCGGCCTCCTTGAAGCAGCCGGTGTTGCTCAACAAGATGGTCGCGCGGATCGACGCGAGGCCCCAGTCGGTGACGGTGACCTGCGCCGACGGCTCGACCTACACCGCCCACGCCTGCATCAACACCATCCCGCCGCCCGTCCTGAAGGACATTCCCATCGAGGGCGCGCTGCCGGCGATGCAGCGTGAAGCGTGGCGGCGTCAACGGTCCGACCAGTCGATCCAGATCTGCTTTGAGTTCAAAGAGCCGTTCTGGGAGAAGGACGGCCTGCCGCCCAACATGTGGACGGACGGACCCTTCGAGTTCTTCGCGCACACGCCCTCGGCCACCGAAACGAAAGGCGTGCTTCGCGCCTACATCAACGGCAAGGGCGTCGAGCCATTGAACGCCATGAGCCCCAAGGACCTTGGCGCGGCGGCGGTGGCGGAGTTGGTGCGCCTGCGCCCGGCGGCGGCGGGCGTGGTCAGCCCCGGCCACATCATGAACTGGTCGACCTACCCCTTCACCAAGGGACACATCGCCTACTTCCAGCCCGGCGACATCGAACGCTACGGCGAGTTTGTCGGCAAGCCGGTCGGCGCCATGTATTTCGCCGGCGAGCACAACTGCCGTGTCAACGCCGGCATCGAGGGCGCCTGCGAGGCGGCCGAGAACGCCGCCATCGCCGTCCTGGAAAAGCTCGGCAAGGGCTGAAGCTTTCGAACCTGGTTATCGACACCCTCCACTCCTGACGCCAATCCTTGAGGCAAGCCATGACCGACGATGTGAACTCTATGATCGCCACCCGGCGCGGCGCCCTCGGGCTTGGGGCGGCGTCCCTGGCCCTGGCGACGGCGAGCGGTTCGGCGGGCCCCGCGGCGGCTCAGCCCGCCCGCATCCCCATCCGCTTCGACGACCCCATCTGGAACCGCGAGGCGGCTGCGCGGCTGCAGGCCGACACCACGGGGCGGCAGGTGTTCGGCCACTGCACCGGCGTCGTCTGCGGCGTGAAGCCGGGCGAAGCGGTGCGCCCCTTGTTCAATTTCGAGGTCTTCAGCACCATCCGCGTGCTGCGCCAGGCGGACGGCAACTACCAGCGCATGACCAAGGAGGCGATCCTTTACACCGATCCCAAGACCGGCGCCGTCTTGACGGAATGGGACAACCCCTACACCGGCGAGCGGGTGAAGGTGGTGGACGTGCACAACGACCCCTACAACTGGATCATCGCCTCCACCGTACAGCCGCCGGCCATGCCGGGGCGCATCACCACGGGCCAGGCCGTTCCGGGCGGCAAGCCGTACCTGTTGCACTGGAGCCAGCTCGGCCCGGACACCATCCTGATGACCGAGGACGGCCACGGCTATTACCCGAACCTTTTGACCCCGGCGAAATGGCCGCGGGAATCCTCAGGCCCGATGATCCAGTCCTCCGAGTTGTTCCGCTACTTCATCAGCAAGGCCGATCTCGAGAACCCCGAGAAGACCTTCGTGCCGGCCAACGGCAGCTGGGTGCGGGTGCAGCCCTGGCTGCCCTGGATGCTCATGGGTCCGGCGCCGGGCCATGTGATGTACGATGGGGTCTTCCGCGCCGAATATACGCCGGACTTCATCCCGGCCCCGGTGCTGGAGCACATCAAGAAATATTATCCCGACTACATGACCGCGCCGACCAAGTGGTACGGCCCGAACTTCACCAGCCTTGAGCACTACGCCATGGAGCAGAAGCCGGCGCCGGTGAAATAGGGCGCGGCCCGTTCACCGAGGCGTTCTGAGGATCGGACATGCATAAGCTTGCGCGCGGCTATCTGTCGGTCGAGGGTCGGCGCGTGCATTATCGGCGGATGGGCGAAGGCCCGCCGCTGGTGATGCTGCACGGCTCCCCTGGCGATTCGGCGGTGGTGTATGAGGAGATGCGCGCCGCGGCCGGCCGGTTCACCTGCTTTGCGCTGGATACGCCGGGCTTCGGCGGCTCCGACCCCCTGCCCGGCAAGGTGCTCACCGTACGCGACCTCGCCGAGGCGACGGCGGCGGCGATGGCGGCGCTAGAGCTGCCCCCCTGCCGCGTCTTCGGCACCCACACGGGCGCCGCCATCGGCGTGGAGCTCGGCCTCGGATGGCCCGAACAGGTGAGCGGCCTGGTGCTGGAAGGTCTGCCGATCTTCACCGAAGAGGAGATCAAGGCGCTGTTCGAGGGCTATTTCGCCCCGATGATCGCCGATCCCCTGGGGGGTCATTTCACCCAGACCTGGGTGCGGTTTCGCGATCAGTTCACCTGGTTTCCCTGGCTGTCGCGGGACGTGAGACGGCTCAACCCGGTGGATCGGCCGACGCCGGCGGAGATCGAGCAGTGGGTCTCGATGTTCTACCGCTCCTGCAAGACCTACGGTCCGGCGTACAAGGCGGCCTGCTATTACGGCTACGGCGCCTATCGCGCCGCCGAGGCCACGCACGCGCCCACGGTCTATATGGCGAGCGCGGAGGACATGCTGTTCCCCCACCTCGACCGGCTGCCGCCCCTTAAGCCGGGGCAAAGGATCGAGGGTCTCGCCTATGAGCCAGAGGCCAAATATCGGGCCATCGCCGCCTTCGCCGCCAGCCTGCCCGGCGCCGGCGAGCCCCCTGCCGCGCCCGCCGCGACCCTCGCCGGCCAGGACCCCGCCAAGGGCTTCATCGACGGGCCGGACGCTCAGACCTTCGTGCGCGTCTATGGCGACCCGGCCCATCCGGCGTTGATCCTGCTGCACGACGCGCCGGGAACCGGACTGGCGATGCAGGACCTCGCCCGCCGCCTCGCCGCCTCAGCCTACGTCATCGTTCCGGACCTTCCGGGTATCGGCGAGTCCGAAGCGCCGGCGGAGGATCGCCCGATCCTGGAGGCGGCCGCCACCGCCCTATGCGCCATCGCCGATGCACTGAACCTTCACCGCTTCACCCTGGCCGCCGCCGGATGCGGCGGCGCGGCGGCGGCGGCGTTTGCGGCGACGGGCGATCCGCGGCTCGCCGCCGTCCTCCTCGAAAATCCGCCCGCCCCCGACGAGGCCACAGCCGCCGCGATCGCTCCGGACCTGCCGCTCACGCCCGAAGGGTCGCACTGGCTGAAGGCCTGGCTGATGCTGCGGGACAACCAGATCTACCGCCCCTGGTTCGACGGCCGGATTTCCGCCCAGCGCCAAACACAGGGCAATTTCGACGCCGACTGGCTACACGACCAGACCGCCGCCCTGATGACCGCGCGAGAAACCTATCACCGCCTGCCCCGCGCCGCCTTTGGCTTCGACACCGCAGGCGCCCTGTCGGCCGCCAAGGCGCCGGTTCAGATCGCCGCCGAGGGCGGTCTTGAGGCGCTCATCCTGTCCACGCTTCACCCGAACGGAACGACCGCATGACCCAGCTCACCCTCGAAAAAGCCGAATCCCTAGCCAAGGCCGCTATCGCCAAGGCGCAAGAGAAGGGGATGAACCCCATGAGCGTTTCGGTGATCGACGCCTCGGGCCATCTGAAGTTCGCCGTCCGCGAGGACGGTGCGGGCCTGGCGGGCGTGGACATCGCCCTCGGCAAGGCGAGGGCGGCCCTCACCTTCGGCTGCACCTCCAAACAGATCGCCGACGCCCTCGCCGGCAATCCCCTGGCCGGCCCCTCGGTGATCGCGACCCTGCAAGGCCGCGTGCTGCTGCTGGCGGGCGGCGCGCTGATCCAGGATGCGGCCGGCGAAACGATTGGCGCGATAGGCGCGGCGGGCGACGCCCCCGACAACGACGAAGCCATCGTCCTGGCCGCGACGGGCGGGTGAGGCCGGCCCTCGTCGAGGGTGACTCTCGTGATATCCGGGGGCTCTGAGGGCGGAGGACGTGCCGCCGTGCTCGGCCGGATCAAGGGACGCTTCGCTCTTCGCCCTTGACCCGACCTCCGCGCGACGGCGGTGCGGTGGGCGTCGGGACGCAGGGCGTCCCGATGGTTAGAGTATCGACGGCCTGCGGCGCGTCGAACACAGGGCTATCGCTAAGGAGATCAAGAAGGGCCGTGGCTGAGAGACGCCGCTGCAATTCCAAGAGCTGCTTTGTCATCAGCCCGGTGTTCGACCCTCCCGGAGGGTCGAACCTTTTGCGGGACGCCCGGCGTCCCGACGCCATCCAATCAGCCGTCGCGCGCAGGGCGGGTCAAGGGCGAAGAGCGAAGCGCCCCTTGACGCGGCCGAGTACGGCGGCATTACCCCAACCCAACCGGACGTTTCAACTCCGGCGGCGGTTCGAGCCTCGGTCGGGTGTCAAGCGGAATGCGGGCTGATGTAAGTCGCCACGTCCAGCACGTGACGTTTTAATTCGGGTCTCCAGGCATCCAACCGCTGTCAGCCAGAATGGTTTTGGGGTCCTTCAGCTCAAGCAGGGTTTTGAGAGCGAGACGTTTGTCGGGGGCCTTGAGATAGTAGGCTTTGGCGATGCGGTAGCCGACCCAGTAGCCGAGATCGCCCGGCGCCTCGGGCGTCCCGGCTCCTTTGTAGAGCCAATGCGATAGGTCCTTGCTGTCCTGCTCCGCCAGGAACTGCTCGTCGATCTCATGCTCTCGCCCTTTGGTCCACTGCTGCAAGTGGATGTTGCTGACTTGACCGGAAATGAGTTCGGCGACGAGTTCCGCTCCGCCCTCGACGAGCGACTGCTTGAGCACGGTGTCCGGCGTCGCGTTCTCGCCGCCGTGAGGAAACTGCTCCACATGGCCGTATTCGTGAGCGATCAGGTGATAGAGCCGGGCGGTCAGATCGGGCTGAAGCCAAGCGGAGCGACAGACGACCTCAAGCCCGATCAGCACGCCCGACTTGCCGGTCGCGCCGCCGCTATTGTCGCGGCCGATGAGGATGGTCACCGGCGGAAATGTCGCTTCGGGATCGATCTCGGCGAGCTTTTGGAAAGCGCTAACCAGTTTGGCCTTCACCGCTGGAATCGCGCGCATGCAGTCTCGGGCATGTTCATACACGTCGCGTTTCTTGGCGATGGTCTCCGCTAAATCTTCGCCCGACTTTATGCGGTAGGGCACGAACTCGCGCACGCCGTCGCTGCCGGCGTCGATATAACCGTGCTGCAACGCCTGACCGTTCGGCGCACCGTCGGCGGCGTCGTAGAGGCGATAGAAGAGTTCGACGTCATTGGTTCGCACCTCGGCCAGGGGCGTGGCGGCATAAGCTCGCACGCCGCCACTCAGGATCATGGCGACGATAAGAAGGATGGCGCCCCTCGATGCGAGGCGTTTACCGGTGTTCTCCGCGCTTAAGAATTTGCGCATCCCCTACCGCTTCTGACTGTCGATGCAGATCCGGTCTAGCGCAGGGCCCCAGATAATGTCCCGTTAACTTGTCGTAAGGCGGGCCGAGGGCGCCGAGGCCGCGCCTAACGATTTCAGGCATTGCCGACGTCCGCTTCCCAGCCAGAGCGGCGGCGGCCGGTTTCCCGTCGCCCCCAACCCCTACTTCCGCACGTCCTCCGGCCTCGGATCGGGCCCCGGATTGCCCAGCGCCGCGCCGCTGAGGCCCTGCAGGGCGAGGCCGTGGCCGACCTCGCGCACCACCATCTCCTTCAGCCGCTGGGCGGTGGCCACCCGCATGTAGCGCAGGGTCAAGGTCGGCAGGGCGGCGAGCTGGCGCGCGAGGTCCCAGGCGCGGGGCATAAGCGCGTCCAGCGGCATGACCTCATTGACGACGCCGAGACGCAGGGCCTCCTCTGCGCCGATCTTCTGCTGGGTCGCCAGGAAGTAGCGGCCGCGCACGGGGCCCAGCACATGGGGCCACAGCACATGCACCCCGTCCCCCGGAACCAGTCCGAACGCCAGATGCGGCAAATCCTGGAACACCGTATTGTCCGACGCCAGCACCGCGTCGCAGGTCAGGATATATTCGCTGTGCACCAGGGCCGGCCCGTTTACCGCCGCGATCACCGGCACGTCGATGTCCAGCAGGTTCTGCAGGACCTTCTTGCCCTCCCAATAGACCCGGTCCCAGTTCTTCGGCACGGTGAAGTCGTCCTTCTCCGTCCCCTGGCTCTCGTCGAAGGCGGCGATCCAGCTGTCGCCCGTGCCGGTCAGGATCATCACCCGCGTGTCGGGATCGCGGCTGATGTCGTAGAAGGCGTCGACCATGTGCTCGTGGGTGCGCGGGCCGAACAGGCAGGGGCCGTTTCGGGTGTGCAACCGCACCTCCAGAATGCCCGCCTCGTCGCGCCGCATCTTCAGCTGGTCGTAACGGGTGAAATAAGCCGGTTCCATGAGCCCTCGCGCGCGGTTTGAGCGGAGGGCGCCCGACGGGCGAGGGGCTGTCCAGAGCAAGTGCGATCCCTAGCCGAAAATCGGGCAAAATCGCCCCGCGCCTTTCAGCGCATCCTCACGCATGCGAGGCTCGTGTGTTGGCTTCAGAGTCAGTGGGGCGAATGGTCCGTACTTGGGACTATGTGATCGTCGGCGGCGGCAGCGCGGGGGCGACCCTGGCCGCGCGCCTTTCCGAACATCCCGAGCGGCGTGTGCTCCTGATCGAAGCCGGCGGGTGGGACAGTTCGCCCCGTATCCGCATTCCCGGCCTGATCGAGGGCCTGCTCACCAGCCGCACCCTGAACTGGGGCTATCTGGGCGACCCGGACCCCAGCCTTGATGGCCGGTCCTTGACCTGGGCGGCGGGACGGGTGATCGGCGGCTCTTCGTCCATCAACGGCATGGTCTATGGGCGCGGCTTGCCCGCCGACTATGACCGGTGGGTTGCGGCGGGCAACCCCGGCTGGGGCTGGGCGGACATGCTGCCCTATTTCAAGCGTATCGAGCATTGGACCGGGCCGCCGCACGAGGCGCGGGGTGAAAGCGGCCCCATGCACGTCCGCCGCTTCGAGGAGACCGATCCCGCCTGCGCCGCGACGATGCGCGCCCTCGTGGACCTCGGCGTGCCGACGGTGGACGACTATAGCGTCGGGATCGCCGAAGGGGTCGGCCTGACCCAGGCGACGCAGAAACGCGGATTGCGCCACAGCGTCGCCGCCGCCTATCTCGCCCCGGCCCGGCGGCGGTCCAATCTGACGGTGCTCACCGGCGCCTTGGCGCTGAAGCTGATAATAACGGGCACGCAGTGCGTCGGTGTGCGCGTGCACCGCCGGGGCGAGCCGGTGGATCTTTACGCCGAGCGGGAGGCGATCGTCGCCGCCGGCGCCATCGCCAGCCCGAAACTCCTGATGCTGTCGGGCATCGGGCCGGGCGAAGCGCTGAAAGCTCAGGGGATCGAGGTCGTCCACAATTCGCCGGGCGTCGGGGCGAACCTGAACGATCACGTCAACATCAAGCTCTCCGCCTTCGTGAATCGCCCGACCTACAATACCCAGCGGACGGGACTATCCGCCCTGGTCGAAGGGGCGCGCCTTCTGGCGTTCGGCGCCGGCGCGGCGTCGAGCCCCGCCAACCACGGCCAGGCCTTTGTCCGCACCGATCCGGCCTCGCCCTCGGCCGATGTGCAGCTGCAGGTGATGCCGTTCGGCTTCGGCAGCGCGGCGCAGATGGCGAAGAACGGCCTCACGGTGGTGGTCAGCCCCTGTCATCCCGAGGCGCGCGGACGCATCGCCCTGCGCTCGGCCGATCCCGCCGATCCGCCCCACATCGCCATGACCATGCTGGGGTGCGAGGCGGATCGGGTCGCTTTGCTGCGCGGCTGCAAGCTGGCCCATGCGGCCCTGCAGCAGGGGCCGGGGCGCACCATGGGCGGACGGATCTATGCGCCCTCGCAAACCGCGCCGACGGACGAGGAGTGGCTCGGCTTTTTCCGCGAGACCGCCGCCCTCAACTGGCACCCCACCAGCACCTGCCGCATGGGACCGGGGCCGGAGGATGTGGTGGACGGGAGCCTCAAGGTTCATGGGCTGAGCGGCCTCAGCATCGCCGACGCCTCGGTCATGCCCTCGGTCACCAGCGCCAACACCAACATCCCCACCATCGCCATCGCCGAGCGGGCGGCGGAAATGATCGCGGAGCGAACCGGATGAGCGTCGCCACGCCCCCTCTGACCCTGCGGGTGGAAGACGCGACCCCGGACAGCATCGCCCCCTTCGGCCGCTTCATCGGCGTCCACCCAGCCCTGCCGATCTTCGCCGAGTGGGCGGAGGTCAGGGTCTATGGCGCCGTCCCCGTCGATATCGGCTCGGGCGGGGAGATTTTGCACGCGCGGATGGACGCTTCAGCCTTTCCCGCCCGTATCGCCCTTCTGGAGCGTCACCCACGGCACACCCAGACCTACCTCTCCGCCAACGGGCGCCCCTTCGTGATGGTGCTGGGGACGGGGACGACGGCGGACGGTCTGCCGGACGTCTCGGGCCTCAGAGCCTTCCTGTTCAAGGACGGCGCGGGCGTCGCCATGAAACCGGAGACCTGGCACGAATTTCCCCTGGCGCTGGAGGACGACACCCGCTTCACCGTGATCCTGCGCGCCGAGAGCCATGTGAACTTACTGGCGGCGCCGGTACATCCGGCCGACGCGCGCGGCCCAGATCTAGAACGCTACGACATGCTGGCGCGGGCGGAGGTGTTCGTCCGGCTTTGACGGCGATCAGGCGTCCAGAAAAGCTCGGATCGCTTGGGCGCGCTGTTGGCGATCCGTTGCGGCGAGGATCGACCCAGGGATGAGCGTCAAGGCCTCGGGCGCGTAGGGCGCCAGGGGATCGTTCGCCACCTCCAGCACCAGAGTAGGTGCGCGGATCAGCGCCAGCCGTTGGGCGAGCTCATGGGTAAACGCCGCTTGATAGGCGAGGTGGTACGTCGACCAGACCTTCAACACCTCGGCGGCGCGGTCGGTGAGGATGGGCGGCGGCAGGGCCGCGCCGCCCTCGATCCGGTGCGCCTCGTCCCGCCGATAGTGGGGGAAATGTTGGGTGAGCTGCGCGAAAAAATCCCACAGCCACGCCAGGTGCGTCCCTTCGGCGTCCGGCGCGATCTCAGGC
>Ga0116226_10005159_pt1 | contig 11640 bp, 9 predicted proteins | sample S1TSphfallax_FD_89692 | JGI IMG/M metagenome (GOLD analysis project Ga0116226, IMG submission 89692) | Host-associated microbial communities from peat moss isolated from Minnesota, USA - S1T2_Fa - Sphagnum fallax MG | ecosystem: Host-associated > Plants > Peat moss > Unclassified | place: USA... | reverse complement strand
TTAGTAATTACGAGCAATAACCATAGATAGTCGAACTTGGTTTCAGTGATCCCTAACCAATAAGTAATTAGGGCTCCTAATTCACGGGAAACAAATCCACCCAAGTTAAATATTGACATCAGCATAGCAAAAAATGTTGCCTCTATCCCTGGTGGAGATAGTTTAGCAGCTAGTACTAGAACTGGCATAAAAACAATTTCTCCTGCAACAGTAAGTATTAAAGTGTCACCTATACTAAACCATTGGTCATTTATGCCTAAAAGTCTATTTGTATGAGTGACTAAAAGCAATGAAGTCAACCCTAAAGCTGTAGAAAAGATAATTCCCCAAAAGAAGATTTTACTGAATGGTACTGACTTAAGGAAACGTTGAAATACCCAAACTCCAAAGAGATTGGCTAAACTTGCAACTAGCCGCACTCGCCCTAAAAATTCTGGTTCATAATGTAGCTCGTTGGTGAGAAAGTAAAAGAAAGCTGAATCTGAAGTGGGAGTAGCGTGCCAGATAAGTATAAACGCGGTTGGTAACCAAACTTCTTTTATGCGGATAACTTCCTTTAATTGAACTAATTGCTGTTTAAATGAATTTACAACAACTGTACCTTGTATAATGGGTTGTTCAGCAATCAAAAAAGCTGCAATGGAGATGATTAGAGGCAAAAAAATAGTAATTGCAAAAACTGTCCGGGTAGAAAAATGCTCTAACAGCCATCCACTCAAATAGGCTGTGAGCAATCCGCCAATTGCCACACTCCCCCAACAAAGAGACTGTAAGGAACCTAAATTTGCTTGAGATTCTCCTCTGGCTCGCTCAACTACAATAGAATCGGCGATGACATCACTCAAAGCCACCGCCAGAGAACTCAGGGTAACTGCAATAGTGGTTGTCCAAATACTATTAACTACGGTTGCTAAACTTAGCCAAGCAAGAGATCCCAATAGTCCTGCTAATATCAAATAAGATCTTCGACGGTAACCCAGTACAGGAAAGCTATCTGAGATGAAGCCAAAAAATGGTTTAATCATCCAAGGTATAGCTGTTATTCCCGAAATCGCTGCAACCTGAGCTGGACTTAGGAGCAAATCATCTTTCATGAAAAAGCTGACAGCCAACCTTGACAATGCCAACATGCCTTGCACAAAATAAATTATCAAAATCGCTACTAATTCAGTAGTCGGTTCAATGCCTAAGAAAATTTTTCTCAGTACCGATGTTTTAATCTGGGGCAGATTGGGTAGGTTTGTCAGCATTTTGTAAATTTTCTTTAACCTTATACTACTTGAACTCATAATATCGAGATTTGAGAGATTACGCTCCAGCAAATGGGAAAAATCCATTTTTTGCGCTAAAATAGATGAGTATAGAAATTCAGACCCATAAGAATGACCCATTTATTCCCATAAATTTTACAAAAATTATGTTGCAACCATTAGGATTTGGGCAACTTTTAATAGATACATCTCTGGGTAAAATGCACTATTATATCGCTAATCAGGAACCTTGGTTAGATAAAGGTGCTAGTGATGATCGGGAAACGTTATTATTTTTACACGGTTTTGGTGGCGGTTCTTCTAGCTACGAGTGGTCAAAGGTGTATCCCGCCTTTGCTGCTAAATATCGGGTAATCGCACCGGATTTGATTGGTTGGGGTAAATCCGCACATCCGCCTAGAAAATATCAGATTGAAGATTACTTAACGACAATTCGGGAATTTATCCAGCAGATCTGTCCCACAAAAGTGACAGTGATAGCATCTTCCTTGACAGCAGCATTTGTGATTAGAATAGCGATTAATTACCCCGATTTATTTAAATCCTTAATTCTTGTCAGCCCCGCCGGACTGGCTGATTTTGGTGAAACCCTGGCTCAAAATTTTTTGACTCAGTTGATTAATTTTCCTATCATTAACAGCCTAATATATAATATTGGGATTGCTTCTGAATTAGGTATCCGCAGTTTTTTAGAACAACGGCAATTCCAAAAACCCAATCGTATTTATGGAGAAATTGTAGAGGCTTATCTACAGTCAGCTTTACAACCAAATGCAGAGTATGCAGCCTTATCCTTCGTGGGTGGGGACTTGTGGTTTGATTTATCTCTCTATATTCAACAGTTGACAATCCCTACAGCAATTATTTGGGGAGAAAAATCACAGTTTACAGGTCCAGAAATTGGTCGGCGTTTGCTGGAGCTTAATCCTCAAGCGGTGCAAATTTTTCAACAAATACCAGATGTAGGATTGACACCGCAGTTAGAACTACCTGCGGTAACAATTGGATTAGTTCAGAAGTATTTAACCACGCTAACCCTTTAGTCTGATGTCAATGACAGTAGCATTAAAATCGTAATTATAACCTTCTAATTCAAAGGGCATACCAATTTTGACTTTACTGTTACCTAATACTGGTCCTTTATCAGTTATATAGGCTGTATCTGCTAAAGTCAGCAGTATATCTGTGCTGAAATTATTAGCTTTAGGATCTGGTAATTCCTTGACCGAGCCATCTGGCTGAACAGCAATAACAGTTCTAGCTAATTGTTGCACAGATTTAATCGGGATTTGCCCATGAGGTTGATTGCGAATGATAACATTAACACTACCACCCGCTTTCAGTCCATTACTATACAGACGTTGGGGATCGCGGGCATTTAAACCACGAACCATCAAATCAACTTCTATAGGTACTGTTTTTGCACCAACCTGAGCAATTGAACCAGAAGTACCTGGATAGAAAAAGATGCCAAATATCACTAGTAGAATTACGAGTGCAGCACCAAAGTCCAGTAAGTTAACTTTACCGAATAAGCGACCTTTAGAATCTATAATAGCCATAAGCAATTTTTTCTGGAAAACAAGCAGGCGGGGGTTTGTCAGTGGGATGGGATTTGCAATTCTCCCTGGAGTAGTTAAAACTACAATCCAATGGTAGTAATGTAATCTGACCTCATCTTTAAAGACTTTAGCAGTTATTTGGCGATTGTATCACCGGCTATTTTTTCAACGAACAGTTTGATTGAGAATAGCACTAGAAGGCAACATATTGAACTGACGATTCGTCCTGGCTAAAGTGATCGCTAATGAAATTGCTAATTTAAACCCATTAATCGTTCTATGAGCCAAAGCTTATGCTTAACTGGAAAAAATGTTGGTCAAACGTGTGCCCTTGGTATCGCCGATGTTTTTACCCCTTAGTTTCAGTATTAGTTGCCATTAGTTTGGTTGTCTACAATTCCTTGCCTACACCAGCTTTTCAATGGATACCTCTGATTCTGCAAGGAGTACAGGTTGTACAGCTATCTCATTTATCTGACCGCCAAGAAGTGGAACTCGGTAAACAGATGAATAAGCAATTGGCTAGCAAAGTTCACTTTTACCACAACCCTGAAATAAATAGTTATATCCAAAAAATTGGCAAACGCCTAGCAGCCCATAGTACGCGCCCCAATATTCCCTATGTTTTTCAAATAGTTGATGATAATGCCATCAATGCTTTTGCTACTACGGGTGGTTTTATCTATCTCAACAAAGGTTTACTCAAAGCGGCAGATAATGAAGCCCAAGTAGCTGCTGTTATGGGTCATGAAATGGGACATATTGAAGCCAAGCACTTACTACAGCAAATGCGTCATCAAGCATTTCAGCAAGGATTGCTTGCAGCATCTGGGTTAAATCGCTCTCAAGCGATCAATATGGGTCTGAATCTGTCCTTGACTCTCCCACTCAGCCGTAAGGATGAATATGAGGCTGATAAAAGGGGACTACAGAATATAACTCGTTCAGGTTATTCTCAAACAGCGATGGTTTCATTTATGCAAAAATTGCTGAGTAAAGGTGCTTCACCAGCTTTTTTGAGTACACATCCAGGAACAGGCGATCGCATTAAAGCTCTCAAATCTGAAATCGCGGAGCAACCTAGAAACAACGCTGATGGCTTAAATAATTCCCTATATCAAACTAATGTGCGGAATTATTTGCGTTAATTTTAGGTTAACTTGATTTAACTTGATTTAACTTGATTTAACTTGGTTTAACTTATCTGAGAAACTTCCTCTAACAACGTCCACCAAGCTTGAACTCCAACGGATCAATGATACTGATAGCTTCCTTTAGTGATAAAGTCCGAACCTGATTGTCAAAAGTATTAGCTTGATAGACTAACTCATGTGTCAGGTCTAATCCAGTTAACCAACCACTACGAGGATGATAGGCTCCAGTATCAATACCTATCCATCCTCTACCTTGAGCCAATTTACCAGGTTCGACATCTGGTAAAGTGAACGTAATAGTGTGACCAACTACAATTGTCTTATCTGGGAAATATGGCTCTTCCATACTATGAAAAGGTTCACGTATCCAGCAGAGTTGCGATGCTGTTTGTTCTGCTACAGTCTTATTCGGGTCAATACCTGCATGAGCTAACCAAATATCTCCTAAGTCTAAATATATAGGTAAATTTTGAAACCATTCTAGATGCTCTTGAGGAATTGTCGCATTTTTATAACTAGCAAGAGTAGCGTGCCCTCCACTATATAACCATGTATGCATTGTTTGAGTAGCTATCTCTTTGCTCGCTGCTAGACTTAGTAGCATTTGCTCATGATTACCCAACACACAAGGATAATTATTTTGTTTGACAAAATTCACAACTTGTGAGCTATGGGGTCCACGATCTATTAAGTCCCCCAAAAAATAAATTTGATCGTTGGATGTTGGAGCAATTTCCTCTAAGAGGAGCATTAAAGCCTCATAATGACCATGAACATCCCCAATTACGACTTTCCGGTGAATATCACTCATCTGAACTCAACTTAAAATATCTATCTGGACGTGCTTTCCCTGTATTCCCATTTTACCTTGAATAAAATTTCTCGTTAACTGAATTACAGAAGAGAAGCAGGGAGTCAAAAAAATCAACCTACTTAATCTGAAGTCAGATTAGTATATAATAGCTTAATACGCTTATAGTTAAGAAAACAATTGTAAAATGACTGATAACTTCTCAGATGAAATTAGTGCTAGAATTTGCCAGCACATGAACCAAGATCATAGTGATGCTATAGTCCTATATGCTCAAGCTTTTGGTGGTATAGAAGAAGCTATAAAAGCGCAGATGCAATCCATTGATGCTGAGGGAATGAACTTGATCGTAACAGCTAATCAAACAGAATTACCAGTTCGTATTCAGTTCGATCACGTTTTAGCAGATGCTGAAGATGCTCATCATACTTTGGTTGCTATGATTAAGCAAGTAAAATCAAAGATAAAATGAAGCTAGTTAATTTGACTAAAGAATAACAAGTGACTACTAAAGCTGTATTTCCTGTTGCGCTCTAACTTTTGCTTGTGCTTCAGCCTCAGCTTTAATCTCTGATTCAACGAAAGAATCATATAAGTTGATATCTGAATTTACAGTTTCAAAACTAACAGCCAATGCAAAAGGTACTTCAGCACTGCTATCTTGGTTCCATCCTATATGTCCAACTACGGCTATACAGAATCCTTCGCGTAGCTCATAGGATTTGACAGTCGCCCAATCTTTCTGAACAGTTCCTGTGCTTCGGGACAGTTCCTTAACTATGCCATCAATACCTTTTGGGTGTGTTTGTTCATTGGTAGGCTTAAACTGTTTTTTCCCTAGTGTCCATCGGAACAGCTTATCACCTTTGTCAGTCTCTTCTAAAGCATTATACTCGCTGAGAACCCGATCAAGAAAACAATCAGGATCTTCTCCCCGTTTGCTACAAGTCCAATCTAACCAAGTTGATAGATATTTTCTGCGATTGCGTCGGGTAGGACGAGGTTGAGCCACATAAGAAAGTGTAATTTCAATCAGAATGTCAAACCCTTCCCCTTGAGGTAGGAAATTTTCTGGTACTTTTACTTGGTAAACCTTAACTTGTCGAGCTTTAATGTATTCTAACCCTCTAGTTGTGAGAGTTACACGATTTGGAGAATTACCAAGAGCGCGATTGATATCTGGAATACCATAACCCATAGTCCGAATGGCGCTATAGAGATCCGTAACCGAGTTATTTGTCCATGCTGGTAAACGTGCTGATTGAACAATGAGTGCGCGGTAAAGCAGTGTACTTTCTTGAGGGAATGCTGCGGCTAATGCTGCAGCGATATGTGTGACTTTAGGAGCAGCAAAAGATGTTCCCACAGCATCAGCACTAACACCTTTACCACCATCACGGGTTGAACGAATTAATTCTGGACAAACTGACTCTGGTGTAGTGAAATTTGGTGTAGTTTGTGAGTCAATTACGTAGTCACCACCATATTCAACAACTTCTGGTTTAATAGTGTCCCAGATACCCAGACCTGAACAGGAGAAAGAAGAAGGATAATCCTCTTTTGCGATCGAAGTTAAAGGTGGATTATTGTAGGTGATGTGAGCAACAGAACCAACAGTTAGAGCTTGAAAGCTCTGTGCTGGGTTAGCAACTCGTGCAGAGGGTCGCAACAAATATTCTGGATAGTTACGACCAGCTTGTATATGAGCGGCAATTGAAGGGCGTGTGACATAGTTTGCGCGTGCCTCAATATTACCAGCAGAAACAATGAAGAGAACATCATTTTCCCAACTCAGTTTATCAATGGCTGCTGCCCAAGGAGTCATTGATTGGGTACGACATGGTGAAATTCCACCTATTGAATGGTTATAAATTCGAGTTTTAGTTTGGCTTTGACGATAATAAATATCCACTATTTCCTCTAAAACGTCAGGAGGGAAGAGCAGTTGAGGTAGTTCTTTCCGTGAATCAAGAATCCTAGCATTTTGAAGCCAACACACTGCTTGCTGACGACCTGTTTTAGGAATGCCTCGTGGGTATAAAACCGCTCCTGCAACTCTGGTACCATGCCCACCTCCTCGAAAGTAATCAGCTGTCATATTTGTTTCTCCAGGCACCCAGGATGTAGAAAGAGTGGAGTCAACAGCAGCTGTCAGTTTGGAGTGAACCTCTTGAAGTCCGCTATCAATAATACAGACTTTAGGTGCGTTTGGAGCAGGTGCTTCTAATTTAAACTGTTCATGATCTGATTCGGAACTATTGCGTGTAGCGGCTGGAGCGATAAATTCGTCAGCTTCACTAACATCAAAAATGTATGAAAAGTTGAGAACAAGATCCTTTAAGCCTATACCAAGTATACGAATCCGGCAGGAAAAGCTATCGGGTAGGCGGGAAATGCCCACATCATCACCTTGAACTGACCGCAAAATTTCTCCACGGTATAGCGGAGATTGAATAAATTTCTCAAGGTTATCTTGTCGCACTAAATACAGATTATCCCACTCTTCAGGTGTGAGATTATGCTTATCCAACCATTTACCAATACTTTTCTGAAAATTGGCATCGTTCTTATAGCGTTCTCGTTTAGGACATCTAGAATATTGTTCTTGAATATTGATACAAGAAATACCTATATCAACAATGTATTCTTGATGATCTAAAATATCCTCCCACTTGGCTTGAAGTTCCGGTGAAAGAATGTACTCTGGGCGCTTAGTCCCTTCCAAGATTTCCCATATTTCTGGAACCTTACCGCCACCACGTTGGGAATTAATGAATTGCTGAATCTTTTCTCTGAGTGTTGAAAGTCCTATATCTGACGATGCTCCAATGATATAGCCCTCCTCCAAATCGGCAACAACCTCAATCCCGAAACTTTTCAGGGCATCTGCATCAAATAAATTGGGATCTACTTGTAAAATGAATGAAACTGCATCTGGGAGGTCAGGTTTACCTTCTTCTTTCCTTGTTTCTCGTTCTGTTTCCCAATGTGAGACAATAGTTGAGATAGAAGAATTTAACTTACTACCATGTCCACCTGCATTATTCCGATTAGCCAAAGTTGTTGCAGAGGTTTTTTTCCCACCTCCTGTAGGTGGAACAGCAGTTCCTTCATTGGTTAAACGTAGGGGTAAATGAGAAAATTGATTCGATTGCTCAGGCATGGGAAATTATAACGTCTTGAATAGATGCCTCAAAGTGTTCTTGGATGACAAGTTCTTCTCGATCAAGGATGGCGCGTTTAGCAGCATCTTGAGCAACTCGAACAATTTGTGCAGCGGAAAGTTTATCTAGTTTTTGCACGATCATTTTCCAGTTGATTACACCAACTTCGACCGAGCAAAGTGTCTGTTTTAATATAGCCTCAATTTCGGCTGTTGTAGGCTTTGGTACTTCTATTACATCATCAAATCGTCGCCATACGGCTTCATCGAGAAATTTAGTTAGATTTGTTGCAGCAACAAGCAATCCATTGGAAGCTTCGTATTCATCAAGCAATTGTAGAAAAGTATTAACAACGCGCTTAATTTCGCCAACTTCTTGAACGTCTTCTCGTGATTTAGCGATCGCATCACATTCATCAATAAACAATAAACAAGGAGTTTGAGATGCTGTTTCAAATACTTCGCGCAAATTAGTCGCAGTTTCTCCCAAAAATGAAGAAACCATTGCATCAAAGCGTACTTTAACAAGAGTCAATCCTGTATTCCAAGCTAGACGTTCAGCCCCCATAGTTTTTCCGCAGCCAGGAGTACCATAGAATAAAATTTTTTGGCGGTAGCGTAAACCGTGATGAGCCAGTCGGTCACGAGCAACATATTCTTTTTCAATACGACGAAAACGATCTTCCACAACATCTGAAAGAATCATGTGGTGTCGCAAACGCTCTCTAGGAATCGTCACAATGAATGGATGGTTAAACCGCTGCTTGCTTGACAGTAGAGTTAGGGAGTGAGTGTCAGATATCTTTGAAATAGTTTCGCTAGAAGATGTAGCTGGAATTACATCACGAAATATCTGAGATGAAAGGTTTGGTTGTTCAGATGCAATGCTAGAAGATTGACGACTTCTTTTGTGGGTAATATTTTCGAGTTGTTCAGCAAGCAGAGTGTGTCCTTTAGTACGTTCTTCCTCTACGACTATAGATAGCATATTTTGAATCGCCGTTTGATCTTCACTGGCGATCGCTCTAAATAGCCGTTTAAGCAACTCTCCTTTCATTTTGCTAACTTACTACAATATGATACTATTGTACTATATGGGGCGACACCATACAATATTGTTTGTAAATAACCAACTTCCCGTTATCTTAACATTGCCTTACTCCTCTTGTAACTGCCTTGATGAAAATTATTCATAGGCACTAGGATGTTTGATTTTTAGGTTTTACTGGATATAAGTTGACGGGCTTTTGTCAAGATTCTGTTTGTAATAACCAAAAGCCACTATAAGTCATATCTGAATCATCCGGTTGCACTAACAAAAAATGTAGCCCTTGAGTTAGTTGTTTTCTTTGCTGATAAAGTCGAGCAGCAGCAGAAACTTCTGGATCTGTAAAAGTAACTAAAATCCATCTATCGGCTAAACCAGCTGCTAATATTAACCCGTCAGGTGTACCAGCAACATAGTTTAACGAGACGGGATCAATTCCCTGTAGCCATCTTGTCAGACGCATTGATTGTCGTCCTCCATAAATTACTACACCGGGAATGAGCAATGTTGAAGCTAGACCCAAACTAATCGGTTGGAGAAATTCTGGAATATGTAAAACCGGAATGGGACGGTCGATAAAATCATTGACTAAATTACCAGCAGGAATTGTTGCTAAACGCCAATTTTCTCCCCAGAGATTCTCTGGTAGAGGTAAAGGTGGTGGCTGGTCGATTAATATAGGATAATGTTTCTCTTGTAGCCACTGCTTGAGAGATAAAGTACGTCTTGTAGGTTCAGTTTTAATCCCTAATTTAGCACCAGCTGCTGCGATCAAATTCAGAGATTGCGGACGAAATACCTGAATAACATCAGGTAAATTTCCATCATTAGCTAACTTAAACTGGTCGATTAACCAGGTGGAGTTAGCTAGTGACTGAGGACAACTAGCAATAAACTCAAAGCTACGGGTGGGATTACAAATGAATAATTCCCATAATACTTGTTTAGACTCATCCTGCAAAGGGCTACGATAGAAATCAACCTGCCAAACTAGACTCATGCTTAAAAGTGTTTTAGATTAAATGAGTTTTTGCTGTGCGTAAATCTGTTTAAATATTTCCTGCTGTTGACTGTGATTGACAATTGGTGGGGGATAATCTAAATTCTCCAGTAATAGCGGGGGAATATTCCCAGTCACTATATACTCCGTTTCCAATGATCTTAATTCAGGTAGCCATTGTCGAATATATTCACCTTCTGAATCAAACTTCTGAGCCTGAATAGCTGGATTAAATATTCTTAAAGGTTTAGCGTCCATACCACTAGAAGCGCTCCATTGCCAACCTCCATTATTTGAAGATAAATCTCCATCGATTAAATGCTGCATAAAATATTTTTCCCCCCATTGGGGATTGATCATCAAGTCCTTAGTTAAAAAATTAGCAACAATCATCCGACTGCGATTATGCATCCAGCCACTTTCATTGAGTTGGCGCATAGCCGCATCTACTATTGGATAACCCGTTTTCCCCGCACACCAAGCTTGAAAATGATCTTGATTATTTCGCCAAGGAAAATTTTGCCAAACTTGACGGTAAGGGCGATCGGCTAATTCAGGAAAATGGTACATAGCATGTTGATAAAACTCCCGCCAAACTACTTGCTGTTGCCATTTACGGATACTATTTGCAACTTCATCACTCCGACTATTTGCTAATACATCTATTGTAGTTTGCCAAACAGTCCGAATACCAATCGCCCCAAATTTTAAAGCAGGACTCAGTTGAGATGTCCCATTGACTGATGGAAACTCACGCTGTTCCTGGTATTCATTGATAGCGGATTTTGTGAATTCTTCCAGCCTTTCCTGTGCTGCGGTTTCTCCTGGGGGAAGAATCAATTCACCATCCCAATTAAATCCTAAGTCTTGAGCACTAGGTAATGGAATTACACCTGCTTGTTGTGCTATTTGTAGCTCACTTTCCGTTAAACCCGTGATATTCTCTAGTGTCGCTACGGGCTTTGATCGAGTTTTACCAATCAGATTTTTCCAAAATGGGGTGTAGACTGTGTAAGGTGTTTGAGCACCACTCAGAATTTCTCTTGGTGAATGGAGTAGTTGATCCCAGTTTTGCTCTAATGTTTGAATACCTTTCTCTGTTAAAGAATCAATTACCGCCAAATCGCGAATTTGGGAATATGGCTCCACATCCCAATTCCAGAAGACAGCTTGAGCATTCAGCGCTAAGGCTAAAGCTGGAATTGCTTTAATGGGATCTTTGCGCAGGATTAATAATTGGCTATTTAGCTCATGGTAACGCCTTTGCAATTCCTGCAAACAGCCAATCATGTAGGTTACTCTGACTGGTGATATATCATCTCTTCCCAAAATATTTGGGTCAAGACAAAATACTCCGACTATTTTTGTACTGCGTTTTCGCGCAGATGCTAATCCTGTGTTATCAGAAACACGTAAATCCCGACGATGCCAAAATAGAATTAAGTTAGACATTCAATATCAGCCTGCATAGCTTCCAAGTAGTCATCTAGCTCTTGAGTATTGGCAAACACTTCAGCCGGAGGTACAGCTTTCACAATATCAAACACTTTCTTGACTTGAGGGGTAAGATTGGTGAAATATAGTTTGCCGTTTTTTGATGTCATAGTTCTTCGCGCCTTAGCAAAAACTCG
>Ga0116226_10005158_pt1 | contig 11641 bp, 11 predicted proteins | sample S1TSphfallax_FD_89692 | JGI IMG/M metagenome (GOLD analysis project Ga0116226, IMG submission 89692) | Host-associated microbial communities from peat moss isolated from Minnesota, USA - S1T2_Fa - Sphagnum fallax MG | ecosystem: Host-associated > Plants > Peat moss > Unclassified | place: USA... | reverse complement strand
TGCGGCGACTTCATTGGCGGCTCCCTACCGGGCAGCGGCGGCGGCGGCGCGGCTGGATTATTTCATGGTGCTGCCGAAACTCTCCGACCCGTCATCGCTTGCGGCCTGGCGGGGGGCGGCGGATGCGGCGATTGGGGACGCGGCCTTGCAGTCGGCGGCCAGTGCCAGTGCGGTGGGATTGCTGGGGTCCCCGGATGCGATCGCCGCATTATCCGCGCTTGATATTTCGATGGCGGATCAGGCTGGGTTGCAGGCGTTTCTGGCAAGCCGCTTTGGCTGGCATCCAGGCTGATGTGAGTGGCCAAACCGGTTGTAAAATTCATCTGTTCCGCCTGCGGTGCTGATTTCCCGAAATGGGCCGGCAAATGCGAGGCGTGCGGCGGGTGGAATACGCTGGAAGAGAGTGTGGCGATCAAGGCCGCACCTGGCGGGATGAAGGGCTCGGCCAAAACCGGGAAGCTTGAGTTTTTTGGTCTGTCGGGGGTGAACCCGCCGCCACCGCGGGTGCCGACGACGATTGCGGAGTTTGACCGGGTGCTGGGGGGCGGGCTGGTGCCGGCCTCAGTGGTGTTGGTGGGCGGCGATCCGGGAATTGGCAAATCCACCTTGCTCCTCCAGGCGGGGGCCGCACTGGGGAAGGCCGGCAGCCAAGTGCTTTATATTTCCGGCGAGGAATCGATTGATCAGATAAGGCTGCGGGCGATGCGCCTCGGGCTGACCCAAGCGCCGATGGAGCTGGCGGCGGCGACGCAGCTCGGGGATATATTGGCGAGTTTCGCGCGGTTTCCCGATGCGTCGCTGGTGGTGATCGATTCAATTCAGACGATGTGGACCGATGGGGTGGAGTCAGCACCTGGTTCGGTGACGCAGGTGCGGGCGGCGGCGTTTGAGCTGATCCGGGCGGCGAAGACCCAAGGGTTCGCGCTGATGCTGGTGGGACATGTGACGAAGGAGGGCAACCTCGCGGGGCCGCGGGTGCTGGAGCATATGGTCGATGTGGTCCTCCACTTTGAAGGCGACCGCGGGCATCAGTTCCGGATTTTGCGGGGGGTGAAAAACCGCTTTGGCGCGACCGATGAGATTGGCGTGTTCGAGATGACCGGGGCGGGATTGGCGGAAGTCGCGAACCCCTCGGCTTTATTTTTGGCGGAGCGGCGGGGCAATGTTTCCGGCAGTGCGGTATTCGCCGGGCTGGAAGGCTCGCGGCCGGTGCTGGTGGAAATCCAGGTGTTGCTGGCACCCAGCCCGGGTGGCTCGCCGCGGCGCTCGGTGATCGGGTGGGATTCCGGGCGCTTGGCCATGCTGCTGGCGGTGCTGGAGACGCGCTGCGGGCTGAAGCTCGCGATGAATGATGTATATTTGAATGTGGCGGGCGGGTTGCGGGTGACCGAGCCGGCGGCGGACCTCGCGGTGGCGGCGGCGCTGATTTCGGCGCTGAGCGATGTCCCGACCGATCCTAGCATGGTGTTTTTCGGCGAGATTGGATTGTCGGGTGAATTAAGGGCGGTCGCGCAAGCGGAATTGCGGTTGAAGGAGGCGGCGAAGTTGGGATTTGCGATGGCGGCATCGCCGAAGCGGGTGGCCGGCGGGGCGGCAAAAATATCGGTGCCGCAATCTTTGAAACTTGTTGAGATCGGGCATCTCACCGACCTTGTTGGCGTCGTCAGCCAGGGCGTAAAACCGAAGCCGGCGATGAGGATGGCTGAATGACCTGGGTTGATGCGGTGGCGATTGGGGTGGTGGTGCTGTCGGCGGTGTTTTCGCTGGTGCGTGGATTTGTCCGTGAAGTGTTGGGTGTGTTTGCCTGGGTGGGTGCGGCGGCGGCCGGGCTGAAATTCTACGGGCTGGTGCAGCCTTATGTGGCGAGCGTGCTGCCGGCGAAGAATTTGGTGGTGCCGGTCTCGATTGGGGTGGTGTTCATTCTGGTGCTGATCGTGCTCAGCATTATTTCCGCCTGGGTCGGCGGCATGGTCCGGGAATCGGCGCTCTCGGGGCTGGATCGTTCGCTGGGGCTGGTATTTGGCGTGGTGCGCGGCGGGGTGATTTTGTGCCTGGCCTATATCGGGCTTTCGATGTTCGTGATGCCGGATGAATGGCCGGCGCCGGTGGTGAATGCGCGATTCTTGCCATTGGCCTATCAGGGGGCGGTGGCGCTGGCCGGGCTGCTGCCGGCAAATTATCAGCCGCAGATTTTGCCGGTGCCGAGCCCGAAGACGCCGAGTGCGGGGACATTGATGCAGCAGCCGGTGGCCGGCAGTGCATTAAGACAAGAGTAGTGCTCCTCGACACGGCACTGTCATAAGGGCTAATTGGAGTTGCCCGGTCAAAAATTTGTTTATGCCGCTCCGCGGCGAGGCCGGCAGGGGTGTGCCGAAGTGATCGATGATGACAGACCGCATGAAGAATGTGGCGTTTTCGGTGTGTGGAACGTCACGGATGCCGCCGCCATTACCGCTTTGGGGTTGCACGCTCTGCAGCATCGGGGCCAGGAGGCGACCGGGATTGTCACTCATGATGGGGTGAGGTTTCATTCCCATAAAGGCCTGGGGCTGGTCGGCGATAATTATGGCGATGCGAAGGTGATGGCAGGGCTGCCTGGGACGCGGGCGATCGGCCATAACCGCTACGCCACCACCGGCGAGACCGTGCTCAGAAATGTGCAGCCATTATTTGCCGAATTTGAATTTGGCGGGTTCGCGGTGGGGCATAATGGCAACCTCACCAATGCGCATACGTTGCGCAAGGCCCTGACCAAGCGGGGCTGTTTGTTTCAGTCCACGATGGACTCAGAAGTGTTCGTGCATCTGATCGCGATCAGCCTGTATTCGAACGTGATCGACCGGCTGATCGATGCGATCAAGCAAGTGATCGGCGCCTATTCGCTGGTGGCGTTAACCAATGAGCAGCTGATCGGTGTGCGCGATCCGTTGGGGGTGCGGCCATTGATATTGGGCCGGCTGCATGGGGCGGATGGAAATGTGGGCTGGGTGCTGGCCTCCGAGACCTGCGCCTTGGACATCGTGGGGGCGGATTTTGTCCGGGATGTCGAGCCTGGTGAGATTGTGGTGATCGATGCCGGCGGGGTGCAGAGCATCAAGCCCTTTGGGACGATCAAGCCGCGCTTTTGCGTGTTCGAATATATTTATTTTGCCCGGCCGGATTCGGTGATGGAGGGAACCTCGGTTTACGCCGCGCGTAAATTGATCGGCGCGCAACTGGCGCGGGAATCCGGGATTGTGGCGGATGTGATTGTTCCGGTGCCCGATTCCGGTGTGCCGGCGGCTATGGGTTATGCCGAGGAGAGCGGAATTGCGTTCGAGCTCGGGATTATCCGCAATCATTACGTCGGGCGGACATTCATTGAACCGACGGATCAGATACGGCATTTAGGGGTGAGGCTGAAACATTCGGCCAACCGGGCGATCATCGAGGGCAAGCGGGTGGTGCTGGTGGATGATTCGATCGTCCGCGGGACGACCAGCCAGAAGATTGTGGAAATGGTGCGGGCGGCAGGTGCCGCGGAGGTGCATATGCGGGTGGCTGGACCGCCGACGACGCATTCATGCTTTTACGGGATCGATACGCCGGAGCGGAGCAAGCTGCTGGCGGCGCGCAATGACGTGGCGGAGATGGCCAAGGTGATCGGGGTGGATAGCCTGGCGTTCATTTCGATTGACGGGCTCTATAGAGCGCTTGGCAAGCCGGGGCGGGACGATGCGGCGCCGGCGTTCTGCGATGCCTGTTTTACTGGCGATTACCCGATTGCTCTGACCGATAACGTGCAGCCGCGCGATCCACAGTTGAATTTGCTGGCCGAGCTGATCTGATGGCTTACCTCTACGTCGCCGTCGGCGGGGCGCTGGGGAGTGTGGCGCGGTTTTGGCTGGCCAACGCCATGGCGGTGGCGACGGGGACGGAGTTTCCCTGGGGCACGCTGCTGATCAATATCCTGGGGTCATTCGTGATCAGCTTTTTCGGCAGCCTGACCGGGGGCTGGCCGCGATTCGCCGTGCCCTACGAGGCGCGGGTGTTTGTGACGGTGGGACTTTGCGGCGGGTTCACGACGTTTTCGTCATTCAGTCTGCAGACGGTGGAATTGGCCAGGACCGGGCAGGCCGGCCGCGCGATGCTTTATGTCCTAGCCTCGGTTATTTTGTGCATTGCCGCCTGCGCGCTAGGGTTTGCGGCGGCAAGCGTTGTCGGCGCTAACGCAGGAACCGCTCGCAATACGTAGAATAACGTAGATAATGCACTGAAGTTAAAACATTTTGTAACATTCAAGCGGTCTGAGGGCGGATTTGTGTTATTTCCGCAACAGCGTTGCCGCAAAGCGTCAAACGCGTTGATTTTGGCTGGCCGTATCACGGTCTTGGCATGTAGATTGCGAAATCGTTATCGTTACCAGGTGCGGGATGAAGCTTTGTTTGAGTTTCGGTCGCGCGCCTGTCCAGGGTTTAGGCAATAACGTTTAATTACTGCGCAATTAGGAGGCAGAATGATTACCATGCGTCGTCAACTTCTCGGACTGGGCTTTGTGGCCGCGTCCTCACTCTTGGCCCTTCATGCGGCCCAGGCCATGAGCGGCCCCACGGCGATCCAGATTGATGGCGGTCCGCTTGGGCCCCTGCAATTGAGCGGCGGCGTGGATGGTTATGCTTATTTCGATAACCCCGTTGTGTCGGGCCAGGATAATGGCGCGAACGTCGCCAACGCGCTGGTGGAATTGCAGAAGAGCTCGGGCATTTTGCAATTTACGATCGAAATTGGTGCGAACGGTGGCGCGATTGGACTGGGCAGCACTGTCGGCAAGATTGCGGAAACTTCGATCACCACATATACGACCGGCCCGCTTTATGCCGGCTATGTGACGATCGCGCCGACCGGCCTGCCGATCACGATTTCGGCTGGTCAGATTGGCTCGCTCGAAGGTTATGAATCCGGTGTGGATTGGAACAACCCCAGCCAGATCGTGACCGATATTTTTGAAGTGCAGAACAGCCAGAATCGCGGCGTGAACATCAATTACTCGTCCGGCCCGATCAACGCGACGGTGCAGTTTGGCGATGGCTGGGATGACGGCGTGTTCAACTTCTTGCAGGCGCTTTTGACCTACACGATCGATTCAAACGACGTTGCGAATGTTTATTACGCCGGCGCACTTGGCCGCACCGGTTTGAATGCGATTACGTACGGTAACACGCCCGAGGGAACCTACGGTCCGTATTACAAGAACTCGCAGATGATCGGCGGCTTCTACAGCTACACGATGGGCAACCTGAACCTGGTTCCGGAAGTGCAATATGTGTATGCAAAGGCCGATGCCCAGCTTGGATTGGCGAAGGGCTCGTCTAACCTTGGTACGGCACTGTTCGGCGATTATTCTTTCGGCACCTCGCCTTACTCGGTCGGTGGCTGGGTTGAGTATGAAGACAGCTTTGGTGATGATAGCTGGTTCATTGGTCCGAAGTCCGAGCTGGTCGGGTTCGCGGTATCGCCGACCTGGCAGTACAAGGACCTGTTCGCGCGTGCCAGCGGCGGTGTCGGCTATCTGCTGAACAACAAGGACGACGGCTCAACATATGCTTATGGCAGAAAGGGCAACAACAAGCTGTCTGAAGACGTGACGTTGGAAGCCGGCTTGCTGTTCTAAGGATTGGCTGATTTTGATTGACGAAGACGGCCGGAGCATTTTTGCGCCGGCCGTTTTTGTTGGGAGGGTTTTCGGCGCGGTTATTGCTTGTCGATGACAGGTGGTGATGACAAGTGGTGATTTCCCGCCTGCGCGGGCATGACGGAAAGGGAGCAAAAGAATGGCTGGGGCATCTGTTTTGGAAATTGAGACCCAAGGGTTGACGCCGGTGACGGCGGCACAGGCGCATGGCAAGCCGCGGGAGCTGTTTGGCCTGTGGATGGCGGCCAATATTGAATTTGCCACGCTGACAACCGGGGCGCTGGCGACCGGGGCCTTTGGCTTGTCGGCGATGGATGCGTTCATTGCCATAATTATCGGCAATATCATCGGTGGCCTGATCCTGGCGGCGTTCGCGACCTATGGCGTCGAATATGGCGTGCCGCAGATGATCCAGGGTTCGGCCTGGTTCGGCAAACTCGGGAACAAATTGCCGAGCCTGCTGAATTGCTTTGGCGGGTTCTCATGGTTCGGCGTGAACACGATCATCGGCGGCTACGCGCTGGCCACCGTGCTCGGCACACCGCTAATTCCGAACATCATCATTCTCTGCATCGTGCAGGTGGCGATTGCGTTCGTCGGGCATGACCTGATCCAGGCGGCGGAGAAATATTTCTTCTACCTGCTGGTTCTGATTTTCGCGGTGTTCAGCGTGATCGCGCTGACGAATGTCGGCGTATTGCCGGCGGCACAGCCGAAGCTGCTCGCCAATGTCGGCGGGACCAGCGGGGCGTTCATTCTCTCAACCTCGGTGATCATCTCCTACGTTCTGGGATGGATCCCATATTCATCCGACTATAGCAGGTATTTGTCGCACATGGGTGACCGCAAGGGCGTGCAGAAGAGCGTGTTCGGCAATGTGTTCTGGGGCTCGATGATCTCGTGCATCTGGATGGAAGCGCTGGGCGCGATCATCGGCGCGACCATTAGTCTGTCACATCCGTCGGACCTGTTTACCTCCTGGCTGCCAGGCTGGTTCAAAGTGCCGCTGATCTTCGCAATCGTTGTCGGTACGATCAGTGCGAACATCATCAACATCTACTCGGCCGCACTCTCTTCGCTCGCGGTCGGGTTCAAGCTGAAGCAATGGCAAGCAGCTCTGGTGACCGGGTTCATCGGCACAGTCATCTCCGTGCTGGCGGCTACAAACTTTATCAAGAACTATGAAAGCTTCCTGTTCTTTCTGGGCTACTGGACAGCACCCTGGGCCGCGATTGTTTATTTTGGCCACACAACAAAACGCGTCTCAAGGCTGCCAATCAGCGCCGGGTTCGTCGCCTGGATTATCGGCATCGCAGCCTCCGTTCCGTTCTTCAACCAATACCCGCTGTTCGTCGGCGCGTTCGCGAACGCCTACCCATCATTCGGGGATATCTCGTTCGCGGTGGGCGCCATCGTCGCAACCATCGCCTACTTCGCTCTGACAACATCACCCCTCAGCGCCACTGCGGCGGCTGAGTAAGTAAAGTAAGCAAGGCCAAGGGGCTCTGCCCCTTGGAACCCCGCGAAGGGCTAGCCCTTCGAACCCTAAGGACTAAAAAAGATGGCCGCCTGAGACCTTGCAAGGTCCCGGAGCGGCCATCTTTTTTAGTCCTTAAAATGGATTCCAAAGGCGAGCCTTTGGTGGGGGTTCTAGGGGGCAAAGCCCCCTAGCCTTGCTTACCTACTCACTTTGCGCCGGCAGCGAGATGACGGCGCGCAGGCCGGGGTGGTTATCGATCAGGCGTAGCGAGCCGTTATGGAGTTGGGCGACGGCGGCGACGAGGGCGAGGCCGAGGCCGGAGCCGGCGGTGCTGCGGGCGGATTCGGCGCGGAAGAAGCGGTCGGTGGCGCGGGCGCGGTCGATTTCTGAGATACCCGGGCCGTGGTCGGCGATGGTGATTTCGATCATGCTGTCTTTGAGGGTTGCGTCGAAGGCGATGTAGCTGCCTTCGGGCGAAAATTTCAGGGCGTTGTCTAGCAGGTTGGTGACGGCTTGCTGGATCAGTTCGCGGTCGCCGAACAGCGGCAGGTAGCCTGGGATGCTGGTTTGCAGGTCGATGCCGCGTTCCTCGGCGACGGCGGTGTAGAGTTCGTCGATATCGGCGAGCAGCGGGGCGAGGTTGATGGCGGCGAAGGCGGAGCGGCGGGCGCCGGCTTCGATTTCGGCGATGCGAAGGAGCGCCTGGAAGACGGCGACGATACCGTCAAGGTCGAGCGTGGCGCGTTCGATTGCGGCTTTGAGGTCTTCGGGGGACTCCGCGTGCAGGCTGGCGTCTTCAAGGCGGGTGCGCGCGCGGGTGATGGGCGTGCGCAGATCGTGCGCGATGGAGTTTGAGACTTCCCGCACGCCGTCCATCAGGCGGGTGATCCGATCGAGCATATCGTTGATGATTTCGGCGAGTTCGTCGAACTCATCGCCATCGCCGGTTTTAGGGACGCGGCGGCTGAGGTCGCCGCGGGCGATGGCGCGGGTGGTGTTGGAGATGTCCTGGATCATCCGGCGGAACATATTGCGGATGACGAAGGCGCCGATGGTGCCGAGGATGATCATGACCGCCATCGCCCATAGCAGGCCGTCGGACAGGACTTTGCGAAGCTGGGTACGGGCGCGGACATCCCTGCCGATGAGGAGCCGGTCGCCATCGGCAATGAGATAGGCGCGCAGCAGGGCGATGGAATTCACCCCTTTGCGGGTGACTGGGAGCTGGTACCAGACGTTGACCTGATTAAGGCCGGCCGGCCATTGATCGAGATTGCCGATGATGTGGTTGCCGGCCGGATCGTCGAGCAGATAGATCGCATCCCCGTCCACGTTGTTGGCAAGGCGGTTCTGGATGGCGATGGCGAGTGCCGGCAGTCCGCCATCGCTAAAATGATCTTGCAAAGCGGTTGCGTCGTTATGGATGGCGATTTCGACCTGGCGTTCGAGCAGGCCGACGGTGGAGTACCAGAGCGAAAAGGCGAGGGCGAAGGCGCTGATCCCGAAGACGGTGGCATAGACAAGGGCGAGGCGGATGCCGGCCGAGCGGATCAGCGGCTTGGGGCGCCGCCGCTTCCGTTTTTCCAGCACCGGTGCTGGCGGGGCCAGCGGCTTGATCATGTTCATCGCGTTTCGGGCATCCTCAACGCTGATTAGAGCATTATCCGGGGGATGCGGGAATGGTTTGGTTGTTACCTGGCCGGTCCGGGTGACATTGCGTTAAGAAAACGTGGTTAAGAAAACGCGAAATGCCGGCTTTGGAAGCGGGACGTTAAATATCCTCGGCGCGGAGCATGTAGCCGGCGTTGCGGACTGTGTGAAGAAGCGGCAGCTCGAACGGCTTGTCGATCTTCTGGCGCAGACGCGAGACATGAACGTCGATCACGTTGGTTTGCGGGTCGAAATGATAATCCCACACACCTTCCAGCAGCATGGTGCGGGTGACGACCTGGCCGGCATGGCGCATCAGATATTCGAGCAGGCGGAATTCCCGCGGCTGTAAATCGATTTTCTGGCCACCACGGCGGACACCGCGCGAGAGGAGGTCGATTTCGAGATCGCCGACGGCGAGACGCGTCGTCGGCCCATCAGTTTTTCCCCGCCGTGTCAGCGCCTCCACGCGCGCGAGCAACTCGGCAAAGGCAAAGGGTTTGGTGAGATAGTCATCGCCGCCGGCCTTCAAGCCTTTGACACGGTCATCGACCTGGCTGAGTGCCGATAGGAACACGACCGGGGTGGCATTATCCTGGGCGCGGAGCGTTTCCAGCAGGCGCAGGCCGTCAATGCCGCCGGGCAGCATGCGGTCGAGGATGATGGCGTCGAAATTTTCGGACGCGGCAAGAAACAAGCCATCGCGGCCATTATCGGCGTGCTCGACCGTATGGCCGGCTTCCCGCAGGCCCTTCACGACGAAGCCCGCAACATCCTTGTCGTCTTCAACGACGAGTATCCGCATCTTTATCCTCCTAACTGCGCGGGGCGCTTATCCACCACCACTGGAACATCACGCATATGGCCATTGCGTGTCACAGTTAAAACTACCTTAACCCCGGGTGTTACAGATGCGATGGCTCGGATTAAATCGGCGGAACCCGAAATGGGGGTGCCGTTGACGGCTAAAACGACGTCGGAATCGGTCAGGCCGGCATTGTCGGCGGGGCCGCCGGGCTCAACGCCGGTGATCGCGGCACCGCCCGCGGGAGCGTTATTTGCCGCCGTCGCGTCCTGAACTGAGACGCCGAGCCAGCCGCGGGGGATGCTGCCATGGGCGATCAAAGCAGCAACGATTTTGCGGGCATAATTGCTTGGAATCGCAAACCCGATGCCGACCGATCCGCCGGAAGGCGAGACAATTGCTGTATTTATTCCAATTACCTCGCCATCGAGGTTGAACGCCGGGCCGCCGGAGTTGCCGGGGTTGATCGGCGCGTCGAGCTGCAGAAAATGGTCGAACGGGCCATCGCCGATGTCCCGTCCCTCGGCCGAAATGATACCGGCGGTAAACGAGTTGCCCAGCGCAAACGGGTTGCCGGCGGCGAGGATCCAGTCGCCCACCTGGCAGCGCGCGGAATTGCCCCAGCGGGCCGGAATCAGGGGCGTTGATAAATTAACTTTAATGATCGCGATATCCGTTAGCTCGTCAGTTCCTACGAGATTTGCAACGTAACGTCGGCCATCGTTGAGTGTCACGAAGATTGTCGCGGCACCCGAAATGACATGGTTGTTGGTCACGATCATGCCGTCAGGCGTGATGATGAAGCCGGAACCTGCCGCCTCGGCGAGCGGCGGAATGACGCCATTGCCGGAACTTGTTTTGGGTACATCTTCGGTGACAGCGATGCCGACAATCTCAGGCGCAACCGCCTTTACCAAAGGCGCGAACGAATCCGGACCCGAGCCCAGCACGCCAAACGTGCCGCTGAACTGAGCCAGCGCCGGCGATGCCGCGATACAGCCAAATGCCAGCAATACCCGGGAAAAAGAGCGAATCATGTGAGCGCGCATGGCAGATTCGACATGCCACCGGCAACCAGGGCACGCAAGGCAGCATGTGACGCGGTGATGATGTTACCGGGAATTATGGCCGGTTCGTCGTTGACATGGAGCAAAGCACTTCCGACATGCCAATGATATTCATGAAACCAAATTAAAGGAGTTCATCATGCGCGCTTCCCGTGTTGACCCAAGCAAAGTCGATCTCGATTACCTGAAAGAGGAATTCAACCGGTTCCGTTCCGAAATCCTCGGCATGAAAGACAAGGTGAGCGGCAATGCCGCCGAGGCGCTTGATCAAATGAGCGCCTATCTGAACGGCAGCAATATTTCATCGCGCCTGGCCACTTTGGAAGCCGAATTTGAGAGCCTTGCCGGCCGCGCCAAAGATTCCGGCAAGGTGGCGGTCAAAAAACTGGAAGCGCAAGTGAACGAACGGCCGATCGCCAGCGTCGCCCTCGCCTTCGGCGCGGGGTTGCTCGCGGCACAGTTCTTCCGCCGCAACTAACCGTCACCCGATGAACCTCTCCGCCCGTGCCGGCGCCGTGCTTCGCCACCTGGCACTCTCAGCCAGCGTCGGCATCGCCGTGCTGTTTATCGCCCTCGCCGGCCTCGGCTTCCTGATCTTCGCCTATTATAATTGGCTCCTCTCCCACTTTCCCACCGAACAAGCCGGCGCTATCACCGGTGCCACCCTCATCCTCATCGCCGCCGCAACCGGGATATTCGGGCTGGCCATCGTCAAGAAACTCAAAAAACCGCAACCCTCCATGCTCGCCGATTTCGGCGGCACCCTCGGTATCGGCCTGCGCCTCGCCTCCCTCCTGGTCCGCAAAGACCCGAAGAAAGCCATCATCCTAGCCACCGTCGCCGGCGCCATCGCTGAGTACCTGCTGAACGACACTAGGGAATAAAGGGGCTTTGGGCTGAGGTTAGAAAGGCCAAGGGGCTCTGCCCCTTGGAACCCCGCTTAAGGCGAGCCTTAGGAATCCATTTTA
>Ga0116226_10005157_pt1 | contig 11642 bp, 5 predicted proteins | sample S1TSphfallax_FD_89692 | JGI IMG/M metagenome (GOLD analysis project Ga0116226, IMG submission 89692) | Host-associated microbial communities from peat moss isolated from Minnesota, USA - S1T2_Fa - Sphagnum fallax MG | ecosystem: Host-associated > Plants > Peat moss > Unclassified | place: USA... | reverse complement strand
ATGCATTGGATCATCAACAACTATATTTTGTTTCTTTGCTAAATTATGTAACCCAACGTATTATTTTGCAACACATCTCTTCCCTCATGAAATCATAAGGTAGTGTAAGGAGTTTACAACACAAACACAAAGGAAACCATGAAGAAGGGAACATATATATCTTCAAAACCAAAACTTGTATTCAAAATAAGAAAACTCAAAATGATGTTAAGAATATATGAAGTTTAATTATCAAAAACATTTATTGCCACCATCATAATGGACATGTCATTCATGATCCATCCACCATCCAAGTGAATTCTAGCATCATACTTGCATGAACATCGACTAGCAAATTCCAAAAACTCATATTTTATATGTACAAGTCCTCCTTGAACATTCAATGACATGACAATATTTTGCACTATAACTACAAACTTAGCTTCATCAAACAAAATGTTTGTAGGTAGCAAATTGACAATGAAATTTATACACTAACTTATCTAGTTGTAGAAAATGGCATTTAAGTATTGAACACCATGGTTACACAAAACTTGTCATAGACAAGGATGCTTGCTATGATAGAATTCAATATATATGCTACAAATTTGATCACATTGAAAAGGTCAAAATTTGCATAAAATATCTTTATATAAATCACATGTTAGTTGTTCCATTGTTGTTTAACATTTAAAGAGGTGAACTTTGAAAACCACATTTGTTGGAAGCATAGTTGTATTCCCAATTGGTATAGGTGCATATAAATTATGTTTTTTGTCTATTGAAAAAAAAAAACAAAGGATAAGCTTGTCATCTTTCGCATTCATGATAGATTTTTTTGCATCATGGCCCTCATAATAGTAAATCCAGAATTTGTGTTGAGGGTATAGAATCAAAACAATCATATTATGTTCCTTTGATGTTGAATAATGCAAAACACTTAAAACGTCCTACCAAGCTTTACTTCGGCCTTTGCTTTGTGCCATGTACACTATTGCACGAACTTGTCTTTCTATGCATTGTGCACAATTGCACAATTATACTTGTTGTGAAGGCCCCAAAAATTTGAATTGTTATGTTCCACATGCTTCATAATGCCATATAGCAAATTTAAACCCACAACCTTGCAAGATATAACAAAATATTTTATTAGTAGCATAATATTGTGCATTGAAAGCAAGATGTGCCTTGTTTTATTTAATTTGAAACTAAACTTACGATAGTCAAACCTTATAATATAACCATGAGGCTTCGCATAAATTGTTGCACATAATTTTGTATTTTCTCACATTGTTATGATACTCAAACAAAGTTCCTTAAAAGGTATGTAACATCTTACACAACTAACCAATTGTGAAGGTTAAAAACGATGTCAACGTTCAAATAACCTCCCCTCCCATACATGCACTTAATTTCTTCACAAGTCATTATTAATACTAATGTGGAAGTACATATAACCACCTTCATTGTATGGAATTTACAACCAACTTAATTATCAATATCATGCATTTAGCATGTAACCAATATCCTTTTTATTAGTTCAAAACACACAAAAAACCACATCAAATAACATTGAAACAACTACTTCAACAACATTTAGGTGGTGAAAGTAAAAATGTGCATATGCAAAGTTGTAATCTCATTATTGTAACACCAACATATGGCCTTCTTGAATTGAAAAACATCCTAGACTTATATAACCTATACTCAAATCATGTTATCATTGTGGTGTTCAACTTTTGTGAACACAAACCATTAATACATGTTTAAATCCATGCTTAATGCCTTTTTATACTTGTCTTTAACCAAATGCCACGTGATTACATAGATTATTGTGAATCTTGATGATAGAATGAAGAAATCCAATTAAAACCTTACTATTAACTATTGCATATTAAATTGATTTACTAAAAGTAGGATTAAAACATGCACATTCAAATCATAATACAATGTTCAAGCTTTCACATCTAATAACAAATTTTAATATTTGTGTAGAATTTTACAAATGTGTGTGAATAAGATGAAGTAGACCAAAATATTTTGACGGTTTACTTGTCATGTCAATAAAAAAATAGTAATAAAACCATCGTAAAATCATTATACCTTCAATGTTTGTACTTGAATGATCAAAGACAAGATAATTTTTCATTCTTGTGTGTCAATTTTAAAATGCATTAATTTTGTAATTTTTCATTATAAAAGTAAATTGAAAATAGGCATTTTAAAATACCTTTTGAATTTATTTTTTGTATTGTACATAACATTTGTTTCAAATATGTTTTAACAAATTGAAAGTATAAAGTCTAATGACATATTTGAATATATAAGGATTTCTATATCCTAACTTGGTACATATCTACTTCTTGAAGTTTTATAATGAAAAATATTAAATTGGAAACCATATTGAATAATTTGTTTCAAAAATATTTGTTCCTTTTAAAGTTTCTCAAAAGTTGCATTTAGTGCATCATAAATTTGATGTAACATAATGGTTTCATAATGAAATTTAAATAAGTCATTACACCAAAACATGTTATTTGTGACTAAAACATATGATTGTGTAATTATATTTGACTTGTCATTTATTCCATTTTATAGTCATGTAATTGAATTGGACAAATTGTTTTTTCCATGTTTTTGCATAGTGAATTTTGAATCTATTTCTCGTCTTATGTCAAAAATTGTGTCATTTTCAATCACACTTTTAGTTCATAAACTTTTAAAATATATTTCATCATGTTTCACCCAAAGTTGACCCTTCATCCTTGATGTAATAAAAAACCTTATTTGTTATAACAAATTTATCCAAATGTCGCAACCCTAGCTTTGGGCTCGCGACCAAGGCAAGGGCTTGCAAGGTTGCATGCCAAGAGAGGAAGCCCGGGAGTGAACAAAAGTGTGAAGGAATGAACCTTCACACTCCCAAGGTTCCACCTTGGGAGTTGGAGTCCCAGTGGACTCTCGAATGTTTAAAGAGTGATTGCAAGGGCAAAAATTCAATGAATTGAAGAATTCCTTATACCATTGAAAAGCTATTGAAACATAGATGTTTATAATGGGCTTGCATGACCCATTTGGACATCTGAAACATAAGTTACGACCAAAAGAAGGGCCAAGAGTCAAATTGCCAATTTGACTCCCGACCATTAAAAGTTAGGAATCGACTGGATTTCCTTGCTTGTAGGTAGCCTGTGACATACCATTGAAAATCGCTCAACAAGGGCTACATATTTGCTTCAGACCTCATCTCAATCAGAGGTTTGCATGCAAAGTTATGGGGCCCCAAAGTCATGAGAGTCCCAACTTTGGTAATTTGGGAGTCTCAAAACAAAATGCCATTTGGATGTGGGCCTCGTGAAGAGGCACAAAGTCTATTATAAGGGCGAAGGTGGTGGCTTCCCCCAAGTCCGAGCTGTGGTGAGTCTTGTGAATTGGAGTTGTCTGTGGTTCGTCTTAATACCAAAAGTGCTCAAACTATGCACTAACCACTTTGTGTTGGTTTTGTGCAAGTCCGTGTGAATAGTTGATGTTTGTCATTCTTCCTAATCCCATCCCAAAGCTTCAACACACCCTTCTACCCCTCCAAAGTGATTTGAGCCAAGGAGTGTGCCCCGACTCCTTGCACTTCATTGTTTTTAATTTAGACTCACATTTGAATCCATTAAGGAATTTGGGAGCGTGTCACAAATGTGTGTAAGTTGAACAACAAGTGTCAATAAATTATTACTAAAATGAAAGTGTTTTGAACAGATTTTTTGATCCAAATATTTAAAGTTGCAATGGCATTCACATAAGTTTTTTATGTGACGAACATGTGTGGCAGCACTTACCTAATACCATGTGCAATGGATGTACCATTCAAATTTAGTGCAAATTATAGCCATGAAATTAGCGACATTCTATATGGCTCAAAGGTTGATAGGATTTTGCATTGAATAATATGAAATCTTTTATGAACTTGTAATGTGATTAGTCATGTGTTTAAATAAAAGGTTGATTGAGAAAATTCTTATAAATTAATAAATTGTATGTATTGTAAATCACATGTTTACAAAGTAAATCCACTATAATTGATATTTGTTATATCCAAAATTTTAATATTTCAATTCATTGGTTTCAATGGCTTCCTATATTTATATTTTGACAAGGTGATGTAACATAACACATGTGCCATCCTATTGAAGGACTATCATTAACCAACATGGTTGCATAACCATTTTGTACGTGGTATGGCCCCAATTGTGATTTTTCCACCAATGTTACCTTTGGAATAAACTACAAAACATAATCCAAAACCACCCTAGTTTTTTAATAGCATGTTAGATTAATGACTTGACTCCCTTGGGAAAATTCAATTATAAATATCACCCTTCCAACTTCCCAAGTTCAACACATGTGATTGTTTTCCACCTTGGATTTTTTGACTTTATGAAATATCAAATGTTTGTTTCATATGAATTCCTATAGTTGTTTTGTTATTAATTTTGACATTTGTTAAATCGAAGTTCCTCAAATACTTGACCACTATAGTGTTCAAATAATCTTTATCTTTTTTTTTTCTTGAGCAAAATGACTTGTAGTTTTTGATGTGTTATCCATTTTGAATACCAAATTTCATCCAATGACCATGACGGGTAATTTTCCATTTGTACATATGTGTCATCATTATCCTTTACTCTCACCATCATAGCTAGCAAAGGAATAAATAAATAAATAAATAAACACATGCCAATTTATTTTGTCATATCCAAGTATAGGATCCAATTGAGTAAATTTGTGATTGCTTGTAACTTCAATTATTACCCTACACAAGCTTATTATTCATTTTTTGAAATGTTGGGCTCTTGAAAGTTCATTTACTAATGAAAATCACATTCAGCCACAAGCACAAAAACTTATACAAATCTTGTATTTTTGCACCTTTGAAAAATAATTTATTTCAATTTTGGAGGTTGTTATCTTTAAAACTATATAGGCTATTAGCTTGACTTATTTTATTTAAATTTTGATAAATCATAATCTTTAAATAAATAAAGTTTGATTCTTTATTTTAAAAGTTTACATGTAATAAATAATAATGCCAAATGTTATAATTATCAACTTCAAAAGCTTAAACTTGCTTAGATGTACATGTATGCAATTTTAACTTATCTTGTTAATTTAAATTCATCATGTTTTTAATCAACCCATACTTGAATATCTTTTTAATTTAGAGTAATAAAACATCTAGAAGACTATGTTTGTATGTTCAACTCCATTTTGAATTAATGTCAATTAATATTTCCAACTAGTGTTCAAACCCAATGTTGGCTAAGTCAAGGTTTTTTAAAGGAATTGGTAGGGCTAGGTCTTATGTTTTGCAAAAAATTGATGACCCGTTGAATCCTACGTTTACATTTTTTTTTCAAAAACTAATACTCGTCAATTTTGTGATCAAGTTTAAGCTTTTGAGTTGTTGGCTTTTGAGTTCACCTTTAGGTTTTATGAGGCCCATTGATTTCACATTAAAGTTAAGGCCATTTTTATCATTGCATAATACTCAAGATGATACTCTAGTGTTTGTTTCCACATTTGAATTTTGAATTGTTGCTAACCCTTAACCCTAAACCCTAAATCCCCTTCCCCCTCAAAGAAAATAAATTTCAAGAATAGGTAACACAAAATGGAACAACTCAAAATTCAAGTGTGGAAATAAACATTTAATTCAAAAATTTACCATTAAGGTTACATACATTTGCCCCATATTTTCAAAAATATTGTATTCACCAAGTTTAATTGTGAACATTGAATCCATTTTTTGAATATTTATATTATTTAAATTGTTGTTCATTTGAATGTGTCATAAAGGATAAACTCAAAGAATTCATTAATGGGTGTAATTATAAAACACACACACACATAAAAACAAAAAAATATAACTTGTATGAACCTAAGCCCTTATACCTTAGACTATACTTATGCTTGTGAATTAGCTTTGAGCAAAAACACCACATGACATGTTGTGATAATTTTTTTTGCTTTAGATCCAATTTACCTTCAATTTTTTCTATTTCTCCTCCACCTATCATGGATGTCAATGTTTTAAAGTTCATTCATTTGAATGGTCATCCATGTACTTAATTTTAAATTTAATTTTAGTTTACTCTTAATTAATTTTTAATTAAGTTTTAGTTCATTTCCTTCATAATTCACTTTCAATTGACTTTTAGTTCACTATAGTTAAGTTTTAATTAAATTTTTGCTAACTCCCAATTAACACCCAATCAACTTTGAATTAAGTCTTAATTAATTCAAAATTAAATCCTAGTTAATTTTAATTAACACCCAGTTGAGTCCTAGTTAAGTCCTAAATAATTTTTAGTTAACTTTTAATTAATTCATAGTTGACTTTTGATTATGAAGATTCTCAAGAAGTTTCTTTATTCAATGCACACATAAAAGCATTGTTGAAAGATTCCTTGAACTAGATCCCAAAGGGGTATAAACATAGAAAAAAACCTCTCATTTCTTTCAATTTGTTCAACATTAATTTTAAACATGATCTTGCACCATAGCTTTGTCATGTTCTTTCATGTTCATGTTTGCATATGTTAGCATAATAAAAATTCATTTTCATGTTTTTCTTGCACATCTCGTGTTCTTATTTTTAGTTATTGTGTTATTGTTTTTGAATCACATAATTTTATTTTGTTCCTTGTTTGAAAGTTAGACTTAGACTTTTCCTTTAGCCTTTGTGTTTTTGATTCATGTCCTTGATAGTTTGAATAGACTCCATCAAGTTTACATCTATTTTGAATCTATAAGTCATTTAAGAGTTAAAATTCCTTTTGGAGTTGAGTGTGGATTACCCTTTTTCTTTAAAGGAAATGTTTTCAAGAAGTTGTGGATTACCCATTTTTTGTTGACTAAGGTTGTGGATTACCCACCTCTTGTTGGTGTTAGAGTTCATGGTGTTCATAATTGTGTCTACATTTATAGAAAAAGCCCTTGTTGTCCTTAGGAATCTTGAATAAGAAAATCAAGCACTTCATGAATCTATTGCTCATTTGCAAACCAATCAAGCTTTGACCTCTTTGGGATGTGTTTCAATAACACAACCCCAACCAAAGGAGCCACGGATCGACCTACCTAACATGTTTGATGGCACATGTTCAAAGTTTCAAGGTTTTGTAAAGATGCCAAAACACATACTTTCCACATGGGAAAAAATATTATTTTTGGGACTCGAACTATAATAATAATAACATGATTATTATTTACCACAAATTGAAAATGGAAAATCCATGACTTTACCATATTGGTGATATGATACATGTAAGAAGTTTCGATGGAAATGCCATAAGTATGCATAAACATTACACCTACTCCTTGAGATTGTGAGAGATCTTACACTTATAAATAGGTGTAAATGTTGGACCACATTCCATATAGGTGCAAGATCTCACATTATGCCAAAACATGGCATCCATGACTAAACAAAACTAAAAATGACATAAATGACAAGTTCAATTTGAGTATAATCCAAAATGATTAGTTGCAAAAATCATGTTTTGGCATAGTGCCAACAATGTCACACCTTGATATACACATGTTTAGGTTCATGATAACATTTAGTGTTCTTTATGATGGTTAAAGCACATGAATAAGGGACATTTTTCAAAACATGGGGCCATAATTTGTTACCACCTTGTCCAAGGCCCTTTATTTTGGGAATGCACCCACCTTAAGGTTTTACTTTACATTTTAAAAAATTCATCATATTTGTTAGTTTTCATTTTGTTCTAGGTTTCCTAATTGTAGTTTCTAATTTTGTAAATCATCATGTAAATGTGATACTTTTGTAGCATGATGAGCAATTGCTTATTGGTAATTGCTTGCGTATGACATATTATGTGCTTATATTTTGAATTTATATTTTTCTTTGTTGTTGTTTTATGTACATGTGTTAATTGGTTTGCGATCTTATCATTTGGTAAATCATGTTAAGTGTTTGCCATTGAATTTGTGGGGTGCAACCACACTAACATGAGTTAGAATGAGTGTAACAAATGTTTGGTTTTTTACATTTTAATGCCAAAAATTGTAGTAATTTGATGCAAGTCTTTAATGTGTTTACATGAAAATGTTTTAATACATTATTAAAACATGTGGCATGATTTGGAATGAATATAATGGGGATAGAATTCAAAATATTTGCAAAAAATAGAATGCAACATAGTTTTAGATCTTTTTTTTTAATGATTTGTTTCAACTTACAAATTGATTATTTGTAAAAATATTCTAAAATGAGAATACACCTAAATCGTAATGTTGGCTAATGTGGATGCACATTATGGGATTGTGTGTATGTGTTATGTGGAAAAATATATATATTTGCAAGTAATTAATTTTGTGTTATTACACAAAATACATTGTGATGCATTATTTGTTAATTGATTTATTCAGTGTGTTATGTTCATGCATATGCATGTCAAAGGCAAATGGATGGATGCATATGAAGGAATAATCTAAAAATGATGGTTGTATTGACATTGTGAAATAACTTATTCACAACAAACTTGTTCATACATGTTTGGGCCCAAAGATTTTGCAACACATTTAATGAAATGTTTTGAAAATGACCTTTTTATTATAGATGATTTTTTCCTACAAACATGTTATATTTTTACTTATTTTTAATTTTTTGAAATGTTTTTCCCAACAAAAAAAAAGACTACCTATGCATTAAAACAAATGTCTTATATATAGGCAAGATGCCAAACTTGAGCGTTAATTGTTATCTTAATGAGGTATAGATTATACATCTATATATATTTTTTAAATGTTTGTTTTGATTTCATTTGTTTTGTGACCATGCCTTAACCTTTTCAACCATGCATGCTTTTGTTACAATTTTGGTACCATTGGAAAACTTTCAACGAGGTAGTGTGCACATTTGTTGTTGTTTTTTTTTAAGGGAATTGAAAAGGAAAAAATTAGGGAATTTAAAATGATTTTGACATCAAGAAATTAATCAAAAATATATAAAAATTACTTGTTCATTATTGATGTTTTTGGAAAATCATGTATTTTAAAACCTTGAAAGGATTTTCTAGAAAGTTTGAAGTACTTGAAAACCTTAAAGACATTTTTAAAAATTATCTTAATATCGATATAACAAGATAGATGTTTTTTTTCAAATTGATTTTTTCATCAGAACTTTGAAATTAAACCTACTATGACCAAAATAATATTGGGACGAGTGGTTTATTATACTTAGGTTCATGACACAATGGCCAATTAGTTATTATGATGATAGTGTAATTCTCATCAACATTATAAATTTGATGGATAAAATAACATGAATTAGAATTCCATGTGTGCATTTTTATCCACACATGTTTGATTTAAAATGGGTTTTTTTGTTTATAAGAAAAGGTTGAACAATGGTCTAATTTTAATGATGCTCTATAAATCTTTAAAGATGATGGAAATCAATTTTTTAAATTTTTATAAATCTTTGATTTCTTCAAATTTGGAAAAGAAAAAGATCTTATATATATAAACCTAGTAGTTATGAGTGACCAATGGAAACAACTTTTGGGGGGATGTTGTGAGATGGAAGGGTGAGGTTTAGGGGGCAAAATTATATTTAAAAAATAATATTTTAATATTTGGTCAATGTGACTTTTTGTTATTTGTACGCCCTTTACGATCACAATTTCCATGAACAAAGCTTTTTATTAATGGTACTTACTTATTACTTGAATGCAACATTAGTTGAAAATTTGTATAAAAGTTCAATTCTAATGACAAAAAAATCCAAAGAATGGATATGAGAGATTTTGCATAATTTTTTGTATGGTCATCATTGGACAATTCTATAAACATTTGATACCTACTTCACTTTTAAGCATAACTACCTTGTTTTTTTTCTTAAAAATTACATCCTATGTTTATATCTACTTATTCCTTTTCCATACTTACAACATGGATATGAAAACACAAATTAACATGTTCCTTTTCATGTCAATGGTATTTATTTTATTTCAAATTAAAATTTGACATGATGTCAAACTATTGGAAACCATAAGGGAACATAAAAATAAGTATATAATTCATAATCATTAATATTTTCATAGCAATGCGAAGCCTGAGTTGGATAAAAGTTTCATGTATTGAAGAAAAAACCCAATAAATTATATTAATGTTACGCAATTGCAATTTGTTGGTTTCAATAGGTGTGAATGTAAATAATATTGGGTGAATTGTTTTCTAAATTGTTCAAAGAGTTGAAGAGGAATGAAATTTGATGTGAATTCTTGATTGCATAAAACAAGTTGCAAAATTTGCTCAATTTATATTAAAAGTTTTGTGTTGTTTCCTATGATTAGGGTTTGGTGAAACAAGTTGAAATTAGGTGTGTAAAAGGCAAGAAAGAGGAGGGCCTTTGGGGTTTATTATTGATGGTGTGTATGATTGTCATCCTTTTAGTTCTTATCATTCAAGGTAATTTTGACTTTGCATAAGAATTTGAAATGTGATTGTTTACTTGACCACTAACATGCCTTGCTTTCATTTGAAATAAAATCTAGTGATGACGATTTCATTGGAGCTGGTTTAGGTGGGATGGGCTATAGTCGTAGGTCATACAAAAAACAATTCCAAACTACAAATTTATTAGAGGTTGATTCCAAACTGGAATTTAAAATAAAAAAACATTTTACAAATTACAATATTTCAAAATGTCCTTATGAATCTTAAGATATCAAAAGAGAAACAAATCTCTTTATTTTTCTCAATGTCTTTTGGAATATTTGTGTGCATCAAATTGTTCTTTGAATCTTTGTGTCTTTCCAATTTCATACACATGTTTACATGTAATTTCATACAAATATAAATATGTGTTATTTCATTTGAATATGTTAAGATTATTTCAAAAGATTAACATGTTTTTCTTTCTTTGAGATTAAGCTAGTTTTCAATAAAATTATCCTTTAAATACTTGATTCAAAGATTTAATCCCCACTTGCTTAGTTGATTTAATGTTTATCCACCTTAATTGCTTCCAAAATTTCAATGAATTAAAAATAGGGATGATTGATTAAATCTCCCTTTACATGATAATTGGATGATATTTTGTACAATTTGAATCCTACATATATAAAAAAATAACAAAATTTTGAAATGTAAACCCTTAATTCTTTTTTGTCATTTCATGGTTGCTGGTAATGTGTAGTAGCACAAAGCCCAAGTTGGTTATGTGAATTTTGGGTATTGTGGTTTCAATTTGAAATTAAGAATTTTAGGTTAAAAATTCAATTGATATTTATAATGGGGGGCAAACACAAGTATTTTCAAATTTTTGGAATTTATCATATGGTCATCATTGGAGAATTCCAAAAACATTTCCTATTGTATAGTCATCCTTGGACATTTCCAAAAACAACACCCTCATTTCCAACTCTAACTACTTCATTTCTTTCCTAATAACTACTTCCATCCTTATAACTTTCTCCCTCTTTCTATTATTGCCCCAAGTTAATGGATGCGCACGTGTGGATTTTGGGTGCACCCATCCAATTGAGGGGTTGTTTTGAAATCTACCCATCTACTTGTTGGGTTTCTTCTCAAAATATGAATGTTGGGTTGGGTAACTGATTTAATCATGCTTCTATATCATT
>Ga0116226_10005156_pt1 | contig 11643 bp, 4 predicted proteins | sample S1TSphfallax_FD_89692 | JGI IMG/M metagenome (GOLD analysis project Ga0116226, IMG submission 89692) | Host-associated microbial communities from peat moss isolated from Minnesota, USA - S1T2_Fa - Sphagnum fallax MG | ecosystem: Host-associated > Plants > Peat moss > Unclassified | place: USA... | reverse complement strand
CCAGACCCGTGACGGAGAGACCCGAGCTGCGCGCGCTTTTCAGGGCGTCCAGGCCCGTGCCCGTGGCCGCGCCCTCGACGAACAGGGTCCGCCCCGGGAGGATCTTCAGGGTGGTGAAGAGGGCCCGCGTCACCGTTCCCAGATTCAGAACATAGGATCCGGCCTGTTCCAGGGTCAGATCGCCGGGCACGGAATGCAGCTGCGGGGCTTGGGCGATCAGGAACTGAGCATGGCTTCCGGTCTCGGTTTCGTAGCCCTGAATGGCGAAGTCGGCGAACATGGGATCGTCCCCCGCCTTGGGCGACAACAGGTCGCTAGTCCCCGAATAGACGCAGACCAGATCGCCGACCTTCACGCGGCCTTCGCGCTTCACCTCCGCGCCCAGGGCGGCGACCAGGGCGACCCCGCCGGAGCCGGTGGTCTGCACGTCCTCCTCATGGCCGTCGAAGGGCGAGACCGGAATCCCGGTCAGGGCCCAGATGTCGTTGAAGTTCACCTCCGAGGTCAGCATGTAGAGCAAGGCGTCATTCGGCCCAGGCTCGCCCACCGGCACGATCAACTCGCGTTCGTGAGTGGCCGGCGGTCCAAACCGGGGCGCGCCGGTCCTGGCGTCGCGGGCGACGCCAAACGCATATTGCCAGGGCGGAATCGCCGTGACGCCGGGATAGAAGGGTGCGCCGACGGGAAGCAGTTCGCCCGCGGCCTCCAGAGCCGCCGCGCGATCGCTCGGCGCGCCGACCATGGCGACGCTCTCCCGGCGGATGGGAAGGGGAGGGCTCGTCTTGTCCAGAAACTGACGGATGCCCGCCTTCCCACCCTCCGGATCGATCACCGCATGGGCGAAGAGGTCCGCTTCCTTGGCCAGGCCCGCGGTCAGCCCCTGCGACCAGCCCGTGCGGATCGCATCGATGGCCAGAGCGCCGGCCGGGCCCCTGCCGGCCCAGTCCAGTTGCCGCCGGATCGATTGCACGAAGTCGTCATCCAGCGCTGACTCAAGGTCTTCCTTGCCCGGCGACTCCCAGGCGGAGGTCAGGGCGCGGCGTTCGGCATAGGCGCGGCCCAAGGGGCTGTTTTCGCCATCCTTCACGAATTCGCGCACAGCCGCATGGGCCAGAGACAGGACATCCTGGCCATCCCCCGCCAGGGTGTCGATCAGGCCGATATCGCGGGCGGCGGGGCCGTCGATGCTACGTCCGCCCAGGATCAGATCCAGGGAGTCGCGAAGACCGGTCTGACCCCGGCGCGCGGCGAGGAGCCGCGGCAACCGCTGCGTGCCCCCATAGCCGGGCAGCAGGCGAAGGCGGATTTCCGGCTGGCCGAACCGCGAGAAGTCCTCAGCGATCCGGTAGTGGCACGCCAGGGCGAACTCCATCCCGCCTCCCAGCGCCACGCCTTGGATCGCGGCGATGCAGGGCTTGCCCATGGTCTCGATCTTGCGGAAGGCGAGCTGGGCGTTGTTGGGCAGAACCTTCGCGTCTTCGAGGCTGTGAATTTCCTCCAGGAACTGGCGGATGTCCGCCCCGGCCACGAAGGAGGCGGTCCCGGAGCCGGTAAACACCACCGCGACCACATTTTCCCGATGCGCCAGGTGATCGGCGACGATGACCAGCTCGTCGATCGACCGCTCGTTCAGGGCGTTCACCGGTGGATTACTGACCGTCACCGTGGCCACCCGCTTGCCCGGCGCCACATCATTGTATTGAATAATGAAATAGCGATAGCGCTCGAACAGCTGCTGGTCGTCGCTGAGCTGCTGGCGGCGGCGCCAGACCGCGACGGCTTCGCGCATGGGCGCGAGGCTCTCGGGATTGCGCAGCGTTGAGGTGTCGCCGAGGTCGCGGCCCTCCACCAGGGCGCGGATCATGCGGCGCATATATTTGCCGCTGCGGGTTTCGGGGAACTGCGGAACCTCCAGGAAGTCGGAGGGAACGGCCACCGCGCCCTTCTCCTGGCGCACCAGCTCCAGAAGCCGCTTGCGATCATCCTGGCCCAGCCGCCGGCCGGGCACGGGGCTGATGAAAGCCAGGGGCGTCAGGCCCTTGTCCCGATGCGGGGCGCCCACCACCAACACATTGCCAACCGGCGAACCCGGATTAAGGGCCTTGTCGCGCAGGATCGCCCCCTCGATCTCCTCGGTGCCCATCCGGTGACCGGAAACATTGATCACGTCATCGCTGCGCCCGTGCAGGGAGAAGGAGCCGTCGCCGTGGCGCACCGCGAAATCGCCCTGGGTATAGGCCCAGCGGCCGCGCCAACGGCGCCAATAGCCGCTCGCCCATCGTTCGGCGTCGCCCTTCCAGGCCGGGTCGACGCGGTTTCCGATCATCTTGAAGCCCGCGCTATCGCCCCACACCGTGCGGGCCAGATAGGGATAGGGTGTGGCGATGACGATCTCGCCGCGCTCGCCATCTTCCGCCCGCCGCCAGGCCGCCCCATCCTCGCCGGCGCGGATATAGGTCGCATCGGCGGGCGCCGGCGCCGGCGGCGCGTCCGGATCCTCCACCCAGACATCTCCGCCGATCCACGGGAGGGGCCAGGTGTGGGCGTCGGCGCGCAGCGGGAAATCAGAATTGCCGTAAAAGTGGGTCCAGACGATGCCGCCGTGCTCGGTGGCCCAATAGCTGTTGATATAGTTGGGCGTGATCTCCGCCATGCCGAAGGCCTGAACGGACGGCGAGGCGGGCTCGGCGCAGAAGGTCGCCACGCGCAGCGAGGAGAGATCATAGGTCTTCACGTCGCGCAGATTCTGCGGGTCCTGCATGATCGTCTTGAGGAAGGTGACCCCCGCCTTGAAGATGGTCACGCGATAGCGCTCGATGATCGAGGCGAACCGCCCGGAGTGCGGGAAGACCGGCGCCCCCTCGGTCACCACGGAAGTAACCCCCGCGGCCAGGGCCGCGCAGATCATATAGCTCTGCCCGGTGATCCAGCCGGGATCGGCCACCACGTAAAGGACATCTCCCGGCCGGGCGTCAAAAGCCGTCGCCATGGTGTCGGCGACGCCGGCCACATAGCCCCCGTGGACATGAACCACGCCCTTGGGCTTTCCGGTCGAGCCGGAGGTGTAGATGAAGAAGAGGGGAAACTCCGCGTCCACCGGCAGGGGCGGCGCCCTCGCCCAGACCGCGCGGACGAAATCCTCATCGCTGAGGGCCAGCAGATCAGCCTCGCTCGCCACATCGAACCCGGCGCTTCTCGCGGCGGCGATCAGGGTCGCGGCGGCGGCGTCGGTGAGGTCGTGGCTCCAGCGGTCACGGTCGGCCCGCCAGGTCAGGTCCGGCAGCGCCACGTGGCGAACCACGACCACCGCCTCCACGCGTGGCGGGGTCGAGACCAGGGCCCCGGCCACAGCGATCCGGGTGCGCGCCACGGTCGCTGGGTCGATTGCGCCTGAGAGGGCGTCCAGAGCGCGGCCAAGCTCTCGCATGACATCGCTGCGCTCGACCGTCATCTCACCGGAAAGAGCCGTCGCTAGCGACGCGCCGATCGCCGCCACATGATCGCGCGAGAGGCCGAGCGCCGGCTTTTCCAGCTCGGCCACGACCGTCGCGTGGGCGACACTCGCGGCGACATAGTTGTCCAGGGCCGGATCGGTGAAAGCCGTCTTGAAGGGCGTCACCTGGGCGTTTCGGTAGCTGCCGTCCGAGGTCACGACGATCCGCGCGCCGGCGTCATGGATGCGGTCCGATAGGGTCTTGTCGCTGAACCCCCCGAACACGGGCGTATAGACAATGCCGAAACGCTTCGCCCCTTCGGTCCAATAGATCTGCTCAGGGATGTTGGGCATGTTGAGCGCGATCCGGTCGCCGGGCTTAAGACCTAGCGCGCGCAGGGCCAGGGCGCATTTCGCGCTCTCAAGCAAGAGCCGCTTGCGGGAGATCGGATAGGCATCCACGGGGCCGCCCCGACCGCCATCGGCGGCCAGGTCCCAGCGGTCGCCCTCGAAGATCAGGGCAGTTTCCGCGCCCCGGCCGGCGAGAACGTGACGGTCCACTTCGTTGAAGGCGGCATTGGTGAGCCCCCCCTCGAACCAACGCCAGTGCGGGGGCTCATCGGTATTGAAGGCCCGCGTCCAAGGCTCAAAGTTTTCCGGCAGGTCCAGGTCGACGATGGCGCCGCTCACGGCGTCCCACCCGCGCCACAGGCGCGAGGCGTCGTCATATTGCACCCAGGCCTGGCCGCCGGCGCCATCCCCCACCAGCCAGTGTGCGATGCGCTTGGCGCGATCGCCGTGAAACTTTCCAGGCGAGGCCTCGCAGGCCGCCCGCATACGCTCCCAGTCCGCGCGGGTGCGAATGCTGTTGCTGATCGCCGTCGTTTGTATGGTCAAGAAATCTTCCCGATCATCGCCGTTCACACTCCCGTACGCCGCCCTTTCCAAACGGGGCGGCTCTCATGTCATATGCGGCTGACGCTTCTAGTCAGCGCGCGCCGATGAGTTTGGGGGAAAGCTGCATGCGCAGCGAGAGCTGTCAACATAAGTAGAGAAGATCAGACCGCGACGGGACGGCTCTCCGCGCCAGTGTATCTTCTCAGCAGCTCCCCCAGAAGCGCGTGGGGGAACCGCCGCGTCTGGGTTATGGCGTAGAAGCTTTCGGTGAGTTGGGCGATCCGACAATGCTCAATGAGCGCCCCTGACTCCAGCTCGTCGCGCACGACAATCGGCGGCACAAGCGTGACGCCTTCGCACTCTCGGGCAAGAAGGCGCAGCATCGCCATGTCATCCACTTCCGCGAGGATATTCGGTCGAACCCCCGCCAGTTCCAGCAGTCCGTCAAATCCGGCCCTGATATCGCTGTCGAGGCTCGGGAGCAGGACGGGTTCGGCGCGCAGATCGTCTGGAAAACGAAAGGCCGGCTTGCCGGGCCTCGGTCGCCCGACCAGGCTGACCGGCTGCGCGTCGAGCAGATGATTGCGAAAGGGCGCGCGGGCGTCTCTCTGTGCGGCGCTATTGGAGAGAACCACGTCAATGGCATGGGCCTCCAGCTGCGCCAGAAGCTCGCGCATCGCGCCGGAGCGGACGATCAGCTCCACGTCAGGTCGGCCCACCAGAGGCTGCAGAAACTCCAGCTGAAAATTGCGCGATAGGGTGGTCAGGGCGCCGACTCTGAAGACCTGTCTGTTCGCCATGGGGCGCCCGTGCAGGGTTCTCATCAGCTCATCGCCCGCCTGGAAAACGGTGTCGGCATAGTCCAGCGCGATCTGGCCCGCCTCGGTCAGGACAAGGCGTTTGCCCACCCGGTCGAACAGCGGGTGCCCCATCTGTTGTTCGAGTTTCTGGATCTGCACCGAGAGCGCCGACTGCGACAGATTGAGACGCGCAGCCGCGCCAGTGAGGCTGCCCTCATGCGCCACCGCCCAGAAATACCGAAGATGGTTGAAGTTCAGGCTTCTCATATCGTTCCATAAAACAGAACGAAATCGCTGAAACAATGAATTTTCATTATAGACTCAAGCTGGCTATCTCCCTCCCGAGCCGCTAGGGACGCGGCGTGCGGGGGCGCCTTTGATCATCGATATCCTGCCCTATGCGGCGCCCTTGGCGTTGCTGCTGAGCGCCGCCGCGGGCTTCATGAGCCCTGGTGTTCGGCCCCGCATTCTTCCCAGCCTGTCGCAAGCCTGCGCCTTGATCGCCCTGATCGTCGCGGTGATTTGCGCGGTGGTGCTCGTCCTGCGCGGGCCGTTCGACGCTTCCCTGATCGGGTGGCGCGGTGTCGGGCTGTCGGTCAGGCTGGACGTCATCAGCGTTGTCATGCTCCTTCTGGTCTCTTTCATGGGCTGGGTCGTGCTGCGTTTCGCGGCGACCTATCTGGACGGCGAAGCCCGGCAGGGCGCTTTCACCGGCTGGCTATGCCTGACCCTGGCGGCGGTGTTTCTCCTGGCGCTGTCGGCGAACCTGACCCAACTGGTCCTGGCCTGGATCGCCACAAGCCTCTTTCTGCATCGGCTCCTGCTGTTTTATCCGCGCCGGATCGCCGCGCGGCGTGCGGCCGCCAAGAAATTCGTCACCGCGCGGCTGAGTGACGGGGCTTTGATCCTCGCCGCCGGGCTGCTGACTCTGGCCTATGGGACGACCGATATCGCCGCCATCCTGAGCGCCGCCCGCTCCGGCCTCGGCGGCGGCTTTGCCATCGCCGCGGCCGCCTGCCTGGCGGCGGCCGCCCTCCTGAAATCCGCACAGTTTCCAACCCACGGCTGGCTCACCGAGGTCATGGAAACCCCCACGCCCGTATCGGCGCTGTTGCATGCGGGCGTCATCAATGCCGGCGGATTTCTGCTGATCCGCTTCGCCGACGTGCTGTTGCTGGCCCCCGGCGTCCTGGCTGTCCTCGTTGCGATGGGTGGGTTCAGCGCGCTATTCGGCGGTTTGGTGATGCTGACCCAGCCGGCGGTGAAGACCTCTCTGGCCTGGTCAACCGTCGCCCAGATGGGTTTCATGATGCTGGAATGCGGCCTCGCGCTCTTCCCCTTGGCCTTGCTGCACATCGTCGCCCACTCACTCTACAAGGCCCATGCCTTCCTGGTCTCCGGCGGCGCCGTGGAGATGATCGCCGCCAACGGCCGCCCCGGTCCCGTGGCCACGCCGAAGGCCGGCGCGGTGGCGCGCGCCTTCCTCCTGGCGCTGGCGATCTACGTCGTGGTGGGATTTGGCTTTGGCTTCCAGCACAAGTCGCCCCAGGCCATCGCGCTTGGCGCCATTCTGATCTTTGGCGTCGCCTATATGCTGGCCCAGGGGCTCGCCGACACCGCGCCAAGGGCGCTGACCCGGCGCACGATAGTTTACGCGCTCACCACCTCCGTCAGCTATTTCGCCCTCCAGGTTCTTGCCGTGTGGCTGACGTCGGCCGTGTTGCCCCCCGCGCCGGCGCCAGGCGCCCTCCAATGGACCCTGATCGTGGTGGCTGTGAGCAGCTTCGGCCTTGTGGCCGTGATCCAGGCGATGTTCCCGCTCTGGGCCTACCATCCCGCCGCCGCAGGACTGCGGGTTCATCTCTCCAACGGATTCTACGCCAATGCGGTGTTCGACCGGCTGCTCCGCGGCTGGCGCCTGCCCCGCACGAACTGACTGGCGGAAAGACCAAAACATGCCTCCTCACGCGCTTTCCGCCCAAGGCTCTGTCCTTTGTGAGTCCTTGGCGCTGGCCGGCGCGGCTAATCGGGCCGTCCGGGCGATCCCCCCGGTTTGGCCCTTAGCCTCAAGCGTCGCGGTGAACCCGTTTCTCGGCCACGCCCATGAGAGCCTCGCCAGCGTCGGCGCGCGTCTAGCGCGGGTGGCTGGCGCGCCTGTCACCATGCCGCGAAGCTGGTATCAGACGCGGATCGCGAGCGGCGTCATCACCGAAGCCGATCTGACCGAGGCCCTCGCCAGCGCCACCGAGGCGCCGCGCCCCGCGAGCGTTGCGGCCCTGAAGTGCATAGCGACCGCGCCAAGGGCGGAGGTGCGGCCGGCGCCCACCATCGCCGATCTCGCCGCCGAGGTGTCGGGGATCGACTGGCCGGCCCTGCTCGTCGAGCGCTTCGGGGCCTGGGCGGCGGGATACTTCGATCAGGGCCAGGCGCTCTGGGCGGCGCCGCGCGGCAGATCCGCTTACGGGGCCTGGCGCGCCGTGGCGACGCACGATCTGACGCCAGAGATTGTCGGCCTCTCCGGGTTCGCGACCCATGTGGCGGAGGCGCCGGAGGCCGCGTCGGACGCCCTGGCGGGCGTCGCGCGCCGCCTTGCGCTCCCCCCGGAGGCCCTGGAAACCTACTTCCACCAGCTGTTGATGACCCTCGGCGGCTGGGCGCAATATGCGCGCTACCAGCTTTGGCGGGCGGAGCTGAGCGGCGAGACGGACGCGACCCTCACAGACTTTCTGGCCATCCGTCTGGTCTGGGAGGCGGCCTTATTCGACCGCTATGAGGACCAGATCGGCGTCCGGTGGAGGGACGTCATGGCCCTGCATTCCGCGCCGGTCACCCCGACCGCGGACGAGGTGACGGATGCGATCCTGCAGGATGCCGCGGAGCGCGCGGCGCAGCGCGGATTGGCGCAAACCCTGGCCGCCCCCGGGGCGGCGGAGAGGCACGGGCGGCCTACGCTCCAGGCCGCTTTCTGCATCGATGTTCGCTCCGAAGTATTCCGGCGGGCCCTGGAATCCCTAAGCCCGGACATTCAGACGCTGGGGTTCGCCGGCTTTTTCGGCCTGGCGACCGCCCATCGCCGCTTCGCTTCCGATGTCGCCGAACACCGCGCGCCGGTGCTGCTTAATCCCGGCCTGACCACCTGTTCCGGCGGTCCGGCGGATGCCGGGGCGGACTGGGCGGCGCGGGTCAAGGCGCGGGCCAAGCGGGCCTGGGGGCGCTTCAAGTTCGCCGCCGTATCCTCCTTCGCCTTCGTGGAGGCGACCGGACCTTTGTATGTCGGCAAGCTGCTCAGCGACTCCCTGGGCCTGCATGGCGCGACGGCGCCCGAGGATCCGCCGCCTCGTCCTGATCCTGCACTGGATCCCGCGGCCCGGACCCAAATTGCCGCGACCATCCTTGGCGCCATGTCGCTCACAGGCGACTTCGCCAAGCTGGTCATTCTGGCCGGACACGGCGCCAATCTGGTCAATAACCCTCAGGCCAGCGCCCTGCAGTGCGGGGCCTGCGGCGGCTATTCCGGCGAGGTCAATGCGCGCCTCCTGGCGACGCTGCTGAACGACCCTGAGGTACGCGCGGGCCTGGCGGCGCGGGGTATCGACATCCCGGCTGACACCCTCTTCCTCGCCGCCCTGCACGACACCACCACCGACGCGGTCACGCTCTATGAGGGTGATCAGGCCGCCGCGCCGAATCACTCCGAAATTCAAAGGGCCAAGGCCTGGCTGGAGGCGGCGGGCGCCCTAGCCCGGGCCGAACGCGCGCTGCGTATGCCCGGTGCGAGCGGCGGGGACAGCCTCATCAGGCGCGGTCGCGACTGGGCGCAGGTACGGCCGGAATGGGGGCTGGCCGGCTGCCAGGCCTTCATCGCCGCGCCGAGGCGGCGCACGGCGGGAAAGTCTCTGCAAGGCCGCGCCTTCCTCCATGACTATGACTGGACGTCTGACCGGGACTTCGCGGTCCTGGAGCTGATCCTCACCGCCCCCGTGGTTGTGGCAAGCTGGATCAGCCTGCAATATTACGGATCCACCGTGGCCCCGGAGGTCTTCGGCGGCGGCAATAAGCTCCTGCATAACGTCATCGGCGGCATGGGTGTCATTGAGGGCCATGGCGGGCCCATGCGCGCCGGTCTTCCCTGGCAATCGGTCCATGATGGCGAACGCTACGTGCATGAGCCGCTTCGCCTCACCGTCTGTATCGAAGCGCCGCGCGAGGCCATCACTGAAGTCCTGAGGCGGCATGAGAGTGTCCGCGCTCTCTTCGACAATCGCTGGCTGCACCTCTTCGCCCTGGACGCGACGGGTCGGATGGCCTGGCGCTATGCGGGTGGTCTTCAGTGGACCGGCGTGGGAGGCGCGTGATCCGGCTTTACGGCCACCCCCAGGCCCGGGAACTTCCCCGCCCGTAGTCCTCCGGCAGCACGAGGGTGTCGCTGCCCGCGTCGCGCTCCCGGGCGATCAGCGGGCGGCACATGCAGGCATAGCGGGTCTCATCGGCGATATGGTCCTCGCCCTTGGTGTCGAGGTCCTCGGCCCGCAGGGGATCATGCTGCTGCGCCGGGATGGTGCGGATGAAGTCGCGGCAGGTGTCGAACACCACCAGCATGGGTCCCTGCTCATTGCCGAGGATTCTCTGGCGGACCTGATTCCAGCCGCTGATGGCGCCGAGCTTGCCCACGCGGGTGTTGTCGGCCGCCCGAAACGTGACCCCATTTTCCCGCATGACCTCGGCGATCGGCGGGCCGACGCCGTTCCGCGTGAAAATCGACGGGTCCGCCACGCCCTCGGCCACCTCGTCGCCCGGCTGCCGCGCGAGGATGCCCTTGGCCACTTCCATGGCGGTCAGCCCGAGCCCCTTGCCATCGGCGCCCATGCCATACCACTCGCGATAACGCACCAGGGCGCCGCGCGGCAGGGCGACCTGGTTCCTTAGTCTCACTTTCTCCGAGACCACCGCCCACCATCCCACTGAAAACGGCTCGGCGAGGCCCCAGTCGAAGGAAATGAACCGCGTCCATTTTTTCGGAATCTCGAAGGGTTCGACGATATTGCGGCCGCTCCAGCCGGCGAAGAAAGCTCCCATGACCACACTCCAATCGCCTTCAAGCCAGGCGCGCACGACCATCTCCGATCCGGATTGCGACAGACGCATGGCATAGTTGGGATCCCCCTTGATCAGGGCGGGATTGTCCTCAAGCTTGGCGGGGATGAACAGGCGATCGGTCTCGAAATCCGGCCCGCCCCGGGGGTTCCTGATCTTTTCGACGACCCGTTCCGTCCCCGCGTCGATATAGCGCTTCTTGACCCAAGTGTGGCCGGGGCCGCCGGGATTGCAGGTGGCGCGGAAATAGCAGGGGACGCCCTCGGCGCTGCGCAGGGTCGCCTTCAGCTTGTCCACCGGGGCGGCATGGGGGAAGTTCGTCAATTCCTCCACATAGACCCTTGTATAGTCGTGGCCCTGATAGAGCTCGGCGTCATTGTCATTGGCCAGGTGGCGGAACGCCAGACACGCCCCGCTCGGCCACTCGAAACAGGAGCGGCTCTGGATCCATTTGGCGCCGTCCTTGGGATAGATATGCCGCGCCCGCCTTATGGTCTTGTCCAGGGACGCCCGGGTACGGCGCACCATCAGACCCTGGGCCGCGTCCCCGTATCTTGCGGCATGCCAGGCGAAGTCTCCCAGCGCCGCATCCGTCTTTCCCCCACCCCGCGCGCCGCCATAGACCACCTCGAATTCGGTGGCCTGGATAAACCGCTCCTGGGGACCTGGCTGCGGCCTCCAGCTCGGTTCGGGGCGGGTCGTTTCATCAGGCATACTTGCATTATGCGATTGTAATTCGCAAAAAGCAACCTAATTTTCGCCGCTAAATTGCGTCTTGAAAATGTGACCGATGGCGTACGCCAGGGGTGTTCCGGAAGATCATCATATTGCTCATGACATCACCGGCCTCGGAGCCGAGATCAGGCCCCCTCGACACCAGACTCTCGCGCCCCGCCATGAGACTTTCGAGCGGCGCGGGATTTAGGATGGCCGAGTTCCCATCGAGAAAGATCAGCAGGTCGTCGGGCGCCAAGGTCCTCAGGTGGCGCAGAATCTACATATATTTGATATGGGCGCGGACGGTCGGATGGCTGAGCCGTCCCGGCCCGGTCTGAATGAGATCATAACCATGGAGGCCGGCGTAATGCCCGTGGTTGCGTGACACCTCGCCATCCGGGGCAATCAGGAAACTGAGGCAGATCGGCGTCGACGCCCCCCGGTCCGGTCACGAGGCACGGCCTTTAGGGCGAATGCGGGGACATGAGCAACAGCGCCGGGTCTCCGCTGACCTCGGGAGTCAGCTCACTCCCCCTGGGTGCGCTCCGGAAGGCCCAGAATGCGCTTGGAGATGATGTTGTTCTGGATCTCGGCGGAGCCGCCATAGATCGACATCGCCTTGCCGAAGAGCCAGCCGCGCACCGCTTCGGTCTCTTCATCGGAGAAGGTCTCGCCCTCCCAGCCGCGCCCCTGCAGGCCCAT
>Ga0116226_10005155_pt1 | contig 11644 bp, 8 predicted proteins | sample S1TSphfallax_FD_89692 | JGI IMG/M metagenome (GOLD analysis project Ga0116226, IMG submission 89692) | Host-associated microbial communities from peat moss isolated from Minnesota, USA - S1T2_Fa - Sphagnum fallax MG | ecosystem: Host-associated > Plants > Peat moss > Unclassified | place: USA... | reverse complement strand
CGTCGGCGCCGAGAAGAAGGCGGCCGCGGCGGACTGCACGTAGGAGAGTTTCGTGCGGGATTCCTCACCAGCAAACAAATCCCGCAGGTCTTGGATAAGCGGATAAAAACCGGGGTCCGTTTTCACACAGCGTCAGCGCAAAGACGTCTGACTAGGCTCGAACGCCGTCCAGCCTTCAGATAAAATTCCGCATGGCGTGGTGGGGTGAACCCACCATCCCGGCGATGATGCCGCTGAGGCTTGGCGGATTTACGAGCAGGCTGCGGCCGTAAGACGCCGGAGGGTCCAACCGTGGCGTTGCATTCGTCACGCGGCCTAGCGCCGTCACCAAAGGTTGGATGATGGCAGCGGCCGAGCCGAAGAAGGCCGCTCCATGGCTTCCGTCGGATGGCAATGCGCGGGCGGTGGCCGGTGCCGAAATGTACGTCATCTTACCGGCGCCGGCAGAAGTGCTCGTATTGGCCGCCGAGATACTGACCACATCGGCACGCGCGGCGATGATCGCGCCGGCGGCCGCCGGAACGGTGGCGCCGAATGTCTCGCTGGCTGACAGGCCGGCAGTGTCGGTAGCAGTTACCTTGAGGGAAAAGCTTGCCGCGGCGGCTGGCACAGTGCCTGAGAAGGTTTTCGTTGAGGCATTGAAGCTGAGCCAGGACGGCAGCGCCTGGCCGTTGGATTGGGTGGCCGCGTAGGTCAGGGTCTGGCCCTGCGGATCGGTGAACGTGTTGGCGGGCAGCGCCAGATTGATCTTCTGGCCCTGCTTCCATGTCTGGCTGGCAGTCTGGCTGGTCACGGTCGGGGGCGCCGACGGCGCCGTTATGGTCACTGCGAGGCTTTGCCAATCGCCGAAATAGGAACCGTTGAACGCACGGATCTCGATGGTGTCGGACCCAGCGGCCGCGCCGGCCAGCAGTGAAACGGCTGTGAGCGACGAGACGTTTGCCGCTGCCGCCGCCGAATGGTCGGCGGTTTGAGCAACGCCGTTCAGCGTGATCGAGTCGGCGGTGTTGGTGTCATAGACTTGATATTCAGTGATCGCCTGCGAGGCCAGCGGGTTGCTGACAGCAAACAGCGTCGACATGGATTTGGTCGCCCGCTCGGCCAGGGTGAGCGAGGAAACGAGGTCGTGCACCGTCGGCGTGTCAAGCTCGTAGACCACGACATTAGTGGGATTGACGCCGTTGAATTCCTGCGTCGCCGCATGCGCCGCCGCGACGATTATATCGCTGGCGGAGCCGTCATTGGCCGCGTTCTGGATGGTGCCATTGCTGTATTCGTAGGTGATGTTGTCGATCAGCGTGGCCGTGCTGCCGGCGCCAGAGACGACCGTTGTGATGTGGCCGCCGCCAGAGGTGGTGACGAAACCGACCATTTCTCCGGGGACGAGGCTCTGCTCCCAGCTGGCGTTGGCGCTGGACGGGCCGTTATAGGCGACAATCCATTCGCCGTTGGCAAGGCCAGGCACGCCAACCAGCGTACTGGAGGCCGGCAGCGACGCTCCCGCCTCCGCCGAGATGTTGGATGCCAGGACCCAACATCCATTCATGTTCCATGCCTTGCCAACAAAGGATTGCGCCGCGGCGCAGATCGCATTTGGGGTAGCCTGGGTGGGAACATGCCCTGCCGCCGCGGGCTGGGTGACCACGGTGACGCTGCCAAGATAGCTGAAATAGCTTGGGTTTTGTTCAAGCACATAAGGGGAGGCTGCATAGCCTGTCGCGGCGCTGCTGTTGTTGGTGCCGTAAACCGAAAGACACGTATTGTCGTTGGTGTTGGAAGACGCGGTAAAGGTGACCTGATTGAAATTGCCATAGGAGGCGTTGAAATACTGGCCTGAAGAGGCCTGGTAGGTGAACACGATTCCGACGGAACACGCATCGCCGCCGGCATTGGCGAATTTCTGCGTCGCGCCGTTGCCGGCCAGCGTGCCCATGGCGGCCGTATTATAGCCGGAGGCGTACTCGATGCGGTCCAACCCGCTGACGACGAGATAGGCCGGGTCGCTAGATGCTGAAGTGATTGAGAAGAGCGAGGATAATTCGATCTGCTGCTTTGCCGTAGCGGCTACGGAGCCGATTTCGGGGCGAATTGCCATGTATACTGTGTCCTCGTTTGCGATGTGCCGCACGCGGTTTTTAGGAACCGCCGGTTAGCCAGAGGTTAACAAAATTGAGATTTTTTTAATTTGCAGGTCGGCGACGAGCGACGGGATGAATATTGCCGTCACAAATCGTTGACCAGGTCGTGTTCAGTGCAAATCGCTTTCGATGGCCTATCGCGCGGCCTGCGAAGCCGGCGCGGGAGCCGCGCTGCAAGACCGACTGGATACCCTGACCGGGCACCGACGGCGCAATTATTCCGCGGGGTCAACTCCTCAAGGCGCGCCATATCTTCGCGCCATGACGCCGTTCCCAAAACCATCTGTGTTTCTTGGAAGCCAAAAACCAAATGGCTGCGCGGAATTCCTAATCTACTGTTAATTATCCTTAATTAAAAGGTGAATGATTTTCGAGGACTCATGGAAATTTACGCCGCGTCGCTGGATGAGCTGGAAGCCCTGATTGCAAATCCGCGGCGGGATTTGACGTTTCCCAAAGCGCTCGAGGCGCGGTTGCAGGAACAGCGCGACGATATTTGGGCACGGCGCTCAATCTTCACGATGCTGCGCGGGATGCTCATCTACGACCTTTTTGAGATTACCGACATCTTTTTCCTGCCGCATACCGCGTGCCTGGCGGCGGTGCTGCGGCTGTTGGTCGTCTCGCCGATGATGCTGGGGATTTTCTTCGCATACCGGCGCCGCCTGCCGTTCTGGCTGCTGGAAGCTGCGGCCGCCGCCATCACCGTGATGATGATGTTGCAGACTTTGGTGGTCTTTTGGCTCAATAGCGGGGTGAATGCGGATGTGTATCTGACCGCCGCGGTGACGATCCTGATCGTGGCCAACCTGCATTTTCCAATTCGATTCAAGGTTTCCTTTGGTACGTCGCTGCTGCTGTTGGGGATGTTCATGCTCGCCGTGTTCACCAGTGTGGCGCCACTTCCGGTCAAGGTCATGGATACGATGTTCATGATGGCCGCATTCCAGGGTACCGCCGTGGCGAAGTACAAGCTGGAGTATTTTGAGCGCGAGGCATTTTTGCGCGCCCGGCGTGACGAGGTTTTGCGCGATATGGCGAAAGCGGCGGCGGAGCATGACGCGCTTACAGGGCTAGCGAACCGGCGCCAGTTGACGCAGCGTATGGCGGCAATCTGGTCGGAGACCGCGGGTTCCGGCGCACCGGTGGCGGTGGTGATGGTCGATGTTGACTGCTTCAAACTCTATAATGACCAATATGGCCACCCGGCCGGGGACCGCTGCCTGAAGCGGGTGGCAGGCGTACTCGCCGCCATCATGCGCGGCGGCGGTCTTCCCGGCGGGGGCCTACCCGGCGGGGGCCTACCCGGCGGGGGCCTACCCGGCGGGGGCAATCTGGCGATTCGGTATGGCGGAGAAGAGTTTTTAATGCTGTTGCCCGGCCTGACCTTGCCGGAAGCCTGCCAAGTCGCCGAGCGGGTGCGCCGCAACATTGAGGTGCTGGCGATTCCGCATGAAAACTCGCAAATTGCCCGGGTTGTGACGGCGAGCTTTGGCGTGATGGCAGGTGCGGCCAAGGATTACTCGGCCGAGGCGCTCATCGCGGAAGCCGATGCGGCGCTGTACGAAGCCAAACGGCGCGGGCGCAACCAGGTATCTCCGCCGCCGCGGACGCCCGAGGCGCCGAAGCTGAAACTGGTGATCTGCTGACCGTGGTCAACAGAAAGCCGCTAAGCCGGCCACGAATTTACCCCGGCCTTCGAGTCACTAACATGGCCTCACGAATCGCGGGAATGAAGCGGATTGCCGACGTTGCTAAGGCAGCCAGACTTGGCCGGTGATCTTAAGGCCCATCCTCCTCCTCGATCACCGTAAACGCAGATCCTGCAAAACTTCCCGCATCAGCAGCCGCACCACGCTCTCATCATCGGCCACCAGAACCGAAGAGCCGGCGTTCTGCACAGGATCAGCCGTACCGTGAAAAACGTCCCGTTTATCGGCAAGCTCTTGAACATTCTGGCGCTGTTCGGCGCCTTCGCCCGGACTAAAATACCCGAACGGGGATACGATTGAAACCGCGCAGAAAATTGCTCATAAGCAGTTCGGGATTACCCAGCTCAAACCGGGTAACGCGTGATGCCAACGCCCTGATCACCGCCCGAATTTCAAGCTGGGCGAGATGCATACCGACGCAGATATGAACGCCATGGCCAAATGCCAGATGATCCACCGGTTTTCGATGAATGTCGAAGCGTTCGGGATCGGGCCATTTGCGCTCATCCCGGTTGGCCGAACCATAAAGTAGTAAAACCCGTGCGTTCTCCGGAATTATCTCGCCGTCCACATTTGTCGCAGATGTCGTCAGTCGCGTGAGACCGCGAATGGGAGACTCTAATCTGATGCTCTCGAGAACTGACTGTGGGATAAGAGAGGGGTCTTCGCGGATCGCATCCCAGGCCTCGGGATGGCGCGCAAACAGCAACAAGGTGTTGCTCAATGCAGATATCGTGGTGTCTAAACTTGGAGCGATATAGTCCAACAGCAGCCCGATGGTCTGATCCTCTCTGATTTCGCCCCGATCGGCGGCAGCGAATATATTTGCCGCCCATGAACCCGGTAATACCCTTTCGCGCAGGGTTGGGTCGGTGACATAGGCCAGCATTCCCATGACTGTCGGTAACGCGGCGGTGGAAAGTGGATTGTCAGCCGGACCGGCAACATCAAACCCGGCGAGCCCCCAGCTTGGCATGCTCTCTCGTCCAGCTTCCGGCAGACCAACCAGGCGGGTTACAATCGTATAGGGGAGATAGCAACTCAGATCCTTGACCAAATCAAACTCACCGCGTGAGACCAGGCGCTCAACCACCGATATGGCTTCGGCTTCGATCATCTGGGTAAGGTCTTTGAGACCCGCTGGCGAAAGCGGCGGCGCAATGATGCGGCGTAACTGGTCATGCAATGGCGAATCGCTCGCCAAAGTCGTTCCGCTCTGAGACTGGTTGATCACGCCATTTATGCCGACACCGGAAGCCGAAGAGAATACCTGCCAGTTACGAAGTGCTGCCCGGACGTCCTGGTAGCGCGACAGAATATAGAGCTGATAACGCTCAGACCAGACGGCAGGTCCCGCGTCTCGGATCTGCTGGTAAATCGGATACGGATCATGAATAACCTCGTCACTGAAAAGGTCGATTTCACTGACCGGAGCAGTTCCGTTATACATGCTGGACCTCCATCTACTGTTCGTTGTGCTTTGACAATTAGGATAATTCAGGAGTTTTCTACCGGCGAAGCGGCAATCTCGCCAGGCGCCGCATGGCGCCCGTTCGGCCGCGTTTCGGTCAGCATCATCGCAATGCAAAATCCGATCGCAAGTGCCGTCATCGCAATGAAAAAGATTTTATCAATGCCCCATATTGACACGGAGAAGCCGACAATGATCGGCGCGAAACCGCCGCCAAAGATTTCTCCGACACCGACAACCAGCCCGGAGGCGCTGGCCATGAGCGAAGCGGGAACGGATTCGGCACTCAGCGGCCCCACCGTCAATGTCAAAACGCCGAAATTGAAGAAGTTTGCCGCAAGCAGGAACAAGAAGACGAAGGAGGGTTCGGTGACATTCGACAGAAAGTAGAGCGAGACAAACGCGGCGGCGATGCCAATCAACATCACCGGCTTGCGGCCAAGCCAGTCGGACAACGTCAAAAGTGCCACCGTGCCGAAACAGGCGCCAAGACCGGATGCGGAAAGCACGAAACCCATTTGCTTCATGCCATAGTGCAGATGGTCGACCAGATAATTTGGCATCATCGCTCCCAGCACCGTGAGGCTGGTGCCCCAGCAGAACATTCCAGCAATATTCAGCTTTATGTTACGATACCGCAAAACGCCGGGTTGCAACTTGCCCGAGCCGAGAACAGCGGTATGGGTTGCAGCCAGCCGGGGCGAGGCGTTGCGGATCGTCTTCCAGATGCCATAGGCAACCAGCAGACCTGGAATAATCACGATTAGAAACGTATATTTCCAGCTTATGATCCCGAGTAATTGCGTCACCAGAATTGGCGCCAGCGTCAGCCCGAACAGGGGAAGCGCTGCTTGCTGAAGTCCCAGCATCGAGGCCTGGCGATCGGGCCTCGCAGCTTCGAGCGTCGCGACAATACTAGCCGGCGCAAAGGCGCCCTCGGCAAAGCCCATCACCGCGCGCATCACAAGCAGCATGGCCAGGCTGGCGGCCAGCCCGGTGAAACCTGCAAGCAATGAAAAGGACAGAAGTGAAACAACAAGAACGCGCCGCCGCCCAAAACGGTCCGCCAGTCGCCCGGCAATGATCGAGGAGGCGCCCCAGGTTAACGAGAAGATACCAATGATGCTACCGAGGTCGCCATAGGAAAGGTGCAGGGTGGTCTTCATCTCCGGGAATAGCGGCAGGATCATGAACCGGTCGAACCCGACCAGGCCAAACCCAAAGCATAAAAGAAAGACCGATTTCTTTTCGTAGCGTGCATCCCACGCTTTAAGCGTTTGTATCACGGCGTTAACTCCCTCATTTTTTATTCCGTCTTGACGTTTCCGGGCAGATGTGTAAACGGCGAGAAATCCTCGCCACTGCCCCGCTTGCTTACCTGACCTTTTCTGCCTGTACCGTGTTCTCGATCGCGCCGAGTCCGGTAATCTCCACCCTCACTACATCGCCGTCCCGCAAAAACCTGCCATGCGCGATGCCGACGCCGGCCGGGGTTCCGGTCGCGAGCACATCGCCAGGCATCAGCGTCATCACCGTTGTCAGATACGCGATTTGCTGAAAAATATTGTAGATCATGCCGCCGGTTTTGTCGCGCTGCCGTTCCTCGCCATTCACCGTCAGCACCATCTCCAGCGCGTGCGGGTCGGTAATTTCGTCATCGGTCGTCAGCCACGGGCCGAGCGGCCCGTGCGTGTCGAATGATTTGCCCAGCGTATAGGTTGGGGAGCGCCGCTGCCAGTCCCGCACGGTTACGTCATTCGTCACCATGTATCCGGCGATCACCGAACGGGCTTCGGATTCCTGAACGTGGCGGCACGCCTTGCCGATCACGACCGCCATTTCGGCTTCATAATCAAGCTGCTCGGAGACAAGCGGCAGCTCGATCGCGTCGTAAGGTCCGGTGATGCAGGAAACCTGTTTGTTGAACCAAAGCTGACTGGTGGGAATCGGAATGCCAGCGGCTGCGGCCTCATCGGCATGCGCCTGGTAATTCATGCCGATCGCAAGAAATTTTTGCGGGTCGTCGATCGGCGCCAGCAGCTGCACCGCGGCAAGCGCGGTTCCATGTCCGCTCGCCGCTTCCAATTGCGGCTTCAGTCGCTCGTAATCCGTGAGCAGCGCGCGCATCGAGGTGCCGCCGGGCAGGTCTTGAAACTCAATCACCTTTCCATCGACCAGCTTGCCGATTTTAACGGCGCCTTGTTGTTTGAATCTGACGAGTTTCATCGCGGCATCCTCATGTCTGGCTAGAATCTGGTGTCGGCAGCGCCTTTAAGCGCGAGCCGTTCGCGCGCCTGCGCCGGCGTCGCCACGTCGTAGCCGAGCAGGTGAAGAATTGACTTTATGCGCTCCACCTGATCGGCGTTGGAAACCGCAAGCCGGCCGCGATCGAGGTACAGGCTGTCCTCCAACCCCACCCGTGCATTGCCGCCCAGTAGAATATTCTGTGTCGCCAGCGGCATCTGGTGCCGGCCGGCGCCCAGCACCGACCATTCAAAACTGTCCCCGAACCGTTTTTGCGCGGTGCGGATCAGGTGCAGTAAATGGTCGAGTTCGGCCCCAATTCCGCCGGGAATGCCCATGCAGAACTGAATGAACAGCGGCGGCTCATATAATTTCTGTTCGACGAACCATTCGAGATTGTACAAATGCGAAACGTCGTAGCACTCGAACTCAAAGCGGCATCCATGGCCTTTGCCGAGACGCTCCAGAATCTCGCCGATATCCGCGTAGGTATTCTTGAATATACCGTCGCGGCTGGCCTCCAAAAAAGGCTTCTCCCAGTCGAATTTGAATTCCTTGATCCGGGACGCCGCGGGGAACAACGCCATGCTCAGCGAGCCCATATTCAGCGACGTCATTTCCGGGCTGGCCCATAAGGGTCCGGCGAGGCGCTGGTCCATGCTCATCCCTGGCGCGCCGCCGGTGGTGATGTTCACAACCGCATCGCAACCGGCCTTAATCGCCGGCAGGAATTGCTGATAAATAGACGGGTCAGCGGTGGGTCTGCCGTTCGCCGGATCACGCGCATGCAGGTGCAGAATTGCCGCCCCGGCTTGCGCCGCCGCAATCGCCTCACTGGCGATCTGAGCGGGCGTGATTGGCAGATGCGGTGACATGCTCGGAACATGGATCGACCCGGTAATGGCGCAGCTGATAACAACCGGCTTTGGCATATCGTTTTTTCCTTATAGGTCGCGGTGTGTCGTCGCGTAGTAAGGCTTGGGGATTACGTTCCCCCCGTGTCTGCGCGGCGTCATCCCGGAATATTCTTGTTCCTGGACATCCCCATGACCTTGCGCCCATAAAATGCACGAGTCAACTCGAAATTGATTTCGAATATTTTAGTTGATTTAATTCTCGTGAATGTATTATAGCTTTCTCATGTCCAAGGGAACAATCCGCAAAAGTCTGACCTCGGGTGCCTATGACCGGCTAAGGCGGGACGTGCTGTCCTGGAAGCTGCGCCCGGGAGAGCGCTTAAATATCAACGAGTTATGTCAAACTACCGGATTTAATCTGTCCGCCATGCGGGAGGCAATCTCGAAATTGACGGCGGACGGCCTGGTGATTGCCGATGAAAGGCGCGGCTTCAGCGTGGCGCCAATTTCCGTCTCCGAATTGCGAGACTTAACGCGCGTGCGCGCGGAAATCGAAAATCTCTGCCTGCGCCGGGCAATGACTTTAGGTGATTTATCCTGGGAAGCGGGTGTGATGGCGGCCTATCACATCATGTCGAATACCAAGCGTATGCTGGGTGGAGAGGCAGCGGCAGCCAATGAAGCCTGGTGGACGGCCCATGGGAGTTATCATCGCGCCCTGGTGTCCGCCTGCGACAGCCCCTGGCTGATGCGCCTGCGTGACCAGCTTTTTGACCAAAGCGAGCGCTACCGGATTTTGGGAACGCAAGTCCGCATGAGCAATACGCGCGACGTCGAGCGTGAACATCAGGAGATTACCGAGGCGGTGCTAGCCCGGGATGCCGACCGCGCTACTGGCCTGATGGCGGCGCATTTTGAAATGACGACGCATATTCTGCTGCAAGCCGACGAAGCCGGGGCGCGATTGTCGAATGGCGAATCCCGAATGCTCGTCGACGACGCGGCAGCGCAAAACTAGCAGGCCGAAACCGGCCAGGGGAAAGTCCTGGCGTGACGATTCGCTACGATCAGTATTTCAAACGGTGCCGGCCGGAAAAATTGGCAAGACTTAATAATAAAAGAGGGAACTTTATCAGATGTCCAACGTTAAGAAACGATCAGATCGGGCGCTCGCACGCCGCATGCTTGCCTGTTCCGCCTTGGCGGCAACTGCGATCCTGCCGACGCGGGCGTTCGCCTTCACATATCTGCTCAATAACGGTGTGCAGATCCGTTTCGACAACGACGTGGAATACTCGCTCGGCTGGCGCACCGCGCCCACCTCCAGCAAGCTCACCTCGCCGATCAACCAGAATGACGGCGACCTTTCCCTGTCTCACGGCCTGATCTCGAACCGCCTGCAGGACGTCACCAGCCTCGATCTCAGTGATAATGGCTACGGATTTGATGTGAGCGCCGAGAGTTTTTACGATTCCGTCTATGAGCAGAAAAGCCAAGACAGCAGCCAGTCTACGTTCAACGGCATCGGCTCCTCGCGCAGCTTCCCGGCCACAACCAGCGCACTGGTCGGCCGTAATATCGAGCTGCGCAACCTCTACGGCTATGGCTCGTTTTCCATCGGCGGTGTCCCGGTCACGCTGCGCATCGGCCGGCACACGCTGATCTGGGGCGAAAGCCTGTTCTTCCCGGATAACGGAATCGCATATGGCATGGCCCCTTTCGACGGTGTCGAAGCCTCCAATGAACCGAACGCCGAGGTGAAGGATATTTTCCTGCCGGTGGGCATGGTGTCGATCTCCGCGCAGATGACCGAGTCCATCCGGGTCGAAGGCTATTATCAGTTCGAGTTCGAAAAGACGATCGTTCCACCGGCAGGCAGCTACTATAGCGCGTTTGATTTTTTCGACGGCGGCGGTCAGCGCATCATCGCCGCACCGCCCGTGGCGCCGTTCTTCCCGGGCGCCTATCTGAGCCGCGGGCCGGATATCAAGCATTCCGCCGACGGTCAGTTCGGCCTGGCGCTGCACTACGAACCCGACAGCGCGCCATATGATTTTGGCCTTTACGCATTGCAATATAACGACCGCGCACCGGAAATTTATACCTATCCAGGACTCGGCGCCGGCCCCTCGGCAAACGGCCTCATCGTCGGCCAGTACCGGTTGGTTTATCCTGAGCATATCAAGATCTTCGGCGCCTCCGCCAGTGACACGATCGGCCCCTGGAACATCGCGGGCGAGGTATCGGCGCGCACCAACGCCCCGCTTGCCGTAACCGGCATCACGGTGCCGGCTGGCGCGCGGCCCGGTGCGAGTTCCAACGCGCTCTACCCAACCGGCAAGATTTTCTACGCCCAGGTGTCGGCCATCTATCTCGGCCCGGCAACCAAATTCTGGGACTCCTCGGCGCTGGCGGCCGAGCTCGCCGGCAACCAGTTGTTGTCGGTGGACAAGAATGGCCAGAATTTCACGGCCGCCGATGGCGGTGGTCCGGGCCACTGGAATTCCGTCGGCTTCCACGTCGTCTTCACCCCCACTTATTTTGAAGTTCGCCCCGGTGTGGATCTCTCCGTCCCGCTTGGTCTGGCCTATAATTTCTGGGGCAATTCACCAGGCTCCCACACCTTCAACGGCAGCGACCAGAGCCATGGCGGCGAGGCGACAATCGGCGCCACCCTCACCTATCTCTCCACCTGGAATGCCGGTCTCGCCTACAACCAGTTTTTTGGCCCGGTTTCCTACGGCCAGATTTTCGCTGACCGCAGCAACGTTACAATTAATCTTCAGCACACGTTCTGACCACCGCCAGAGGAAACGCAAAATGAAAAATATCAATCGCCGGTCAATGCTCTTGGGGACCGCCGCCGCCGCCATCGGCGCGCAGTTCAAACCGGCTTTCGCGCAAACCGCGGCAGCGCGCGACCCATCGCTGCTGACGACCACACTAACCCCGTTCGGTGCCGAGCGCGCCGGCAACGCGGATGGCAGCATCCCCGCCTGGACCGGCGGCTACACCGGCGTGCCGCCGGGCTACGTCTCCGGCCAGCCGCGGCCGGACCCGTTCGCGGCTGACAAGGTACTATTCAGCATCAATGGCCAGAACATGGCTCGATACGCGGACAAACTTCCACAGGGCGCGATTGAAATGATGAAGCGCTATCCAACCTACCGCATCGATGTCTATCCCACCCGCCGCCCGCACGCGATGCCGCAATACGTCTAT
>Ga0116226_10005154_pt1 | contig 11646 bp, 11 predicted proteins | sample S1TSphfallax_FD_89692 | JGI IMG/M metagenome (GOLD analysis project Ga0116226, IMG submission 89692) | Host-associated microbial communities from peat moss isolated from Minnesota, USA - S1T2_Fa - Sphagnum fallax MG | ecosystem: Host-associated > Plants > Peat moss > Unclassified | place: USA... | reverse complement strand
GAGACGACGCGCCAGATGCTGGACTTGCTCTCGATGGTGATATTTTTCGTAAGCTGCGTTTGCGGCGCCGCGGCCCGGCCGATCGTGCTGATCATGTTCGGGCATCGCTGGGAGGCGGCGATCCCGGTCTTTGCGATCCTCACGCTGATGGCGCCGGTCTCCGCCCTTTATGGGGTCATCAACCCGCTGATGACAGCTTCCGGCCGCACGCAGATCGTCTCGGTTTTTGCTTGGATCAACGCGATTACCATCGGGCTGGTGGCCTGGTTCGCGGCGCCTTATGGGTTGGATGTGCTGGCCTGGGCGCTGGCGGCACGGGGTATTCTGGGCGTCGTGCTGTTCGTGGCGGCGCTTAAGCGGGCGTTTGAACAGAAGGTGACGCCGATGCTCCGGCTGCTGCTGCTGCCCGCGGCTGCCTTGGCGGTTGGGCGGGTTGCGGGGTATTTGGCGCTTGGCGCGCTGCCCTGGTTGGATGTGCCGGGCCAGTTGGTGGTGGCCGTTGGCGCCTCCACGGCCGGCTTTGCTTTGGTGGTGCTGGTGGTGGCGCCGCGCCGGATGGCGGAGATGACGCGGCGGCTGCACCGCGCGTTGATCGTTTGAAGTAAGCAAGCGGTCGCTTTTTTGAAAAAAAGCTCCGCAAAAAACTTTTGCGAGTTTTTACTCGGGATGTTGAAACGTCCCCCGGCGGAAAATAGTGAAAAGTTTTTTGCGGAGCTTTTTTTCAAAAAAGCGACCGCTTGCCTTGCTCCTGTCTGTCCATACTGTTTCAATACCCCATGTCCGAAACCGCGCCCTACGCCCTGCACCAGCCAGCCCGGCAGACCGCGCCGTTGCTGCTGACCTCGCCGCATTCCGGCCGGTGCTACGACGCGGCGTTTCTCGCCTCCTCCCGGCTGGACGCGCTTTCCATCCGCCGCAGCGAGGATAGTTTTGTGGACGAGCTGTTCGGCGCCGCCCCCAATCTCGGCGTGCCGCTGCTGGCGGCGCAGTTCCCGCGCGCCTATTGCGACGTGAACCGCGAACCCTGGGAACTCGACCCTGCGATGTTCGAGGATGCGCTGCCGCCCTACGTGAATACCAGCAGCCCGCGCGTGCAGGCCGGGCTTGGCACCATCGCGCGGATTGTGGGCACCGGCGAGCCGATTTATGCCGGCCGGCTGAGATTTGCGGAGGCGCAGGCGCGGGTGAAACGCTGCTGGCAGCCCTTCCACGACCGGCTCGGCGGGCTGATTGCCGACACCCTGGCGGAATTCGGCGCCTGCCTGATCGTGGATTGCCATTCCATGCCGAGCCTGCCCGGCCGCCACGGTGGCCGGCCGGATATTATTCTGGGCGACGGCCATGGCACCGCTTGCGCGCCGGGCTGGACGGATTTCATCCAGGCGCGGTTTGAGGCGATGGGCCTGTCCGTGCAGCGCAACGAGCCCTATGCTGGCGGCTATATCACGCGCCATTACGGCCGCCCGCGGGAGGGGGTGCAGGCGGTGCAGGTGGAGGTGGCGCGCGGGCTGTATATGAACGAGCGCAATTTCACCCGCGGACCGCAATTTGCCGAGACGCAGCGGGCGATGCTGCGGTTTTTGACGGGTTTGATCGAGGCCTGCCAGATTTGGGGCGCGGCCGGCCCGCAGGACCGGGCGGCGGCGGAATAAAAAAAGGCGGCGCATAAAGCGCCGCCAAGTTTAGGGAGGAAACGTCCAAGAAACAGGAGAGCAAGCTCATCCTGCAACACCTGTTTAGTTGAGGCGGTGGGATAAAGCAAGAAAAATTTTGCAGTGCAGCAATTCTTAATCGGGGGATCGGGGAATCATAAAAAATCATGGCGTTAACTGAAAATTGAGGTTCTTGGCACCGCTGAGCGGGTTTTTGCATGGAGGCTTTACGTGCGGCGGCGCGCGCCGTATGACGCGAGTGCAGGGCGCGCGTGATTTGAGCGTTTCCGGAGGGGTGGCCGAGAGGCTGAAGGCGGCGGTTTGCTAAACCGTTATACGCTGTCAAGGCGTATCGTGGGTTCGAATCCCATCCCCTCCGCCAGTTGCTGCTGTTCGTAAGTTGTCCAGGTCGGACATACGGCCTAATTATATCCTGCGTTGCGGTTCGAGGATCGGGTTTCCCGGCCCGTTTGAGCCAGGGAACTGAAAACCCATGTGGGTAACCGTATTAACTACAGCGCAGGCAAGCTGGGTTGTGCCCTCCTGCATTTGAATCAGAAACCCTAAATCAATCGGCGTCTCAAAAATCTCATTGTTTTTGTTGACAAAAAGCGGCAGCGACCGGCCGTGATCGTCAGGGCGGCGATTCCATGATCCGTGGCACAAGACATTGCGCATGGCGGAAGCTTTGCGCAGGTCGTCTAGTAGCTCTTCGAGATCACTTATTGTGGCATTCGGATTTTCCCGCACTGCTTTTCCAAAGCTATCGATGAGGCCGCCCAGTGGATCCGAAAGCGCGCGCTGCAAGGTTGGCAGCCACTTCTCGTAGGCGGCTTGAATTTCTGTATCTGGATACGGCCGGGTTGCGGTAAACGAGAATATCGCTTTTCCGAGCGTCTCCTCCAGAAAGCCAAAGGTCGCCACCACCCGCCCCAGCGCTTCCCAAAACGCGGGCGGATGAAGATGCGTTGGAAATTGGAAGGGCAATCTTTCGATGTCGATTTGAAAGCTACTCATGCTATCTTTGCCAATCAACAGTCAACTCGGGGCTTCATTGAACGATATTGGACAAGGCAGTTGAAGGCGGTTCCAAAATCAGCCTTTGAAGCGCGGGATTGGCACCCCCGGAGTTGCCACGCGGGTGAAGAATACCGAGCCGTCCGGGCGGTCCGCGGCGGCGGGGCCGCGCAGGGAGGTGACGAACAGGGTTTTCAAATCCTCACCACCGAAGCAGGGCATGGTGGGTGCCGCGGCGGGGAAGGGGATGGCGGGAAGCATCTCCCCTTCCGCGGTGAAGCGGTTGAGCAGCCCGGCGGTCACGCCGGCGCTCCAGTATATACCCGCGGTGTCGGTGGCGCCGCCATCCGGCCGGCCTTGCGCGTCGTTAAGTTCCGCAATCTGCTTGCGGTTGGTCATGCCGCCGGTGGCGGGGCTAAAATCCCACACATCCAGGCGCTGGCCGCGCGAATCCGAGTGGTACATTTTTTTGCCGTCCGCCGACCAGGCCAGGCCGTTGGAGGTGATGAGCCCGGAAAGTTTGCGTTCCACGCGGCCATCCGGCGTGACGCGGTAGAGTGCCGCGACCGGCTGCTTGGCCGGCGTGTCATCCATGCTGCCCACCCAGAAGGCGCCGTCCGGGCCTGTTTTGCCGTCATTCAGGCGCGTGCCGGTCTCCGGGATGGTGGCAAAATGCGTAATGCCGCCGGTGTCGCGGTTGAGGAACAGGATATCATGCTGGCAGGCGATGATGAGGTGCTGGCCTTGCGCCAGGCCGAAGCTGCCGACCGGGCCGGGCAGGGTCCAGCTCCGGCGGGTGCCGGATTGCCAGTTCAGCTCGAAGATTTGCCCCTTGGGGATGTCGCACCAAAGCAACGCCTGGTTGACCGCGTCCCAGACCGGGGATTCGGCGACGGTGCAGATGGTATCGGGGATGGGTTTGAAATCGAGCAACCTGAGACCTCCGGGCGGCGGCGCTAAAGGTTCCGGCGGTGCGAAGCGCCGTTGGAAAAGCGCCGGAGGGCACAAAAAAGAGTCAAAAAAGAACCGCTTCCCGATTACTCTGGAAATCGCTTGTCCCGCACATCCGCGGCATATTGGGCGAGTGCTTCCTGCATCAATGCCGCGCCGTTGATATAAGCGCGCGCGAAGCCTGGGGCGCGGTCCAGGTTCAGGCCCAGCACGTCATGCAGCACAAGCACCTGGCCATCCGTGCCCGGGCCGGCGCCGATGCCGATGGTGGGGACCGTGAGGTTCTGCGTGATCTCCGTAGCCAGCTCGGCGGGGATCGCCTCCATCAGCACCATGCGCGCGCCGGCATCCTGCAGGGCGTTGGCATCCATGCGCAGCCGCGCGGCGGCCTCCGGCGTTTTGCCCTGGCGCTTGAAGCCGCCGAACTGGCGGACATGCTGCGGTGTCAGGCCAATATGCGCGCAGACGGGGATGGCGCGGGCGGAGAGATAGGCGACGGTGTCCACCATCGGCGCGCCGCCCTCCAGCTTCACGATATCCGCCCCGGCCTTGATGAGCCGCGCGGCGCTGGCAAACGCCTGGGCCGGACCTTCCTCGAAGCTGCCGAACGGCAGGTCCGCCATCAGCAGCGCCCGGGTGACGCCCTTGGCGGTGATGCTTGTGTGGTACGCCATCTGGTCAAGGCTGACACGCATGGTGTCCGCATCGCCCGCGATCATCATGCCGAGCGAGTCGCCCACGAGAATGGCATCCAGCCCGGCGGCATCCGCGAGGCGGGCGAAAGGATAGTCGTAGGCCGTGACCATGGTCATCTTGCGGCCTTCGCGCTTGGCTTTTTCCCAGATAGCGAGGTTTTTGGACATTTTTTTACTCCAAGAAAGTGGTCGCTTTTTTGAAAAAAAGCTCCGCAAAAAACTTTTGACCTGGGGGCATGGGCGTTGAAACGGGCACGGGCTAAAGGAGCAAAAGTTTTTTGCTTCTTTTTTTCAAAAAAGAAGCGCTTGTTTACTTAACAACTCCAACGCAAACGCCACGCTCTGCTCCCGCACCTCGTGCCGGTTCCCCATAAAACGTTTCGTGTAGGTGGTCACGCCCGATGGCGACGCCAAGCCGAAGCAGACCGTGCCGACGGGTTTTTGCGGCGTGCCGCCATCCGGTCCCGCAATCCCTGTTACCGAGACCGCCAAATCCGCGCCGGCGCGCTTGCGGGCGCCGGCGGCCATGCGGGCGGCCACCGCCTCCGAAACGGCGCCTATCGCGGCGATCAGCCCGGCTGGCACGCCCAGCAATTCGGTCTTCGCGGCATTTGAATAGGTGACGAAGCCTTGGCCGAACACCGCCGACGAGCCGGGCACTTCCGTGATGGCGGCGGCGATCAGCCCGCCGGTGCAGCTCTCGGCGGTTGCGACCGTGACCCCGCGCGCCTTGCACAGCGCGACCAGTTCCGCTGCGATCATAGTGGCACCGCCAGGCGCAGTAGTAGAATCACCGCCGCCGCGAAAATGCCGGCGATCAGGTCATCGCCCATCACGCCGTATTCGTCATGGCGCTTATCCGCCCAGCCGACCGGGCCGGGTTTGAGGATGTCGAAGAACCGGAACAGCGCGAAGCTGACCAAAAGCCCCCGGATGCTGATGCCCGAGAGGGCGAGTAGTGGGATCATCTGGCCGGCGATTTCATCAATGACCACCCAGCCGGGGTCCTGCGTCGCCTGCTCCAAGGTGCCGATGGCGTAGGTGCCCACGCCCGCGGCCACGACGATGCCGAAGGCCAGCGGCAGATGGCCAATGTCCAGCAGCAGCATGCCGAGGAACAGGCCGAGCAGCGAGCCAAATGTGCCGGGCGCCTTTGGCGCAAAGCCGATGCCAAAGCCGCTGGCCAGGAACCCCCAGCCGGTCATTTCGGTAGCCATGGCGTGACCGGGTCATCGGCCGAGCCGGTGAGGAAGGCGCGGTAGATGGTGATCGCCTCGCTCACGCGCTGCACGTAGTTGCGGGTTTCGCTGAACGGGATTTCCTCGACCCAGTCGATGATATCCGCCCCGCCGGGATTGGCGCCGAGCAACGGGTCGCCGTTCTCCGCCTGCCAGTTGGCGACGTTTTGCGGTCCGGCATTATAGGCGGCGATGGCGAGCGGCAGGCAGTTGCCGAATTGCTGGATCAACCCGGCGAGATAGGCGGTGCCGAGCGCCATGTTCTGCGTGGGGTCGAACAGATTGTTATCCGCCAGGCCGTTTTGTTCGGCGGTGCGGCGTGCGGTGGCGGGCATCAGCTGCATCAGGCCGCGCGCGCCGGAGCCGGAAATGGCAGTGGGGTCAAAACTGCTCTCCTGGCGCATGATGCCATAGGCGATGGCCGGCTCCAGCGTGCTGGGCGGCTGCACCGGCATCGGCCAGCCCTCCCGCACCAGCATCTGGCCATCCGCCCCGGCGGTGCGGGCGATGGCGACGGCAGTTTGGGGCAGCCCGAAGCCCAGTGCCAGCTTGGCCGCGAGCTCGCGGGTGCGGTCGTCAATCGCGGTCTGGCCCAGGCGGTTGAGGAAGATCGCGGCGTCATGCGTATCCCCCATTTGTACCAGCAGGGCGGCGGCGCGGGGCAGCTCCATGAGCGCGAAGTTCAGCGCGTCATTTGCCGTAAAACTCGGCTCGCCGGCGGCGGTGATGCGGGCGGCTAGCTCGGCCGGTGTGTCCCCCAAGGCGATGGCGGCGAGCTGGCCGTAATACGTGTCCGGATATTGCGCGGCGCGCGCGTAGTCGTTTTGCGCCGGGGGGCCGGTTTCCGTGCGGGCGAGCCAGTACTCGGCGCGCGCCTGGGTGATGACGGCGTTGCTGGCTTGCGCCAGGCTGGTGAACCATTGCGCCGCGACGGCCTGCTGCTTGAGGAAGCGCAACGCGATGAACCCGGCGAGGAAGTCGCGGTCCGCGTTCTGCTCGGCGGCATCCGCCGGCGGGCCGGCGGCGGTGATGACGGCGTAGGCATCCTTCGGGTCGCCCGCGGCCAGCAGCGCGCGGGCCAGCATGTTCTGCGCCGTCCAGAACATGAGCTGCTGGCCGGGATCGGACGCTGCCATGGCGGCGTTGGCCTGTGCCGCCCAGAGTGCGGCGGCCTGCGAGTCCTCCCCGGCATCGTGCAGCGCTTGCGCCTGGGTGAGAAAGGGCGGTGTGGCCTCCGGCATGGCGCCCCCGCCAAGCCCGGCGGCCTGCTGCTCGCGAATGGCGAGCAGGTGCTGCTCCGGCCAGTCCGGATTCTGGGTGATGAAGGATTGTATCTGGTCGGCGGTGCCGCCGCCAGGGTCCAGAAACTGGAAGAAGGTGACGAGCTTGAGCATCAGCGGGTCGCCGGTGGCCTGGGCGAGGGCGGTGGCGTCCGTAAAATTGCCGGATTTGACGTCGGCGATGATCTGCGGCGAGGCTTGCGTCTGCGCGCTGGCCAGAGCGGGCAGGAGGGCCAGGAAAAGCGCCAGGAGGAGTCGCATGGGGCAGTTGTAGCGGGGCGGGGAGGGAAGGGCAAAAGATGTCGCTTTTTTGAAAAAAAGCTCCGCAAAAAACTTTTGATTGTTTTCCATCCCGGCGACGTTCCAACATCCCGTGTAAAGGTTTCAAAAGTTTTTTGGCGGATTTTTTCAAAAAAGCGACTGCTTGCTTACGACAACATGGCATTCGACCGGAACTGCTTGAGCGTTTGGCTCGTCTGCGCCTTGAAAAAACGCCGCAGGCCACGCGCGTCCGAAAACCCCGCGAGCAGCGCAATCTCCTTGGCGTCCAGATGCGTCGTCGCCAGCAGGTTTTTGATGGTTTCCAGCCGCAGCTCCGTGCTCAGCGCGCGGTAGTTCAAACCCTCCTTGGCGAGGGTGCGGTTCAAGGTCCGGCCCGTGCAGTTGAGCGCCGTGGCAACCTCGTCCACGCCTGGGTTGCGCGCCATGTTGGCGTGCAGGATCGCGCGCACGCGATGCGCCATGCCAGCATCCGAGGTGATGCTGAGAAACATCTGGTCGAGCAGCTTCATGCAATGCTCATGGGTTTCCGCATCGCCGCCGCGCAGCGGCAAAGCGAAAGCATTGTCCGATAACAGCATGGAATTGCCCGCGGCGGAGAATTCCATCGGGCAGCCGAGCAGGTCCCGATAGTGCTGAACATGGGCAGGCTGTTTGTAAGTGAGGCTCAATTGCGCGATCGGGAATGCGGCGAGGCCGATCAGGCGTTGCAGCGCGACATCGTAGCAGATTTTCTCCTCGATCAGGAATTGCAGCAGGTCTTCGCGAATGCCATTGGCGGGGACATGCGTTAATCGAATCTGGCCGCCGGCTTGTTCATAAACAACCTTGATCAACGTGCCAAAAAAGAGCGGGTTGTATTGATGCCAGATGCGTGTGCCTTGCGCGGTGTTATCGCAGCTCATCACGCAATAGCCGAGGATTCCGAGGTCCCCCAGTGTGAGATGCTCGCCCAGGGTGAAGGCCAGGGATGGCGATTGGCAGAGGCGGTGGATATTGGCGATGACGCGGATGTAGTTCGAAATTTCGACCAGGTTGTGGGGTGAGGCCAGGTGCCGCGGCGTCAATCCCGTGCCGTGGAGGACCTGCGCGCTGGTAAAACCCTGGCTCCGCATGAAGCGCAGATAGAAATTGATTTTCGCGGGGCGCAGGCGGGTGAGGCTGCCCGGGTTGAGCCTGGGGGGTTTCATGAAACGCCGCGTTACGCGACTCAAAGGCCAAATACAAGACAAAAAATTTAATAAATTTGTCCTGTTTAGTCCCTTTTTTGGCCGGGTTGGCCATTATCTCGGGTCGGAGCGGGGCGTAGAAGGATTACAAGTGCAATTCAAAAGATCGGGAGAAACCAATATGCGAGAGCCGTTTCGTGTCATCGTTTGGGGGCCTGGCCGGCTCGGCGCGATTTGTATTCGCGAGATTACGCTCAACCCGGCGCTTAACCTGGTGGGGGTGCGGGCGTATAGCGAGGCGAAGAACGGCGTGGATGCCGGGCTGCTGATCGGGATTGGCGAGATTGGCATCAAGGCCAGCACGGATGTTGAGGCGCTGCTAAAAATTGACTGTGACGCGGTGATTTATGGCGCGCGCGATATTGGGAACTACCATACCGACGACGAAATCATTCAATTGCTCGAAGCCGGCAAGAACATCATCACCACGCTGCCCTATCAGCATTTGAAGGCGGTGCGGCCGCCAGAATTTATTGCAAGGCTTGAAGCTGCGTGCCAGAAAGGTAAATCCGTGTTCCATGCGACCGGCGTTGACCCGGACACCGTGTGCGACCGCGTGCTGCCGGCGCTGACGACGATGTGCACGGATATTCGCCATGCGCAGATCCAGGAGAACTGGAATATCGAATATCTCGACATCGGCACGCTTGGCGCGGTGGGGTTTGGGCAACCGCGCGAGGTGGTGGAAGCCAATGCGGATATTCTCTCCTTTGGTGATAATTATGGCAAGATGGTCACGCATGCATTTGCCGAAATGATGGGCGTGACCTATGACCGCGTTGGCGTGGAGCGGAACTTCCCTGTGGCGCCGGAGGATTTTACCACCTCCTCGGGCATGCAGATTAAAGCCGGGACGGTGAGCTGCTATACTACGCGGTGGAGCGGATATCTCGACCGGCTGGGTGAGAAACCGTTTTTCCAGATTGAGTATAACTGGCATACGGGAGGCAAGAATGTGCCGGATTACGTGAAAGCCGATGTTACGGGCTGGGTCCTTTCCATCGAGGGGCGGCCGAATATGCGCACCGTGATTGACATGAAGGCGGATTTCGCGACCGGCGAGCGCTTCATGATCCCAGGCAATAATCTGTTTGAGGCTGGGTATCACGCGGTTGCGGCACCTTGCTTGCAGGCGATCCCGCATGTGGTCAAGGCGAAGCCTGGAATTCTGCCGGTATTCCATTATAGCCATCATTGGGTGCCGGATTTAAGAAACGTGTAACGGCGGACAACAGCAAAAAGGGAGGAGCGTCAAAATGGAGGAAGCGGTATTACGCAAGGTCAATCTAGCCGGCGCGTGGTGTGGCGTGGGCTATGTTTTTCTGTTGCTGATGGGCTGGTGGGTGATCGGCGGATTTTTCCCGCTACTTAGCCCGTCCGAGAACGCGGCGCAGATCGCGGCATTTTTCCGCGCCAACACCATAAGCCTGCGGCTTGGCATGGTGGTGTTGATGTGGGGCGCGGCGCTGTTTATTCCATTCACGGCGACCATCGCCGATTACGTCGCCAGAATTGAGGGCCGTAGCGGGCCGCTGAGCAAGACATTCCTGCTATCGGGCTACGCCAATGCCATGCTCACCTTTTACCCGGCGCTGCTCTGGATCGCGAATACGTTCCGCTCGAGCGAACGCCCCGATGACATGATCTATATGTTGAATGACGTAGCCTATTTGCAGTTCATCGGGGGTTTGGCGCTGATCATGCCGATGTTTGTGGTCATCGCAATTGTGGCATTCTGCGATAAAAGCCATAACCCGGTCTTTCCGCGCTGGAGCGCCTATGCGAGCGTAATGACGTTCTTTTTGTTTCTGCCGGACCAGGCGCTGTTTTTCTTCAAGTCCGGGCCGTTTGCCTGGAACGGTTTATTTGCCTTCTGGGTGCCACTGAGCATTTTTTGCGGTTGGTTCTTCATGATCGTCTATCTGCTCAACCGGCATATTTTAAGCGAGGCGCGCTACCTGAGCGCCGCAGGTCTGAAGGCGGCGTGAGGCTGAAAAATTCCTCACGCAGGGTTTTGGGGCGGAATGACCAGTCGGAAGACTGGCTTCGGAAAGCCAAAACCGGGCGGCGATACATCGCTTAAAGAATAATCTGGCGCCATAAATGCTGCTCCGCGGAGTGCCAGAGCAAGGGGGTCAGCCAGGCTGTCGGAACCCCGACAGAGATGCTGGCGACCCAAAGCCAACGCTCCCAGTTTCTAAAATGCACGGTCGCGGCCCAGGCCGTGACGCACATGAAGGAGATCGAAATCGTCGTCCATGGGCTCAGCAACTGCCAGTAATACGTTGCCAGCGCGCCCGAGAGCGGCGGGATCACGAGGGCCGCAAGCCCGGTTGCCGGATTCGAGCGCTCGCGCAGGTCGAAGGCGAAGCGCACCAGCACGATGATGTTGCGCGGCATCAACACCATGCAGAGCAGGAAAAGATCGGCCAGGGAGATGAAGAATTTGCCGCCAAACGCCGTCAGCCAGGGCGAATCGGGCAGCAGTTCCGGGTCGGCGCCGTGCAGCGGCGAGGCCCAGATCATCAGCGCGTCGCGGGCGGAGATGTCAAACAACGTGCCGCCAAGTGCCACGGCCGCGAGGCCGATGAACATCGGCGCCAGCGCAATGACGTAGAGCGCCATGGCGGCACTGTAATTTTCGATATCCCGGAAGGCCCAGGGCAGCAATGGCAAGAGCGGCAAGAGGAAATAAATTCCATTCGGCCAGGAGAGCATCAGCACACCAATTAACAGGCCGAGCACGATCAGCGATTGCGTGTCGCCGATCGCCTCCATCCGATCGAGCGCGATGATCACGAAACTCGCCAGGATCGCGTACATCAGCAAGGGCGAGCCGCTGGTCGCCAGGCTGAGCATGATCGGGTGCAACGCCGTCAGGCCGACGGACAGGGAGGCCTGCAATGGGCTCCAGCCGCGCCGGATCAGGTCATGCGTGATGAAGCCTTGCACGAAGGACGCGCTGATCACCGTCACGATCGACAGCGTGGCGGCCGAACTGCCGGGAATTTTCTGAATGATCCAGATCAGCGCGACCTGGAGCCATTGCCCGCCCAATGTCGTGTTCACATTCGGGCTGTTCCAAACCACGGCGACGCTGGCCGGCACGAAGCCTGCCGATGCCAGCCGCATGGCGGCGATGGAAAAGATGATCAGCGACGCGAAGCCGACAATGATCCCCGCCTGCCAGCTGCGGCTGACGGGCCGCAACGCGCGGCGCGCCCGCCGGCGCGCTGCGGTCTCGGCGGACGGGTTGGTCGCGGACATCAGGGCGAGACCCTAAAAAGCAAGAATGTTCTTTTTTT
>Ga0116226_10005153_pt1 | contig 11647 bp, 3 predicted proteins | sample S1TSphfallax_FD_89692 | JGI IMG/M metagenome (GOLD analysis project Ga0116226, IMG submission 89692) | Host-associated microbial communities from peat moss isolated from Minnesota, USA - S1T2_Fa - Sphagnum fallax MG | ecosystem: Host-associated > Plants > Peat moss > Unclassified | place: USA... | reverse complement strand
TTTTATATAGTTTGTGGGATGAGATCTTGAAAACAAAACATATGGGTTAAATCTTTTAATTACACCCGAGTTGCAATTGAGTTGCAATTACAAAAAAACAATTCCCACATGCTTTGTATTTGATTTTAATGTTGTAATTAATCTGAATTTTATAATTAATCATATGACATAATTATTTAAATTTAAATTATATGAATTAAATACCTGATAATTAATTATTTAGATTAATTATTTTAATTAATTAATATAATTTAAATAATCAGTTAGTTAATTCATTCACATAATTAAGTATAAAAATAAATATCAGATAATTAATTATTAAAATAATTATTAATTGATGATCTGAATTCAAATAAAATTCAGTAATTTTTCACCTAAATTTTTAAAACTTATTATTTAAATTTATTGAATTAATTAATCAAATTTAAATAGCTGGTTAATTAGTGAATTTAAATTATTAGTTATTAGATGATTAATTACATGGTTTTAGATGTTTATTTACTTATTATCTAAATTAACTAAAAAAGTAATTATTTAAATTTGATTAATTGATTCATATGAATAGTTTGTTATTTGGTTTAATTAATTAGTTTGTAGTAATTAAATATATAATTCATTTTGAAATATTAAATAATAAACATGAATTTGAGTAGAAGACATCAGGGTATATAGAGAAATATCTATATGTACACCTTTATTGAATGTTTAATAAAATATACATCTACATTGCCTTTCATTTTGAGTCAAAAGTAGACTTTCACCCTCCGTGAAATTCTATGGTTAGATATGTATGTATGCCAACATGATATTGTGAGTTGCAATGTAGTGGAATATTATTAATACAATAATTGAACACCAATCACAAAAAAAAGACTATAGGGTGAAAACACAATAAAAATAACCACAGCAACCAAGGTTGGAATCCTTACCAAGGACTACATTTTACACATGTCCTACATGTATTGGTCTATTAAATATCAAAAAAATATTTTGAATGTAATTTCTAGGACCAAATATTAATATTGAGACCAAACATGACTCATATTATAATTTTTATTTTATTTTTTTTGCAGGAGGACCTAAATTATAATCAAATGTATAATTTTGTTTTTAGCAATGATGACAAATTTTGAACTTTTTTGACCATTAAAGATGTTTTGAATCAAAATCATCAACATCCATTAAAAGGATTCAAACATGTGCATTTAAAATTATAAACACATGTGGCCCTTTTTATGAAGTATATTAGAGCCCATAATAAATTTGAAAACATTTGATGAGGGTTTACATAACAAAAAACATGTTCACATTTTCCTAATGCAATATTGTATATATAAACCCAAATTTACCAATGACCTGAAAATGAAACATTATTTTCCCTTAAACAACAACAAAAAAAAATTGTCTTTTAGGAAGTTTTTATAACTTTATGTTTCGGAAGGTGATAAACACATTTAAATGCAAATAATACACACCCAACTAAGGGCAATTTAGGGCATGTTTTTATGTTTTTTTTTCATACTAGGCCCTTTGGTTCATCCATATATGGTCTTCTATAAATTTGGAGCATGAATGGTTAAGTGTAGCATAGGATTAAGGATGAATGAAATGAAAAAATATTCAACTATAGACTTTCCACTACTTTATGACCACTAAAACAATTAGGAATCACACAAAATTCTTTGGGATGAAATTTCATTAATAAGAAAACGTGGTGCAAAAAACTTAATTACATTTTGATCTTTTAAACTTTTATAATGATTTTTCAAAGTTGAAAATTGTAGAACTTAAAGATAATCAACATAGTCCTTGGTACATTATTATATGAATTTACCCTAGAGTATTTATTATAGTATTTAATAATTAATTAAATAAATAAAAAATTTATATGAATTATATTGATTAATTTAAATTAAAGGCTAATTATTTAATCTAGTTTTTAGTTCATACCAATTAAGTAAATTAAGCCATAAAAATTTAATATTTAGCAAATTATTTTTAAGTTTTATATTTTAATTATGTCACAAGATGCAACCCTTATGGGTGTCAAGGAGCTATCCACAAAATAATCAACTATTATCAATTTCCCACTTACTCATGTAGACTAGAAAAGTTTTAGGTGTATAAGCTTGAATACCTTGATGTACCTCCAATATAAATATTTTAAATATATTTTATGTAGCATTGGGATCCAATTTGAAATTTATAAATTCATACTTTGTATGGATAGTGAATTGATAGTACTTTGATAATGGCCAAGTGGTGGCACATAATGGCCATTCAATTGTAAAACAATGGCAATATTGTGGCCCCATAGTGGCACAATAGTGGCACAATAGTGGCCACTTAATGGCAACATAGTGGCCAATTAGTAAATGAATAAACTTCATAATTGAAAACCAATTACAAAGCTTGTGCCTCATTGATGGTGGGAATGCAAACACATGGTATAATCACACATATGAAAACTATACACTAGTTGCAAAAAAGTTGTTCAATTTGTAGCTCATTTTTAATAGTCCTAACTTAGTTGCACATTACAACTATAGTGCAATTCCTCAAAAAATCAAATGTAGTTGACTACTTGCATAAATACAATGCATATAAATTACCATATTTGAAATACATTTAGAATTATGGTGCAACTACCAAACAACGAGCTTATTTTATGACATGAAAATTTATTTATTAAATCACTATATTTATAAAGTGTAGTTGCATAAGAATTGCACTTTGGAGGATGTAGTTACAATGCAGTTGTACTTGAGTGGTTTTTGAGCTTTAGTTGCAAGGCGATGTGATTTCCATAGACATGATTTCTCATAGTGGAAAAAAAGAAAAAGTACACACCCTTTCTATCCATTATATAAACATTGTTTCACAATGTTAATATAGTTTTGTTGACTAAGTAAACCAATCATATAATGATCTTCTAGGGCAAAAATAAGTAAAACTTCTAATAATAAACGCCTTTGTTTTCCCACCTTTCTTGAATGCATTGCAACTGCTTCAAGTTCATCTTTTAGTGTGTTGTCATCTTCTATTGTGTTCAAATCCAATACATCTTCACTAATGTAAACAATAATGGTATCCATAGTTTTTGGCAAAAACTTTGTGGTAATTGCACTAAGTGTTAGGCTAGGACTAACTTCAATCGATTCCATGATTGCAAGGTAGTTTTTAAAACTAGGTTTCACAAAAGTAATGCAAGTGAAAGGCATAGAATGTCATTTCATAAATTAATGCAACTTGCACATTCTTGTACAATAAACCCCTTTGCTTTGGGTACTTTTCCAATTAATGTTACAATGAAGTGGTACTATTATGTGTACATTAACATTTGTAAACTTGATGTTCACATGCAATACAAACCAAAAAAAAATGAGAAAACCCTAAAACTTGTCTTGGAAGAAGATTTAAATTTGATTAATGCTCTCTTCATGTGAATATATTTAGAAATTAGTTATACATGCAACATGACCATAGTTTTAAATAATAACACCTTCAAAATTGCAATCAATGATGGAAATTTTTGAAGGTGCTTAATAATGCTTCAAATGTTTTACAACTGACAAATGGTGGTAGGGCATGGGAACTAAGAAAAACACCAAACAAAGTTCATTGGGAGTTATTTAATGTCTTGCCTACATTGATATTTTCACCTTTTTTTTATTGAGGCCTCTTATAATGACAATATTCAACTTAACATATGTTAAATTTAAATGTGGAGTTCCCCATGTAATCTTAGGATGGGATATTTATCTATTTTGTTTGTTTCATTGAAATTTCCCAAACCTTGGTGCCCCCCCCCCCACCTTTTCCCCATGCTCATCTTCAAGTGGTAGGAAAGCTTTTAATGAATAATGGTGTGGGGAGGCATAAAATTTAGACTTATGGTCCAAGAGTTATTGAATATTGAATAATGTTTTCAAAGAAATTTCAACAAAATCAAAAATTTAAAGCAATTGGAGTTAACTAATAGTATTATTGGAAAACCTTTGATGAGACGTGGGATATCTTGGACATGATTTTGCAATTTTTAGACATAAGCTAGGGGAAATATTGAATTTTTAATGATATTTGTCACTAAAAATTAATTTGAAATCTTAGAAAAATCACAACTAACATTTATCATCAAGGTTTTGTTCACATTTGTGCCAAAAACACAAGCCATGTTATCTATTTATGATGGATTTTTAAATTTTATTTTTGTTTATCATGTTGAAATTTCTCAAACCATGGTGCCTCTTGCCATGTTCTTGGTACCCTTGGAAAGCCTTCAATTAATAAAGGTGCATTAACTTGGTTTCATAATGTTTCGACCTACAATGGAAAAGGTATTGAATGTCGAACATTTTTTCACTGAAAATACATGTATATCAAAATTTTAAATCATAAGAAAATTTGGTCATGCTCTTGATATTGTTGGAAAAAAATTGGTGATTAGGATTTAATGAAGGTGATTTGGAAGTTTTCAGACCTAAGGTGTGAAAATTATTGAATTTTGACTAGTTTTTGTCGTTTGGAATTAAATTAAAATTCTAAAAATGGTTTTGGAAGGAAAAAATAGTTGGGTAAACAGTTCACACATTGACTACACTAATTTGGATAATGTTTATAAACAACCTAATTTTTTTTGGAGGTTTTAACTTTTAATTGTGGTAGCAATGTGGGTACTTATGCACCTAAGGGTTGAAAGTGATCCAAAGATTTTTATTGTTAACAAGCAAAACCTAACACAAGTTTAACCTACTCTTAAAAAAAAAAAGGGCATGTCATTCTATGGCCTTGTGTGAGGTGACTTTTTGTCCCTCTATTCCTGGTTCTATGAGGTGATTATATTTGAAAATACATATGTTACCGGTGAAAAAAAAATGCAAGTGTATTTCTAGATGTGTGTATTTGTAGTTGAAACCAAGTAGCTTGCCTCTTATGCATCATTTATGATTTAGAATTGATAGATATATTTTCCAAGCTCAAACACTCCAAATCCTAAAATTTTATGCTAAATTGTCATTCATTTAAATCAACTTTTAAAGGTTCAACCCATGTTCAACTTAGCTGTAAACCACCAATCACTTAAAATATTATTCCTACCACATATATTATCCAAATGTAACTCGTTTTAGCTCATTAAAAAGCTAATTATAAACCACACTTTATTAAAGCTTAAGTTTTATTAAAACTTAACTCTTATTAAATCCTAAGTTTTGTAGGTAAATTAGTAATAAGTAATATTACCAACCTGAGAGGGTTGTACAAAAGTAGGAAGTTCAACTTGGCTACAGACCACCGATCACTTGGAATATTATTCCTAACACATATGTTATTCAAATCTATTTTACTTTAGTTCATTAGAAAGTTAACTATAAGGTGCACCTTCTTACCAAATCTTAAGTTCTACACCCAAACCAGTAAGAAGTTGTGTTATTAAACTTGAGAGGGTTTGTAAAACTTCTCTAAGATTTCAAACTCCCAACCCTATCCCTATTCACTTCCATTATTTCAAAATTATTACAAACATTTAATCTACTCTCCTTATTTCTACCATCTACCAAGATTAATCATTCTTCTCCTAACAAAAAAGGTTGTGAGAATGAGTCTTTTCAAGATTCAAATCGAAAATTATGTCTGGAAAGAAAGAGCCAAAAATGATTTGAATTTGCCTTTTTAAAGATAAGGAAAGAGGTGAAAGAATATCTCAACTCAGTGGCCAATGGAAGGAGAAAGAGAAGGTTCGAATGTTTGGTGGTTAATGGAAGGTGAAGAAGAAACACCTTTTCACCTCTTCCCACTTTCTTTCAAGAAATTTTACTTAAACCTTCATTTTTTCCATTGATTTTAAAGTTTTACTTTACCATGGTTCTAGGTGACTTACGCACTTCCTTCCATTTTTTTGACCTATAAATTACAATTGCGCATCTCAATGTAATAAGTTCTTCACACATTCATTGCCGATTTGATTTTGATTGAAATTTTTTTTTCCTTTCCTTGAAATTATGGCATTGCGTATGGCCACATCTTATGGGCCTCAAACTACACAAGTGAATGAAAAATTGACTCCAAAGTCATCTTTAGATCTGGCGTTGATGCAACATCTTTGTGATGAAGACCCCGAACCATAAGAGGTGCGTGCTCATTTTAAAATCGATCCCCTTCGAACTTGGTACTATCCCCTTTCTTCAAATTTTTACACCATGGTGATTTTGTTCCAAGTCGACCCCGTTGTTGGTTATGAACCTGAAACCGTTTGTGAAGGTTATTATGAGATTGAAAACACCTCCATCTTTGCATGGTCTTCAAATCTTGGCATTGGACACTATCATTTGTTGCTCGGTTCGATTCGTCGATTATCTTTTAATAACAAGGTAGACTACCTAATTCGCACCATTTGACGCATCCTAGATTTCTTACAATTATGAATTATCATTGTGGCATAGCCCAAGACCCAACATGTAATTGCAACTCCTCGTTGAGCTTATCCATAATTTAAATAAATATTTCATTCATTATGAAACTCATGTTGCTATTGCCACCTATCCCCATGTTTACTTAATGTTGAATTGTTTCAAAATAATCTAATGCTTATAAAGCTTGAAGATTGTTCTATCTCTATTGGACCTTTCATTGACACCCCCTCACATGTTTCATGAATCTCAAACATCCTTGTTATTCAGTAAATATTAAAACAAGACCAATGTTTTGTTCCACACCATGAATTTTGGTGTCTGCTACTACCCCCAACCATCTAAAGATTTCTCACCCCTAATTATGCCACTAAGGTTCTAAAACTATGGTTTACCAACTTTTGTTGAAAAAAAGAACTAACGTAACACCTTATTCACTAATATCGTATTTCAAAAAAAATAAAAGTAACCCCCTCACACAACCATGCGCATTCATGATCCTCTATTCTAACATGAAGTTGTTAAAAACCCCTAATAACCTTACCACACTCAAATACCCTTGGTGCAACTCTTAAAAATTGAGACTACCAGACATGGTTATGTTGATGTGGCTCACACCTTACCATTTACATTAAAAAAAAATTTAAAGCAAAAGGAAACATTAGTAGAAAAACCCCCCTTTTGTAAGTATATTTTCAACTACATTTATAAAACATAATTAAAAGTAAAAAAAAAAGTTGCAAAGTATTTTTCCAACTAAAAAATGTGTTTTTCAACTTCAAACCAAAATAGTTAACAAGTACAAATCAACGATGACATTTCAATTGAAAGAGTTTGCCATGTGTCATCACCACTCTAATAGCCATTGTTAACCATTTTAATTGCAAACTATCTTACTAACCTAGTTGCGAAATGTTGTCAACTCCCTTTAATTAATGGATGAATTTCATCCATTGATTATGTATAACACTAACAAAATATTCAATTGAAATTTCAACTACATTTCAATTAAGTCAATTGAATGTTTAATCAATGATGTGGTGATGTGTGGCACACCCAAAGCATTCCACCATTGATTAGCCGTAATTAAAATTAAGTTGAAAGGTAAATTAAAATGCAACTATGATGGTCAATGCATTTAGCCAATGGTGGGATGACACGTGTGGTGATTTAATAGGGTTTGGGATGAACCAATAGTTAAATGACACATGGCATAACCTAGGCTTATTTATGTATGTGGTGCCTAATCATAGGCAGTTATTTAATTACTTAAGCAAGGGCTAGGTTTAAACCTACGTCCTTTAGTTTAGGCTTAGGTTAAAGCTAGACTTAGGAATTGAAGCTAGGCCTACACATAAGCAATCACCTAGCTTAAGCTACAGTTAGACTTAGGCAATAGATTAAACCTAGATCTAAATCACTAATAAAGTCCTATTTAATTTAATTTAGCCTTTAAAGTTGAACCTTTTTTATTGGCTCATTCCAAATGGCTATTACATTTTCATTTTTACTTTGATTCTCCATCATCCTAATGCACTTGTTTAATATATAGTTTGGATGATTTAAATGGAAGCCAAACAATGTGGGACAAACATTTTAGTTGCCACCTTGGGAAAACAAGCTTAACAAACCACTTAGGCTTACATTTAAACATTTCTAAATCTTTCTCATTTCTTGTCTAATTTGAGTGATGTAAAAAAATAGAGGAGTGCCAATGTAAGTTTTACATTATCTCTTTAAACTTTAGAAGCAAAAGAACAACACATAAGAAACATAAAACATGTCAAAATCAGATAATGTGTTTTTTCAAAAAATGGCCCATTATTTTATAATGTCATATCTTCTTCATTTCTTATTCATTTTGCATGATCTAAAAAGCCATGGGTGCACCAAGTTAAGTTTTACATTAGTTCTTTAAGCTTCAAAGGCAAAGGATGGATAGAGAAGAACCACAAAGAAAATGAATGTATTAAATTTTAATGTGTGAATTAGGCCTATGACTAAACACTTACCCCATCTACTTTCAATGCCCATATCTTCTTCATTTTTTATCTATTTTGAGTGATCTAAGTGGCCATGGGTGCACCAAGTGAAGTTTTAAAACATCATTGTGAGCTTGAAAAATAAAGGAAGGATGTATTAAGATTTCAAATTCTCTAATAGCTTAAGTGTATGGTGGTCAACTACTTTAACCTTATGATAATGTAATTGCAACCTTGTATTAATGCAATTTAAACCAAGACCTAAACTAATAGTTTATCTAGCTTAGGTTTATTTTTTATGATAATTACATGTATAAATATTCAACAACAATTTTTAATTCCATATTTTATAGTTAATTAAAATTATTCTAATAAAATTATTTAATTATTAAATTTTCATTAAATGTAACAAAGTTATATATTATTATATATATTATTAATATACATAGATAATTCATAATTCATTATTATCATAAAAATAATTAATAATTCTATTGTCACTATGTAAGCTAGGCTATTTTTAAACTATTATTATTTAAATTGTTATAAGTACTTTAAATTAATATAATCGACATTGAATAAAGATTAAATATAATAAAATATTGAGGTAAATATAATAATGTTAAAATAAAAATATTTTTTGAAATGATATAATTGTTAATTAAATTTTTGTACTAACTATGCTAATTATTATTATTATTATTATTATTATCAAATAAATTCGTGATGAAATAAATGATTTAAAAATATTCAAACCAATAGTTAACATTAAACTAATTATTAAATTGAAATTGTTTTTTTGTGCTTGATGGTATTTTGGTGATGGTGGAAGCTCGACAGGAAGAATGGTTGGTGAATTCAATGAAGGGGACATGATGGAGAGGATAAAAAGGGGCACTTTTCAAAAGCTAAACATCTAGTCTTTTAGTAGTTTTTCTTATGCATGTTTTGTTGTTTTGAACATTAGGCATTCGGTTGTTAATGTTGTTTAGGTTACTAAAGAGACTTCAGTATTGTTTTGCTACACACTAGAGTTGGGATGTAGGAACCATGTAATAGAGCAATATGAAAATACATGTGTGTTAGGTGGAGATGATGAGAAACCATAGGGGCCTTAATGGCTGGTCTGTAGTAACCAACATCAAAGTCATGTGCTAGTGGGAAGTGCATAGTGAAAATCCAGGGAAGTTTGAAAGACCTAAACTATTCAATGTTGGGAACTCCAGGGAATTTTGGGATTGGATATTGCAAGAAGTTTGGGAGACAAGAGATATACATATCCAAAGAATTCCTTGTGAATTTTCAAAGGGATTATTTGTTGAGATTGTTGGGAGTTCGTCGCTGAATTAGGAGGATCCTTAATGTGGGAAAGAAATCATGATAACCACAAGAGTGATGTCCAGAGAGATCTGATCCACCAGATCATATGATGTTGTTGGGAATCCTTTAGTTTAACATGTTTGTTGGACTTGTGCAACTATTGTGGAAGCACTGAGTTAAGCACTTGTATGTACATCATGCCATTGATTCTATGTGCACTCTCACTATGGTTGTGTGCTCAATGCTATGAATAATTTGGCATCTGTATAACAGCGAGATTTGTGGCAATTATACAGCCCTGCTTTTTTGTTACATTGTATCAAACTTTTGCCCCCATTTTTTTTCCCACGTATCATAACTCAAAGCCTCAGAGAAACTTTCTTGGTTGCTTTTGCCCACAGAGAACAAACTTTAAATCAATGTAAGACTATGTACCGCTATTAATGCCACTGGCATTAGTGTGGGGCAAAAATGGTGGCGAACAAATTTCAGAATCAAACTTCTTAGCCAATTATTCAGCCAATGAAGAGATGCAGCATGCACCCAAGAGGCACATGATTTTTCCTTTTGCAAAGGGGGGTGGAGGGGAGGCCAGGGGATGTGAGTTTTTTCTTTTTTATTTTGGATCATGGGTGACTTCTTGACACCCTTTTTTGTAGTTTGTAAGGTGGTTGTGGAGTTTCAAAAAGAGTTTCAATTTTTTCACTTGCATGGGTTGGTCACAAGTACAAAACACTAGAGGTAAACTTTTTGTTTTGATTTATTTACAAAGCGATTGTGAAAGTCCAAAGAAGTTGTATTCTCTTCACTTACATGAGTGCACCAGATGTACAAAAAACTAGAGGTTCTTTTTTGCTTTCTAATTTTTATCAACCTTTTCCATGAATTCATTGCTTTCTTTTCATGTCATTTTGTTTTCCTTTGTTTTCTTATTGCTTTTTATTCTTTGTGCTGTGGAGAGACAGAGAGTTGCATGTTTAGTGTAAAAAGAACTTGTCTTTTGCATGTAGATTTTAAAATGTTTTGGGTTTTTCAGGAAGATAAGTTCCAATTAGTGGGCCATGTAAGACTTTCGGGTTGAATTTTTGTACACACAAACAAGGGTTATAGTATTGGTGCTACTAATTTACAGAGTCTGTTAAATAGGCTTGTGTTTAGGTGTGTAAAAAAACTGTTATGAGCAATTTCATTGCTGGATATGATGATCTGATTTTATTTTTTTCCCTTAATTATCTTGAGTGAACAAATACTTCAATTGTGTAATAGGATTTGGTACGTTTGCAAGAAATTTAAGGACCAATGAAAATGTTAGAAAAGGATCATTATTTTCAATGCTGAGCACAATAGGGTTTAGAATTGTGTCGGTCTGAAAAGTTTTTTTTGCAAGCCAATGGGATTGCTGGATTTGGTTGTTTAAAATTTATTTTCTTAGTTATCTCTAGTGAACTAACACTCACCATGTAATAACTATTTACAGAGAGGGTTCTAGCAGGTGTAGTAGCATATTACTTGTGCACTTTGCTGGCCTTGCCCACCAATGCAAGGATATATTGTGTTTAAATTCATTAGAGAGTATAGTAGCTTAAGGGACTTTGGTCCCTAGGTAGGAGGTCTATATTTATATGAGGATTTTTGAAAGATGATATTTTGGCTTGTGTTGAAACTTGAGATTAGTTATAGAGTTATGATATCTTGAAGGATTTTGGTTTCTGTTAGAAGACTTTTTTTGAGGATCAAATTTTTGAATTGGTGAAACATTTGAATTCCCATAATTCTTCTTTTGCCTTAAGATACTTTTTTAATGTAAATGGCAATGCCACATTGTGACACATCCCCACATTTTTTAATGTATTCCAAGGCACCTTACAAATATGAATTCCCATAAATGAGGAGGAATACTACACCTACTCCTTAAGAATGGGAGGATGAGCTTTGTGC
>Ga0116226_10005152_pt1 | contig 11649 bp, 5 predicted proteins | sample S1TSphfallax_FD_89692 | JGI IMG/M metagenome (GOLD analysis project Ga0116226, IMG submission 89692) | Host-associated microbial communities from peat moss isolated from Minnesota, USA - S1T2_Fa - Sphagnum fallax MG | ecosystem: Host-associated > Plants > Peat moss > Unclassified | place: USA... | reverse complement strand
TTTCCATCCATTCAAAAGACATTCATCCAAAAATTACATCATCTTTTTGCAAGTTTTTATGTTTCATGTATTATATTTTTAACATGTCACATTTTCATTGGTTGTATTTCTTTTATGTTTTACATTCTTGGGTTTTTTTAATTAGTGTTTTTTTCGTTCTCTTTCTTGTAGATTGGTTGGCAAACACTTGAGGTGAAGTGCCTTCAAGCAAAAATGTTAAAAGCGTTGCATCAGGAGCTTATTTGCCTAAGCCCAAGTTGCATGCCTTTTTATCACCTTAGATAAAAAAATTATTTTAATGACAACATTGTTATTACTTTGGAAGCAACAAAAAAATGAATTAACTTTATTTGTAGGATATGGGGACGGGCAGCATTAGTCAATAGATGTTGAAGAACCCACCTATAGACGAAAATACAAAGAATAATGTAAAAAAATGCCCACCTATAAAGGACACGAAAAGGAAAATTATACAAAAGAAATCTGAAGTAGCATGCCACGACCCTAGCTTTGGGTTCGCGACTAAGAGGAAGGCATGGAAAGGTGCGGGCCGAGAATGCAATCCAAGAGTCACATTCACATTCCTAAAAATGCAGAACAATGTGAGGGAATGAGCCCACACACTCCCAAGTGGACTCCCACTTTGGAAGTTGGAATTTTTATGAAGTCTTGAATTTTTAGAGAGCGATTTGAGGGGTCAAAACTCATTGGATTAACAAATTCCTTCTACTATTCAAAAGTTCTTAAGATGTAGATGTCTAAAATGGGCTTGCATGATCCATTTGAATACTTACAACACAAGTTATGGCTAAAAAAATACAATTAATCAAATTGTCAATTTGACCCCCAACCACTAAAATTCAAGAAGCGCCTTGAATTACATGCATTCAGATGGTGTGCCACATATTATTGAAAATTCATCAACGAGGGTTACAACTTTATTTCATATTTCACTTCAATTGAGAGTCTAAACAAGAAGTTATGTGCCTCCAAAGTGGTAAAAGTCTCAATTTTAGGAATTTTGAAACTTTCAACTTGGGAGTCCTAAGAAAAATGACATTTGGATGTAGCCCCCGTGGCCAATCATAGAGAATACTATAAGGGGGAAGGTGGTGGCTTTCCCCCAAGTCTGGACTATGGTGAGTTTTGTGAATCTATGTATGCCAATTGTTTGTCCATGCACCAAAAATGTTCCAATTATGCACTAACCAACTTGTTGTTTCATTTGTGCAAATCAATATGAATAATTAACCTGCTTGTCACTCATCCTAGTCCCCATCCTAGAGCTATGGCACACCCTTCTTACCCCCGAAATGTTGTGAATTAATGAGCGTACCCCAATTTTTTTTTTTGTTTTCCTTTTCGAACTCACATTTGAATATTTTAAGGAGTTTAGGGGTTACATCATAACAGCCCTAAAAAAACAAGGACAAAAAACTGACTCCAAACCAACAAATGCCCCAATAATGAAATAACATGTAAAATAGACTTAGGAAAACTTGAAATATCATTATTTGGTTTCAAAACCTGTAATACATAATAAAATGGAATGTGATCTCGTATTTCTTGTTTATTTTTAGTTATTGAATTTTTTTTTTCATGTTTTCAACATTGTTTTGACTCAAGGGGATTCATTTCTAAATTTGAAAGTTTTCAATGTGAGGATGTATCATTAGCATTTGTTGATTGCCATCATACTATGAAACATTTTAATTGTTTTGAATATGTTGAACATTTATTTATGACAATAGTGATGGATTATGAGTTTTGACCTCAAATATTATGTCATACATGATCAAATTATGCTAGTGACATATTTCACCTAGGTTTCCATAAAAATACTAAAACTATGTTTTTGTCATATGTTTCAATGTCATATGTTTCAGGGATTATATTTGAATGTGATAAGTTTTGAGGATTACATTTTGATTATCTTTCCTATGTTTCGATAAGTTTAAATTCTCATTTATTTTGGATAGTTTGAATGCTAACCATACATTATTTTTTATGGGTCCATATTATATTTTGCATTGTTTCATAATATTAAAAAATTGTTTTATTTTTAGGCAATCTCGGAATTTCAATGTTTTGATTTGTTTTTGTATTCTCAAAAGTGCTTATGACTTTATTATGTTTATTTTAATTTCATATCTTTTTGTGAATTTCTTATGTTTTTTGAAATTTTGTTATGTTTCGATGAATTTCCTTTGGTTTTTTGAATTTCTTATGTTTCAGAGAATTTAATATGTTTCAATCTTCTACTTTCGAATGTTTTTGTTTCTTGATATCCAACACATGGTTAAGTTATGAATATTTTCGTGTCAAGATGTCAAGGTGTCAAAAAAGCAAAAATGGCATATTTAATGCACGTGACGGCCAAAAATTAGCTTTCCTGAAACCTAAAAGAACCTTAATATATTGAGCGCATGTCCCCATATACATTTGATGAACATTTATGATGATTTTTAAGATTGATTTAATAGAGGGTGAGCAACTATGGGAATGTAATGACTAACCTACATTTCATTTGCCGCTTTCATGTTGTTGTTTTTTTGTTTTAGATTACATTTTCGATGGACTTTGATTAACTTCTAATTGGAGAAACATGGGATATGTCATCTAGGTTGTATTTGGATTTGAATACACAACATTTGCTACAGGGGATTCAATGCGTAATGCAAGATCCACATTTCAAAGTTTTTACACAACAAGAATTGATATGAATTATTGATTTAAGTTTTGGAAGGCACAAAATTGAAACAACATACATTCTTTCAAACCGAGTTCAAGACTTTATCAACATGGAGGAACAACACAATGACACAAATTACAAGTTCACACACTGATAACAATGAAAAAATGAAAGAAGGAAATTGCTCTATCCATATTGGGATAATTGTTTCAAATTTTTTAAGTTTCAAATGTTGAACACAAATTGATGTTCTTTCTTTTGGAGTTTCTTATTTTTTGAAAGTCCCACTTTTTTACACAACATTAGATTTCACCATAGTTTGAGTTTGTTTGAATTGTTGAGATGCAAGCATAATTGCAATTTTGGCCCAAAAGACAAGACAGATAATTTGTTAGCGCTAATAAAGGACATGGTTTTTAGAAAGAAGCATTTTGATAAGAAAGGTAAAACAATCCAAAAAGGAAAATAAAAAATTTGCATTACAATTGAAAATAATGGAAGGTCCCAAAAGAAAGGCTACCAATGTGCTTTTACCATCAAAATGTTATATCTTCTCCTTTCAATTTTAGAAATATGCTATTACAAGAAGAAACACATCAATGCAACAAGAGGTCTTTGCCATGGGAACATTTTTTAGGGGGACAAAACTACCTTCACTACACATGTTTCTTCAAGCTTAAAGGACTTTGTACTTGACAATTTGCAATTGGGGCTTTCTATTTCATGAATGATGGCAAAGCATTGTAGAAATGTGTAGGAACTTGTAAAGACCAGTGTGAACTTGACCTGGGACACCTTTCTATGTGAATATGACATATGAAACATAGCCAAAAAGTTAACAAAAGAAAAACATATAAGAAACATGAAAATGATGCCGAAAATGTTTGCATGTGGGCTTGAAAGAACCCCAAACGTTTTGTTTTATTATGAAGAGAGTGGATCTGAAGTTGGTGGAGAGGTATAAGGTAGAAATACCTTGTTCAGAATTAGAATTTAGACTCCTTGGCAAGCAACGATGATGCAACAATATGGTCATCAAAGTGCATTACAATCGATGCTACCTTTGGAACAAATGAAAACAAGGTAAATTGTCTCATTATAACTTACATTGCAAAGCTTAAAAAACCTTCGAAACATGATGAAACACAATTGTAATATGTTGACACATGTTGAAAGCTACTTATGTTCATATTAGTTTCCATTGTATACATTGATGGCATTTGAGGAATGGAAGAATAGTTGTCTAATTGCATACGTAATCACATTTTGGAGTAAGCAAAAAGACCTATCCAAATTGATGGATGTTATCAATCGAAAGATGCAAGAATCAAAACTAAATTGAAAACCAAATGCCTTCATTATTGATGATGTTGATGTGGAAATCAATAGTCTAAGGTAACATTTTAATTCTTTTATCTTTCCATATAGCATGGGTGCACAATATTTGGTTTAAATCTATGTTTTAGAATTGGAGATTTTTATGTTTCAAAGTGACATGGATGTGTATATGCTTCAAGATGAAATTGTGTCATGTTCCAAGAATTGTTTCATTATAGGGTCCCTAAGTCTAAAATCCTTCATGTCTAACTATGTTATGTTAAGTTTCAGTGGTTTATGTTTTGAATGGGTTTTAGTGGTTTATGTTTCAGTGGATTAGTTCGGTGCATTTCAAGTCAAAATGTGGGTGGACTTAAAGTGGTGTGTACATAGTGACCTTTATGAACTAAACACAACTTTTTTTGAAATGATTGTCTATGTTTTTGAGATTATTGTATCATTTTTTTAATGTCTTGTTTGATTGTAGGAAAACATGGCCAAACACAAAGATATTTTTGTGCCTTTGGCATGTAAAAAGAGTTTACTATAAGTAAACATGCATTAAAATCAAGGATGTGGTAGTATAGGCAAAGGTCTTAAATAATATGGGGCATATCATGCATGATACAATGTAGTTTGATGGAAAAACTCCTTTAGAGTTTGTAAAGGAAAAGCTGTTAAAGCTTGTGGAAACAATTTTGATGTTCGAACATTTTGGTCATATGTTATTTTAAAGTGGGTGCCAAAATGCGAAATGTGGCCAACGGGGAATTAGAATTTCCCATATGTCAACCATAATACTAATGCTACCATGCAAACTTGAGAGCAACATTGAAAGTGGCAAAGTCACAACTCTCTAAAAAAGGGTGGATTGGTGCATCCACAAACTATTGGGAGATGTTTTGTCACATTATTGGTATTAAAGTTTGAAAAAGAATTGGGGGTTTGTCCCAAATAGGAAGTAGGAATGATTTGTTATTAACATTGTTCTTCATGTAAGGGAAATCCCAAACAACTCTGTGACTTTTCCAAACAACGATGGTGGATATGCAATTGTCACCTCTTTAACACATGAACATGTGAATTACAAGGTATACAACCTGAAATCTAAGTGGGCCTACTGTGAATGTCTCCAATTGCAAAGGGGAAACATATGTAAACATCAAATTAAAGTATTATTGTTCCTTCGCCTTGATCTAGTAGAAGGAACAATTGCATGTTACTGTAGTTCATTAAGTGGAACATTGAATGGTGGGTTGAATAACATTTTAGTCCTTGCCCAATTATCACGCCTTCTTCATAGCAAACATTAAGAACAAATCCATCTCCCCAGAGCACCAAAGACCTTGAAAAGAATATTTGTGATCTCATATTTAAACTAATTTCCGATGTTACTAAAAATAGTATGTTCATGCAACATTTATTGGTTGATTTGAAGCAAATAGCTGGAAAATAACAAACAATATTGGCATAATTACGAAATGGGCTTGTGCACCCTATACAAACAACGAAGTTCTAGTGATTGAATGATGGCCATAGGATGTGCTTAAAACACCTGCACGATTTCCTTGGCCATAATGATGTGACACAAAAACATTAAATCTAAAAGGAAATTAAACATGGATTTTGTGACCTGAAGTTTAAATGTTTTATGACTCAACATGTTTTAATCCATGTTTAGATACTTTTATAAATGAGGATTTATGTTTCTAAACAAGTTACTTCTTCATTACTACTAGAATCAAATTTCATGTTTTTACAAATCAACCAGTAAGCTTCAAAAAAATGAATTCCAATCCTTTGCATTTTGTAAGTGCATATTTGTCTTTTATGGATGATAATGTCATTTCAAGATGTTTTTAACTTTATGTTTCTAAGTGTAATTTTTTAAGTTTATGTTTTAAGTCTATATTTCTAAGTTTATGTTTATAATATATATTTTTAAATCTATGTTTCTAAGTCTCATGTTCCTAACATGATCTTCTTAGGTTTCCTTTCGAATAATGTATTAAGATAACTTTATTTACCTTTCCTAAAGCCATGTGGAATGAAATTTCATGTAAACTACATTATGTTGATTTGAGGTTGTTAAAATAACATGAAAGTACCCTATAATGTCAAGTACTTGCCTTCAATTAGACGGAATAATTTCAAGTACTCAACATCTTCATTATGAACTCTACAAGGTCCCATTCTTTAACTTCACAATGAGTTTTTAAACTCAAAAGTCCATGTTTCAAAAGATCACATTCTTGTGCAAAATCTTGTTCTTTTCATCCTTTACACGATAACTTGTTCTCTTAGGTTCACATCAAGTTTATAAATCAAGTTTCTATTAATGTTGGTTGTTGAATATATTTAATTACAAAGGGGAAACACAATTTGTATTTGAATAAAAATACCCAATTAAAAACTTCCTTTGGATTGCCTCATTCCCTGATTAGAAAAAGAGAATGCCACCCTCAAGCTCAGTCTATGAATTATGCATTGATGAAAGTTCATCACAAATAAGAAATAAGCTACTAATCAAGTAAAACCTTTTAAAGCAACATTACAACATATATTTGATTCCTATCATGTATCTACTACCATGTTTCGGACTTTCCTAACATCAACTTTAGTTTTGAAAAACATGTTTCTATCATCTTTCATGGTAGGCAATGAAAAGTGAGGTTTTGGAGCATACTATAATGCATCAATTATAAAAATTACTTTTATAATATTGGCAACAAGGACCCACTTGTTTCAAGGAATTCTAAAGTACTTCTACATCTTGTTTGGAAAAACACTAGTAATATTGCGTATATGAATTGAAAGAAAAAAAACAAAAAAAAAAACAACATGACATCTATCATATACTTGATCACTATTTTGGGTTAATTTCTATGTTTCTATCATGTTTTGTAGTTTCCTAGTATTAACTTTAGTTTTGATAAACATGTTTCTATGATGGTTCATAAGATATTTTCCAAGCCTATGGTCCACAACATAGTAAATTCCATCAATTGTAAGCAATACTTCTACAATATTGCAAATGAGCAATGCTTTGTTTAAAAATGTGGTAGCTTAATACTAGTATTAATATTTAGTATATTTATTATCAAGCATTCATTAGAATTTTTTAAAATAAGAAATAAATTACTAATGAACTAAAGACTTGTGAAGCATTAATACATTTGTCATATACTTGATTATTGTTTTGGGTCAATTTCTATGTTTCTATCATGTTTTGTGGGAGATTTTTAAAACCCATCGTCCACAACATAGTAATTAATTCCATCAATTGTAAGAAATACTTTTACAATATTGGAATCAAGCAATGCCTTGTTCCAAAACATGGTGACTGAAAAACACTATTAATATTCAGTGTTTATATTATTAAACATTCATTAAAACAAAATATGAAAAAAATAAGCTACTCATGATGTAATGTTTCTAAAAGAAAAATTAAATCTACCATATACTTGATCATTGTCTTGGGTCCATTCCTATGTTTGTATCATGTTTCATAGATTTAGTTTTAGTTTTAAAAAACATGTTTCTATCATGTTTTCAAAGGTATTTTCAAAACACATGGTCCACAACATACTAAATTCCATCAATTGTAAGATATACTTTTACAATTGGCAACGTGCAAGGGCTTGTTACCAAATGATATGGCTGAAGAACATTATTAATATTCAATGTATGTATTATCAACCATTCATTAGAATAAAACACAAAAAAAAAGTTATTCATGATGTAATGTTTTTAAGAACAACATTAAATCTACCATATATTTGATCACTGTCAATTTCTATGTTTGTATCATGTTTCTACAAGTTTTTCCCAAAAACATAGTCCACAACATATTAAATTCCATCAATTGTAATATATACCTTTATAATGTTGGTAGCAAGTAAGGGTTTGTTACCAAACAATGTGGATGAAAAACAATATTAATATTCAATGCATGTATTATCAACTATTTATCAAAATAAAACATGAAAAGAAAAGTTGTTCATAATGTAACGCCTTTCAAAGCAACATTAAATCTACCATATATTTGATTTCCATCTTGGGTTAATTTTTATGTTTCCATCATGTTTCAAAGGTTCCTAAAACTAGTTTTAATTCTAATAAACATGTTTGTATCATGTTTCGAAGGGTATTTTCCAAACACATAGTCCAGAACATACTAATTTCCATTAATTGTTAAATATACCTTTGTAATGTTGGCAACGAACAACAATTTGTTCCAAAACGTGGTGGTTGAAAAACACTATGAATATTCAATGTATGAATTAGTTATCACTCATTAGAATGAAACATTCATCACATAATAAGAAACAAGCTACTCATGAAGTTTTGTTAAAGCAACATTACATCTTTCATATACTTGATCATTATTTTGGGTCAATTTCTATGTTTCTATCATGTTTATGTCATATCAACATTACATCTATCATATACAATTATTAATCAATGATTAGAATAAAACATTTATCATAGAATAAGAAAGAAATTTCCTTGTTTTTATAATCATGTGCTCCTAACATTAGTTTAAGTTTCAGAATGTATGTTTCGTAGGATGCTTTGCCAACCCAGGGTCCAAAATGTAGTATATCCCATCAACTGTAAGAGATGTCTCCAGAGTCCACAATATGGGCAGTGAGCACCCACTTGTTCCAAGAGGTGGTGGTTTAAAACTATTTGGAAGAACATTGTACAAAGGCATGATCCTAGCATGGTTTCAAACAAGAAGGTTTCTATTTTTATCATGTTTTGTGTCATGTTTCAAGGGTTTCTAAGTTTTGATATTCCTACAATTTCAAAAAATACGTTTTTTACAAGTTTTTATTAGTTTTTCCTATTTGTGTTCCTTTGGAAAACATCTTTTATATCATGTCATGTTTATGGTGTTATTTCTTTTTTTAGTTCCGTATAACAAGTTTATACAATTTTTTCTTTTATGTTTCTAATATTCTAATCTTTTGTTACCCATTGAGTTTTGTGAAACATGGTTTATATGGTTTTGATAAACAATTTACCATGTTGTTACCATGTTTCAAAGGTTTCAAAACATGTTTATTTTTTTTAAAAAATCATATTCCAAGGGCATGTTCTGGATGACTTTTCAAATTAATACAATGGAGTTGATAATGTAACTAAGTTGCAAAACGACACCCAATGTTCTTGGATGTTCAAAGGTAAGTTGATGTCAACCCTCAAATTGTCTAGGAACACCCAAGTGCTAGGGGAGGAACATTGCAATAGGATAATAAAACTTTAGTCACCAATTTTTTTTTTGAAATAATGGTCAATAGATAGCAATTGAATGTTTGAAGGCAATGTATCAAATAGACCATAACATTTCCCTCAAACATCTAGGTGGCCTTCCATCAATCATTGTAGAATATTTTTGATAAATTCCATAGGATCAAAACTAGAAACATAACAAATTTATGTACAAAAAGCTAGTTAAAAACATGGGTTAAAACTTGAAGCAAATGGTGATTGCAAATTACCATTCAATTAGATAGTCGAAACATGTGTGTAGAAATAGAATACCTTTAAAGATGTTGAAACATGGGTTAAACCTTGAACCAAACGGTATACAAAAATTACCATTCATTGGGTAGTCAAAACATGTGTACAAAAATTAAAAACCTACAAAGATGTTGAAACATGTAATTGGAACATGCTTCTAGTGTAATTACTCATGTTTCGAGTGTTACATTCTATTGAATGACCTCACTTAACTAGAAACAAAAAGGGAACCCATATTTCCTTTGTTTAGGAATGTTGTAACTTACATTTTTGTGAGACTGTTCCAAATGCATTTAGATGTTCAAAGGTAACATACGGAACATACGAAAAACTCCGAAACATTTCTAAGAACACCCAAAAATTGTGGGAGAAGCATTGCAAGATTATAACCTAGTATTTGTATTCAAGAAATAAATGGATTGTTGCATAAAAAATGTTTAAAGAAATAAAAAAATTAGAAACTCAAACAACAATGAAAGAAATGAACAAGTAAAGAACAACAAGACAACAACAAACAACAAGAAAATGCAAGCCCAACAACATGGGAAATGAACATGATACAAATGGATTGTTACAAAAAAATGTTTACAAAAACAAAAAAATCAGAAACCTGAACAACGAGTGAGAAATGAACAAGTAAAGAACAAAAAAACAATGACAAATAACAAAACAACACAAACCCAAACAAACAACACGAGAAATGAACATGATAGAAATAGTAAACTCGCCTTCTTTGCGAGTAAATATTCGGTGTGCAATTTCTCAACCTTTGACACAACATATGTCAATCGCCAAAAACAATAGAAAAACCAATATCCACTTACAAACATCAAGAAGCCTCAATAGGGTGAAATAATACATGTTACTAATTCTTAAGACTATTCATGCACAACATTGTTGTGCTTCAAAGGGAAAAATGAAAGTGAAGAAAGTTGCAAATAAAAGCATGATGAACGATTTAGTGTGGGTGAAAAGACAAAGCTTCTTTAGTGCCGCCATGAGCTATTTTTGTTATCAAAACCCTAAGTAAATATCTGGTGCGGGAATGGTAATGAAGATGTCAGAGTTTAATAGAAAAATACATGACGACAATGCGAAGTTGAAAAAGGTTTAAAGCTTCATGGATGGGGATCACATGGGGGAACATGGAAGATGGGTGCATGAGGTCAAAACATAGCTCCTGAAATGTTACATGTTTCGATGGGGATATGTTTCAAGGGCTCAAGTTGTTTGGGCATCGAAACACGTGCTAGGTTGCTTGCTAAAACTTGACATGTTTCAAAGGGTGGTAGGTTTTGAGGTTCGTGTTTTGTAGCACATGAGTTCTAACCGATTGAAACGAACATCGAACCACCACCAAAACATGACATGTTTATGTGTCAGTTTGCTCCGAAACCCACACTACCACTTCAAGCCACCTGAAAACAAGCAATGCATTTACAACTTGTCGTTGAAATAACATGAGGGCAAAAGAGCTAGGAGTGACGTAGTTGACAACAATGTAAAGAGACAATATGTGCATGAAGAAGTATATGGAGAATAAAAGAGGGAAGATGAACAAATGTAATTGGGGGAAGTGTTACAATGTAAGGTAACACCCAAGGAGCAAAACATTCCTGAAATAAGCGCTTATTTTGGGAATGTTGTGCTTGAAGGGCATTATTTGATGTAAATCACCAAAGGTTTTTTTTTAAAAAATTTATTTAAAAGAATTTTAAATCGGTTTTTCTATGATAAATGGCAAGTGTCTAACAAGTACCCACTATGTGTTAGTAAGAAAATAAAATAAAATTGATATGATGCACTTCAAAACATGGAACACTCACTCTTATGGTTGTTTTATTTTTTGGAAATGCCCCACGAATTTTTAGGCTCTATGACATCACAAAACCCATGGTTTACCAGATTCGGAAAAGTTCACCAAAAACCTAGGGAAAAACCAAAAGCCTGAAAGGGGAAGAAAGTGAGAACAACGAGAATTGGGTACGACATGGCAGTTTGAGTCAGTCATTTGGCCCCAAAACACAGAACCCAATCATACCTTGAGTTTTCTTATGTACGAGACAGTCCACCTACGAATGCTGTGAGGCTGTCGGACGGACGGATGAGCA
>Ga0116226_10005151_pt1 | contig 11650 bp, 2 predicted proteins | sample S1TSphfallax_FD_89692 | JGI IMG/M metagenome (GOLD analysis project Ga0116226, IMG submission 89692) | Host-associated microbial communities from peat moss isolated from Minnesota, USA - S1T2_Fa - Sphagnum fallax MG | ecosystem: Host-associated > Plants > Peat moss > Unclassified | place: USA... | reverse complement strand
AGGCCTTCGGGGTCAGATCCCTCTGTGTTCACTCAGTCCGTTGAGCCACTAAACCACATCCCCTAACTGCCTCTATACACTGCTCTTACGCTCAACATCTAGAAACCCAACACCCAGAAGCCTTCCGTTGTAGCAACCTTCTGAGATTCTAGACGCAGACCAACAGAAAGTTAAGCTCCCAAAGAATCCTCTCACAATGATAGCCCCATCATGCACAGACTACAGATCTATAGCTACAGACCCCTCCTGCCACTCATTCTCCACCAATAACGTTCTGCTGCCCACAACTCAAATGCAAAGCAAATCCCCACAGACACACATTCCCCTAACAGATCCTCACTCTCTCTTCTACCTACCCATAAATCTAAGGCTCGGACCCCTTAGATCTCTCATCACTCCTCGGCATCACCCTCCATAACAATTGCATCAAGAGATTACACAGCAGCTCAACAAGACACTGGCATAGCGGAAGAAAATCAGCAACAAGCTAAGCAAGTGCAAGAAAAAAAACAAGAGAGAAAAAAACACAAAACTGACTACTCAGAAATGCTGTCTCAGTTTACCAATCCTCACAATCAAATCGCCACCGCCTCCCTCCAACAATTCCAGCCGTTTCATCCTTGCCTTCCCGCTCAAGCTTTCCCATGCACCGTTACAAGTTCCATGTCCCCATAATCATAAAATCGCCGCCTTCATTAAGTTCGTTTTTTGGCGGGTTTAATTTCCTAAACCCTTAAAGCAAAAATATCAGATTCCCAAACCCAGGAACCATCATCAGGTTTCCGTTCGGCCACCCCGTAACCGGTCACATTTGGTGGTTCTATGCTTAAATATGGAAATGATTGATCATTGAATTTTGCACATTTCGTTCAACGAACAAATAATCTGTAAATGAAAAATCTTCTTGTTTATAAAAGCTACAACAACTAGTTGTGAGTCTATAATGTTGATCTATGTTTTTACAAGTTCTATTGCAAATTATTTGTACTATGGGTTGATGGCTAGGTTTAATCCAAGACTTAGTGGTTTACATTACATTAACCCTATCTACCTATCGTATTTTAGGTGTAACCATCATCATTGGTGGAGTGTTGCGTTTTGTTTTATTCTCCATTTGGGTTTGATACATTGTTTCAACTATGAAAACATATTCATCTAGATCTTTAGTCTATAGTACAATCTTATCATATTGTGATAATATATGTTCAACTTCATCATCATCCAAGTCTTCATCCAACTTTTTGTGATTGTGATGATACTAAGGTGAAGCAGATTACTAGGTAAAACCTCTATTTGTGGATATTATTTCCATACCCCTTTTTACTTCTTGATGCATATGTAGTATGTCCTCATATATGTATAAATTACCATGTCTTTGGGTTGACAAACTCATCTTTAATTTTTCCCATTCCTTTCGTTGTAGATCTACAAGGGTAACCTTGATTGCATTGTCTCCCCATCCTCTGGTTTAACTTTCAAAGGTTCTACCTTCATTGGCAACCTTGTTCGAACATGGGGTCACCTCATTGCTCTACCAATGAATGATTCTATGGTTCCATAATTGCTATAGACGGCATCCTATACCTTATAGGTTGCTCCTCTATCCTTGGTATTCTTTGCATAGTATATTGTACTCTTTTGGGAGTATGAAACTATGCTTCATCATTTGCAAATTGTAGTTTGTCCTCTACTACATTTTTTTCTTCATTTTGTTGCATGGCTACCTAATTTAATTGTTTCTACAAACTTTGAGTTATTGCTTTATTTATTTTTGTTACCATTCTACCATTCTTCCTTGGAATGTTTTTTTTGCCACAAATTCAAATCCTTACAACAACTATTTGCTTATATCTAATTCTTAACAATTTCTCCTCACTAATTCAAAATTTGTAGTTTATAAAATTAGAAACATTCTTTGTAATAACCCTTTTGTACCTATTGCCAAACAATAAAACCAAAACAGTTCATGTAACCCAAAATTTTAACTGCAAATTCATTCCAAAGATGGTTGCCAAATGGTAAATCTTAATATTTTAACATTGTTTTAATTGTAGTTTTTGTTCTTGTAACATGTTCAATTTTAGTCATAAAATCTATAATTAAAATCCCTACATAATTTATAAATTTCTCAACAACATTTCCCATACCCAAAATATCTCCACAATTATGAATTTATCATAATTCTGCCACAATTTTACTTCTCATTTGATATAAAGGAAAAACAATGGATCATGTAAAAGTATAGAAAAAAAATACAAAATAACATAGTTCAACAATTCTATGTTCATCCTCAAAACTATTCTATTTCTGAAAATTACTACTCTACTTTCTTTCTATTTTGTGCTCCCGAAAACAAAACAGTCAAAAAAAGAACTCCCTTAAAAAACTTTAGAGCCTCCTTTAATCCTCAATTCTTTTGTAACTTAAAAACAATGTTAGATGTTTTCTATGGATGAAGGATGCAAACCCTAATTCGGGAAGTGGTTACGCTACTAGCGGTGCGTTGATTCAATGGTGTGGAAAAATTTATTTTTGATTTTTTTTTTGTCATTGGTTTGTTTTGTTGCTTTGCAGGTTACGATGAAGGGAGCTTGGTGAGTTGGTTTCTATGACAAAGTGTAATCCTAGTTGCTCAATGAAAACTCTTCATGAGCTGTGTGAATCATGATTTTGCAAATAGATTTACAGGAAGATTTCTAGGGAGTGAAGGGATGAAGATGAAAGGAGTTTTTGATGTAGGTTGAAGAATATAGGAGGTTAAGTTCATGTACTTAGGACTAGCAGGTGTGTAATTGATTTGCATTTGATGATGGTGATTAGCTAAACATAAAACTTGATTTAGATTATGGATTCACAAAAATCTTGATGCTTGAACTTTTGCTGTGCCAAGAGTGTTAGGAAGAGGTCTAAAGGTCTTGCATGGTTTTGGGGACCAATACAAGGGAGATGATGAGAATGTCAAGGATTTTTAGAGTGGTTATTGTGGTAGCTCATGTTTGATGACTTTGGGGATTTTTGAATTGAGTGTACAATGTGTTTCATTTTGAGAATAATACCTACTACATTGTGGGAGCTCCAAGGGTTTTGGGACCAAGGGGATATTGGGAATAGTTTTGATTACATTCATCAATCTTGCCCTGAACTTCTGTCCAATTTCTGAACAGAACTATGTGAAGTATTTGAGTTAATCTTTGTGGGGATTTTGTTGTTAGGTATGAGCTACCACTCCCATGAAACAACATGTTGATTCTTAAAAAGGAAATCAAAAGGGAAACTGATCCCTTGTGGTCCATAAAATTAAAGCAATATAAAAAAAATGTTTATAAAGATTTTGATCTAAAAGTAATATTTCAAGTAGATCTTTTTTTTCAAACTTCAGCAACTTACATTAATGCATGTATGCCCAACAATGGGGTTTTACACAATGAAGAAAGTATTTCCCCTCTCTTTTTGGTGACATTCTTGCCTTAAACTAATTTGAATTCCACCTCAATAGTCTTAGTTCCACCTACCTTATTTTTATCGAACGTGTTCTATTACCTATCCTAAAATAGACATCACATATTACCTTCTTGTTATCTTCATACATCCCTATCTACTTAATTATGATAGCACAGTCTTACCCTTAACGATTTTTTAATATTATAAGGTTTTTAATATATCATTGAAACATGTGAATCAATTTGAAAAATATGTAATGAATAAATGTTTTTCAAAATATCCAATTAAACATTGTAGTGGTTTGTAAATGGGGTTCAAAACTTTTGAAAATGAATATTTTGTGAAATCTTTTACATAAACCTTGATATAATAGTATAAAGAAAAATTTCAAGGTTTTTAGAGATTTTTAAAAAATATTTTGGTAAAAATATTCATAAGAATATTCCTTCGAAAGCAATCCCCTTAGCAACAAATGTGGATTATGTTATCCACCTAAATTTATATAAGTTTATACAATTGACCATAGGGATACTGTCACACACAATATTATTACCACAACAATACCACCAAATCTAAGAGGAGATTTTCCTAAACCCCCAAAAAATGTTGCAGTAACATTTGTGCAACCTATAATACCATATTCTAAGCCTTCTAGGAGACCTCTAAATTATCTTGAATATAAAAAAGGTTTTGATTTTGATGTTCATGGACAAGTATTTGAAACCATCATTAAAGCTAATGGTGAAGCAATAAATGAGGAAATAACAAATTTGTTTAATTTCACATTGAAAGATAATGCATCAAATTGGTTCAACAATTACATGAAAGATCACCCAAACTATAGATTTACAAATTTAAAACAAGCATTTTGTAAATGTTAATCAACAATGTAGAATAATGAATAGGGTGTGATCATAATCAAACAAACCAAAAACCTCATTTGACCATGTTTGCAACTAATGGAACATAAATGAGTCTTCTTGGATGAAAACCGTGTTAAAAATTGTTCAAATGGAAGAATGAAGAAAACATTAGTTATAAGATAGTTGTAGTGTAGTTGCAAGCACAACTAAAAGTAAAAATTAGTTGAAGAAAGAACCAATGATAGTTGCAAATGATAAATAGTCACAAGTAGTCACAAATTAATTAGTTACAAAAACCTAGTTTTCTTCTAGGGTGAAAAACTTGACAAGGTGATGGACAAATTCCAACCTTTGTGTTTTCCTAACATTCATAACCTCATTGCATCCTTTAAACATTGTCTAGGTAGTAAAGGTTTTAGGGAAATATAGTTTTCCTCAAGTCTAAAAATCCTTATGACTATGTCCAAAATAGTTACTTCTTTTCAAAATGTCAATTCATGGCAAATGGGGTTGATTTGTTCAAGCAAATGCAACTTGGTGGTGATTTTTAGAATGTATGGTTGATGTTTGATCACGTGAAGCGTGTTGAGGAATGGACCACCATGGTGTGTCATATTTAGGACCCAATCTATTATAAAGTGTTCACCATTGCAATTTATAACATGCAATTTGAATCCATGAAACACAATGTGTCATGTGGACAAAACTCAACCAAGTGTTGCTTAGGTTTGGTATTGCTCATCCCAATTTCAAAAATTCATGGTCGATAGTGTGCAAACAACTATAATGTTAATTGTCTACAATTTTGGAAATCCCTTTGTGAAGATGGTTGGCAAGGAACAAACTTACTTTTTCCATTGGACTCATTCATTTGGTAGACACGTGAAAGGATTGATTACATCAAATTCCCAATAATGGCACAAGGCATTGTGTTACAATTACAAAACACCACCTCTTTCGAAGAAGTTGATGTTCAATATGTTGTAATTTGGTTTCAATGGTATTTTTTTCGGGGTAGCTCTTGAAAGTGCAATTCACAAGCTTAGTAATTGGTTGGGTCTCTACCTTTTTAGGGAAGCGGGCCATCTGCTTGCCAGGACCCTAGCTATTTTCATCCGTGTTAGACAATGGGGAAGATTCATGTTCGACGTAAGAAATCTAACCAAATCTTTGCTAATATCCTATGACTAATTTTTAGTCGTAGGTGACATTAGTGACTTAAATTTTAATTGTCATGTTGGACAAATCACATATGACACTAATTACAAATGACAAAAAATTTGGATGTTAAAAAAAGTTAATGAAATACTTGATCCTTGAGTAACTATATATGTATTGTTGCTTGTGACTAGGATGTAACTTTTTTGGTGAACAATGGGAGCAAGTGATGTGTTGCCACATGTCCCAACTTTTCATAATTTCAAATCTTTTTACAATAATTTTAAAATGGTTTAAGGTGTATAATTTTTATTCTTGGATGGTTTTAACGTGGTATAAAAGAAATTTGTCATGTGGCATATTAAATGAATTTGTCCAAAATAAATTTAAATGAATATTTAAATATGTAGGTTGAATTAGGTAGGTAGGTAAGTATTTACCACCTAGGCTTACCTACCTATATAAGTATATGAGTAAATATGTAGGATTTACATACCCCTCTACTTAGACTAAACACCTATTTTGGTAGGACCTATTTACCTACCTACGTTAAATACCTATTTAAAGCATGTTAAGGAGGTAGGTAAGTTAGGTGTAAGTACATGAATATTTTATTTTGGGGTAAGCCTCTTTTATTGTCTCATCCCATATGCCCATATTTTTTAATATAAAAATGTAAAACAAAACACCTTGTTTATATATTTTTCACAATTAAAATGAAAGTCAAAACATATGAAAGAAACTTTTTAGTTACAGTAGTTTGTGATTAAACATTTTTCGTCACAAACTACTTGCAACTAAAAAGTTTATCCCAATTTTTTATCCTCATTCTAATTTTTCCAAATTATATAATTACGCAAGTAAGTGACAACCTAATTAACTAACTAGTTAACTAATAAATTCACTAATAAGATTACTAATTGATTTAAAAATTAACTACAAATCAATAAATAAATAATTAGCTAATTAATTAATTAATTAATTAACTAGTCACTAAATAATTCATTAAATATTATAGTTATTATCAAATATGATTAAATTTACTAGTTAAGTAAATATTAATAAATATTAAATATAAATTACTTAGTAACTATAATGATTTATTGATCAATTTAATTAACTAGTAATTGGCTAATATTGAAATAAGTAAATAATTATTAAAAACATATATATTGATATTTCATAAAAATAAATTAATAACTGAAGTATAGAATAAATAATAATTATTCAATATTAATTATAAATGTTAAGTACTATTTTTAAAACTTTAATAATGTAATTAATAGCTAGCTTAGGCTAACTACTTTATATCTATTTCATTTGTTATAGTTATTTATGAATTATTATAGTAAAAATAATTTAATAATAAAATTTTATATTTTTAGTAATTAGAATTATATTATTCTAATTAGTATTGTCATCATCATCTTTATTATGTAATAAAATAATATTATTTTAAATTTTAATTAAAATTGATAAAAATAAATATGATATACTAAAATAAAATAATAATGAATGTCATTTGTAATAATTGTAGGAAGTACAATAAAATAACTTGGATAAACTTATAATATGGTTGTAATATATTTAGTAAATATTTTACATAAAACTTTAATATATTCAAGATATACACCTAGTGTAACCATAACATCAAGGTTGTTTAATGTTAATAATAATCTTTGAATACACATGTAATATGGCCATTCATATATATTCAAAGTAGATATTTGTAAATCTTAATATAATTAACTATACCCCTTAGAATACACAAAATACACCTTTGTATAATCAAAGGGTTGTAGTTGAATTGGTTACAAATTTTACAACTAATGGGACATAAGTTGTTTTTTTTGGATGAAAACCAAAATAGTCGTAAACTAAATGTAGTGTATTATCAAATATGACCAACATAAGAAATAGTCACAAAAATGTCCAATGCTAGTCACAAATGACTAATAATAACATGTAATTACAAATAATGTGGTTACGTTTGGATAATTTCTATTAATGATTCTTTAAAATCGTTTGTAGAAGTTCAACAATGAAGAGATGTAGACATGCTTGAAGTTGTGTTCACTTTCAATCATGAAAAGTTCACATGATCACTAATCCAAATTGTTCATCATGATTTGTGCAAATGATTTGAATCATTGCATTGGAGGAATTAGAAAAAAATATGCAGTTGATAACCACTTGTGCTTACAAAATGGCTTGTGAAATTAGTGACTAAGTTGATCTAATATGAGGTCACAACCTTGGAGTATACATGATTCCTTTTATGTGAAGTGCGGAAATGTGCCCCTCAAACTATTTTTAGGATTGATAATTTTTCCCCTATGAATTAACCTACTAATCCATGTTTGGCCAAAAATTCATAATAACAGAACAATCCAGTGGGCAACAACATTGAAGCTTTCAATGTAACAAACAAATGTGGGAGGCTAGTTGAACTTTGGGGGCTAATATTTTGCCACCTATAAAAGCTCTTCCACTAGGGTATGGATAGATCTACATCATCACCTCTGGTCCACCTCCTATCACAAAGCAATATGAAGCAACAATTGGAAATTTCCCTACCTACATTTGTAATGACTTCACAACAATGATGGCATGTTCTTTGGGTGGTCATGGGAAATGGGTGCATTGCAAACACTTATATTACATTTTGTAAAGTGTGATGTATTGTGATTAGACAATTTTTCATTCATTTTCTGACTTGGAGTTGGAATGGAATGCAACATTTAATGAGTTGTGTTAGGGTTGTTTCTTGAAATTAATTTCGGGTGCTTGGATTTGTGACAAATAAGAATTAAACTCAATTTGTAAAGTTGAAAAACTTGTAGGATGTGCAAGATGATTTGTCCCATGTAACGCATAATGAATTGAGATATTTATTCCATTTGTGCAAATGGAAAGGCTATTTGCTTTGAGTGCATGTGTGTGTAAAGGATCCCAATCAGTAATTGGTGCATTGATGGGTGGGGCACCATAGTTTGAACCTTTTTATCTTTGTCATGCATCCTATGTCATGTATTTTGTGTCTTGCAAATCAATGAAAGGGATATGTATGTTTTCCATTCAATGATAAAAATCCATTTAAATATTATTGAATATTCTTTTGAAATATAAATCACATGTTGTAGACATCTAACCCACAAAATAACACTAGTATTTTATCAACAAACATGTGAATATATAATGAAGAAGTTGAAGGTTTTTTGAGTGATTTTTGGTTGAGACATTTTTTGTTGTCCCCCAACTTTGAATGAGCCAATTAATAGTGCAATAGTGTTGGTTTTCACATTTCATCTTGATTTGTTCATACCATGAATTTTCTTATTATCAACATAAACCTTTTTCACCCACCTTTCATGTTTAAACCATGTTAAAAAAAAGTTCCGTTGGATTTATTCATTAACTCTCTTTGAATGAAAACTTTTATCCTTAAATATTACCTATTGTAAATTTCATCAATGCTAATGTGGCAAAATATTTTGCCACATCAATCAAGATTTAACCATGTCAATAAAGATTCTATCATGCATGGCAATGAATATTCTTGAAATATGTTGTCCACATCATCAAAAGATTTTCCAATAGGTTCCATCTTGTTCACCTACTCATGTTCACATTCACACAATCATAAAATAGTGTTGTCGGATCACCATGATCATTCATTGTCATGTTGATCATGTTTTGTTCCAAATAACATTTGTTTTGTTTATTGTGTGTTTTGTTTGTAAATGCTTATATTCATGAAAAAAGAAGAAATGTGGGTGCCTAATTTGTATGTTTTAATAGAACAACACATCTTGGGGTTTTGTGACATATTTAAAAAATGATATTGTTTTTTTCAACTATGTTTATAACTGCTTGGTCACAAAAATTACTATGTAGTTACAAAGGACGTCAAGATTCCATGTGCCATCATGATTTTGTGACTATAGTCAATATAACAACTTGTTCAATTTTTTGGTAATTATATTTATATTTTTGAATTTATATTAATATATTTTAATGATTTAAAATTAGGAATTCAAAAATAGCATTTACTTTTATAATTAATAATAACTAATAACGATTCAATTTCTAATGATGATGATGTGGCATGCCAGGTGAAAACATAAAGGTGGAATATTTTTCGGCATATGTGGAATACATATTAATGTTGAAATAAAAGTTCATTTTAGACTATATCAAAATATTTTATATTGCACAAGTCATATGGCAAGGTTAAACATTTTTTTAACTTTTAGATTTCATTAATTGTAGACAATTATATACAAAACGATATTTTAAATTATTAATTCAAATGAAAAAAAAATTTATAAAAAATTCCATATTTCATTATATATCTCAATTTATGGTTTTTAAAATCTTTCAAAATTGTCTTCCTTTGTATCAATGGCATCACATTACTTTCTATGTAAAAGAAAATCACTCAACTAAACATTCTAGTAAATATAATGAGTCCATAATCATATGATATGGATTGTGACGCTAAATTTTTGGCATTTAAAAAGTCGAATATGTTATGATAATTCAAAATCTATTCACAAAATTCATACAATGTAATCATATGACATATAATAATTATTTTTTGAGTCCTTTTCACATATTATTCATCTATATTTTGTTTCATTGCCCATGATTGATAATCCAACAAGCTATGACAAGATCATGTATTTCATCTTTTTGTGCTTTCACCCTACCATGTGTCAACAAGGTGTTACAATGAGTATTTAACTTCATGACACTAATTTCAAAAAATTTAAATTTATTGATTAGTCAAAAATGTTGATAATGTTAAAACATGTCTTTTATGATTTGTCTTATGCAACTATAATGTCCAACATGATTAAGAAAATGATGAGAATGTCTTTAACAACTAGTAGTCAACCTTACGATTCATGCAACTAATAAAAAAAATAAAATCTTACAATCACATATGACAAATCATTTTATTAGCTAAGTTTAGTTTAAGTAACCTAATTTAGTTTTTAGTTTTATCACAATTTAACCAAATTAAACCATGTATTGCTTCAATAATGAACTTTATATTATTTTTTTCCAAATTTAATTAAATATAACCATAATATTCAAATTTAGCTAAATTTATCATTGTTTAACCATGTTTGGTATAAAAATAATGTTTAGTTTCATTTATGTTAGTTTAGCCATGTTTAGATTTATTTAGTCAATGTTTAGCCTAAATTAACTTAGTTTAGTTTTTATTTAACCTAATTAAATCTACTTTAGCTTAATCTAAGTTTAGCCAAAAGCCTAAATAGTCCTAGCTAAACTAAACTAAGGTAATTTACTTTTAGCATAGGGAGGCCTAGGCTAAGTTTGTAGATAGTATAGGTTGATCTAATTCATCCTAAGTCAACCTAGGGAGGTTTAGGTTAATTTAAGCTAGGGTGGCTTAATTTAATTTGAGGCACAATTTTTTGATCTTTATAATTTGTGTCTAACAGACTTAGTATAAAAAATGTGGCAATGCAATGGATGAAGACTTGAACCCCAAAGTGGAAGTTAGGGGTTCAAGTTTTTATTTTTGCAAATTTTGGTACCTAGGCCACTTAATTTAAACTACCTAGGTTAGGAGGTTGAAGTTTGTTTTTAACCTAGGCCACCTAACCTAGGTCATAACCTAGGCTAACTAAGCTATGTAACCTAGGTTGACCATGTTAGGTTGACTTTTAACTAGGCTAAGCTAGGTTGATTTTTGCTCATGTTTGATGACTCATAATTGAACATGTGTTTATATATTTTTGACACATGTCATTCATCTATGAAGGCATCTTTTGTAGTTCTTAGTTAAGTAAAATGACTAGGTTAACATGATATGCATTTTACACGTCAAATCAAAGTCAATAATGACATAAATTTTCAATATTATAGGAAAAAAAATAAATCTTAATTAATAAAATGACCGTGTTTTTACAACTATATGTCTTTTGCGACTAAATAAACGAAACAACATGGGTTTAACAACTCAATAGTCACTAGTTGCAAATATCTTTTCTAATTAATACATAGTCATAAAAGCAAGTTGCAAAACCCAAAATGTATTCTTGTGTATTGATGAGTTTGCAAGTTTATCATTTTTGTTTCTTATTCTTCATGGTGGATTGAAGTGTTGTGGTTCCAATTGGTTTGAAGGATGTTATGGTGATGTGGAGTTT
>Ga0116226_10005150_pt1 | contig 11651 bp, 9 predicted proteins | sample S1TSphfallax_FD_89692 | JGI IMG/M metagenome (GOLD analysis project Ga0116226, IMG submission 89692) | Host-associated microbial communities from peat moss isolated from Minnesota, USA - S1T2_Fa - Sphagnum fallax MG | ecosystem: Host-associated > Plants > Peat moss > Unclassified | place: USA... | reverse complement strand
GGTTCCTTCGTCGGCGGCGAGTTGGTCGAAGGCACCGGTGATGCCATCCAGCTCTATGATGCGGCGACGGGTAAGCCGAGCCTGGCCTATCGAGACGGCGGTCCAGCCGTCGTTGCACTTGCGGCGCATGCCGCCCAGCAGGCCCAAAAACAATGGTGGGCGTTGACGCATGCGGCGCGTGGCCGCGTGATGTTCGACATCGCTCGCGAGTTACGTAACCACACCGAGAACCTCGCGCGCCTGGAGTCCCTGGGTTCGGGTAAGCCGATCCGCGATTGCCGCGGCGAAGTGGCAAAAGTGGCCGAAATGTTTGAGTACTACGGCGGCTGGGCAGACAAATTCTATGGTGACGTGATCCCGGTCCCGACCTCGCATCTGAACTACACCCGTCGGGAGCCGGCGGGGACCGTGTTGCAGATTACGCCGTGGAACGCCCCGATATTCACCTGCGGCTGGCAACTGGCACCCGCGATCTCGATGGGCAACGCCGTTCTGCTCAAACCTTCCGAGCTGACTCCGTTTACTTCGCTGGTGGTGGGTTTGCTCGCAGAACGTGCCGGAGCCCCGAGGGGTTTGATCAATGTGTTGGCGGGCTTCGGGCATACCGTCGCGCAGGCGGCGATCGCCCACAAGGCGATCAAAAAAGTCGTCTTTGTCGGTTCGCCAGCAACCGGAGTTCGCATCGCGGAGGCCGCGGCGAAGCGCGTGCTGCCCTGTGTGCTGGAGTTAGGCGGCAAGTCGGCCAATATCGTCTTCGGCGACGCAGATCTGCAGCGTGCTGCTTTGACAGCGCAAGCGGCGATTTTTGCCGGCGCCGGACAAAGCTGCGTGGCTGGCTCGCGCCTGCTCGTACAACGATCGGTATATGACGAATTCGTCAATATGGTTGCCTGCGGCGCGAAAAAGATCAAAGTCGGCTTGCCGACCGACGATGCCACCGAAGTCGGTCCGATCAACAACCGCACGCAGTATGAGCATGTCATGAAGATGATTGTAAGCGGGGTACAAGCCGGCGCGACGCTGGCAGCCGGTTCGGTCGAACCTTCGGACGGTGGCTATTTCGTGTCGCCCACCGTGCTGGCCAATGTGACCAACGACATGGAGGTGGCCCGCACGGAAATCTTCGGTCCGGTGGTGGCCGCGATTCCGTTCGACACGGAGGAGGAGGCGATCGCAATCGCAAATGACACCGAGTTCGGTCTGGCGGGCGCCGTCTGGACCCGCGATGTCGGCCGCGCGCACCGGGTTGCAGCTCAGGTCGATGCAGGCACGTTCTGGGTCAATGGCTACAAGACCATCAACGTCGCCTCCCCATTCGGCGGCTACGGTCTGAGCGGCTATGGTCGTTCTAGCGGTGTCGAGGCACTGTACGAATACACCCAGACAAAGAGCGTATGGGTTGAGACGGCAAAAGCGCCCGCAACGGCATTCGGTTACCTTTAAAGCTGACACGTTCGCGGGCACTGGGTGCGCGAGCGTGCTGAAGGAGAGATGGCGATGGATAGGACGTTATACGCAGAGCAAACCGGCGATCATCGGCTGAGGGGAACCAAACTCCTGCTTTACGCCGCAGCCATTCTCCTGATCGCCGAGTTCATTGGGCCTTTGGTCTTCAAGATCGGCCCGGGTAAAGTGGTGTTGCTCCCCATGATTTGGGCGCTACTGATGGGCGCTGCCTTGGGCCTGATCAGCGATCGCTGGGGCAGTGTTGCGCGTCTCGACGTCAAAACTCAGTTTCTGGCTGCCGCGGTACTGCAACCCGCATTGCTGCTGTTCGTCTCCAAACTCGGCTTGATGGTGGGCGGCGCTTTACCCAAGCTCGCCGCTGCCGGATGGGCGTTGGTTTTTCAGGAGTTCGGTCACTTTGTCGGGACCATTCTGCTGGGGCTGCCGCTGGCACTGCTGCTAGGTATCAAACGCGAAGCGATAGGCGCAACCTTCTCGGTGGGCCGTGAGCCTAGTCTCGCAATCATCGGCGAAAAATACGGGATGGACTCCGCCGAGGGGCGCGGCGTTCTGGCCGAGTATCTCACCGGTACGGTGTTCGGAGCCGTATTCATTGCCGTCTTCGCGGGCTTTATTGCAAGCCTCCATATCTTTTCGCCATTGGCGCTCGCGATGGGATCCGGGGTAGGGTCCGGATCAATGATGGCGGCCGCGTCGGGTGCAATAGCAGCCCAACAGTCGCCAGAAATGGGCAAGACCGTACTGACGTTTGCCGCAGCCAGCAATCTGATCACGACCACCATAGGGACGTACTTCACTTTGTTCATTTCATTGCCGATGGCAGTTTGGGGCTATCGCGTGCTGGAGCCATGGATCGGGCGCAATAGTCACGCCTCGGGCGCCTCTCAGGCAGTTGAAGCGTCGCGCCCCAAGCTGGGCGATCTCGACACGTCGGCGCAGGAACTGGGTTACATCAGCAAATTACTAGCATGGGGCATCACTGCATTATTCGCCGTGATATGCGACTGGATCACCCACGGCACGCGTCCGCTACTGGCGCTTCCCGGCATGCTGATCATGGTTCTGGCGACGGTCGTGGGCGACGCGTTGGCCACGGCATCTGGTAGAAAGATACCAGCGGTATGTTGGGTCTCGGTAGTTGCCATGTTTTTGACTTCGCCCTTGTGTCCGTGGGCAGCGCAGATCGCGGCGTACAGCGCGCAAAACGACTTCTTGGGGGTGACGGGGCCGATGCTCACCTTCGCAGGCTTATCCATTGCGAAAGATATTCCGGCATTTCGCAAACTCGGTTGGCGCATCGTGCTGGTGTCGTTTGTCGCTAATGCCGGTACTTTTCTCGGCGCCACGGTTGTTGCGCAGTTATTTCATGTCTAGCCCTCAGCAGGAAAACACACTCCATCATGTCAGATCATCATGCGATACCCGTATCATCGGGTACAGGCTTCGAGTGGGTCGAGACGCTTATGCGGATCGATACCACCAGTCGGAACTCCAACCTCGGCCTGATCGAGATCGTGCGTGATTTCTTCAACACGTATAAACTCGTCAGCACTTTGACGTATGACAGCAGCGGCAAGAAAGCCAATCTATTCGCGACGATACCGGCGGCAGATGGTCAGACAAACGGGGGCGTCGTACTGTCGGGGCATACCGATGTAGTCCCTGTCGATGGACAAGCCTGGGATACCGACCCGTTCTCTCCACTAGTCAAGGAAGGCAAGCTCTATGGGCGGGGCGCTTGCGATATGAAGGGCTTCATTGGTGTTGCGCTCGGATTGGTACCGCTTATGCGCAAAGCCAAGTTGGTCAAGCCGCTTCATTTTTCACTATCCTATGACGAAGAAATCGGTTGCGCGGGAGCACCGCTGATGCTGACCGACTTGAAAGCGCGAGGTGTCGAGCTTGACGGCTGTATCGTTGGTGAGCCTAGCAGTATGAGGGTGATCGTCGCTCATAAAGGTATCAACGCGTATCGCTGCTGTGTGACCGGACACGCTGCCCACTCGTCGCTCACGCCCACAGGCGTGAACGCGATCGAATATGCGGCGCGGCTGATCTGCTATATCCAGAATCTGGCGAACCGGTTCCGGCAGCAGGGGCCATTCGACGAGGCATTTGACGTACCTTTTACCACCGCGCAGACCGGCACCATAAGCGGCGGAATTGCCGTGAACACGGTGCCGGCGCATTGCGAATTCGAGTTCGAATTTCGAAATCTCCCAGGTCTGGATCCGCGCAGCATCTATGAGGAGATTCAGCGGTATGCCCAACAGGAGCTGATTCCCCAAATGCGGCAGACGCGTCGGGAGTCAAATATCACGTTCGAGACCATTTCGACTGCTCCCGCCCTGGATGTTGCCGAGCAGGCAGCGATCAATGGCCTGGTACGGGCCTTGCGCCGTGATACAGATACCAAGAAGGTCGCGTACGCGACCGAGGCAGGATTATTCCAGAGCGCGGGCATTCCTAGCATCGTCTGCGGACCGGGCAATATCGAGCAGGCCCATAAAGCCAATGAATTTGTTGAACTCGAGCAGCTTGCGTCATGTGAAAGATTCCTAAAAAAACTGATCGTGAGCCTGTCTGAAGAGACCGAATAGTTAAGTCAGACACGCTGTATCAAGGACCGAGAGAGATATCGATTCATCGGCCATCCGCTCCATCTTGGCGTGGTCAGGGTTGATGTATGCGCCGATGCATAACCCAGACCGACGTTATGCTCATCCCACTCTCGACGATCTAAGTTCTCCAAGACATTGGGCCGGGTACCGCTCCGGGCATGGCTACGCGCGACGTGTAGGCAGCTGCATTTCTGCTTCAATATACCGACTCATGTGTCAGATTCATCGCTCGATGAAGAGCAGAAAAATAGAACACGACGATATTTCGATTGCATCCCTAACTATTTTTTAATCGATCAAATTCAAATCGTCGTAGCGTTTTCTGATCGACATTCGACGATATCAGTTTAGCTCGCGTCCAATAGATGGCTCGACGCGACAGTAGCCATTGAATCAGACGCGCGGCATCCTGAAAGATCTATCACCTAGCATGCGGAGAGAGAGATGAATAGTGAATTTCGCAAGCTGCTTTCGATAGCGACGCTGGCAATGGTATATGTTGCCTCGACATTACCCGCGATGGCAGACGAAACCGTGCAGATAGGCCATGGCGCACCGCTCACCGGGGCGATCGCGCACCAAGGCAAGGATAGCGCCATCAAGACGTGTCTGGTATGGTGGATTTAAAACGCGGCTATGTCAGGCGCTGTCTATCACCACCCGTCACGTTACATTTTTCTTAAGACATGCAACCGTACAACATCGCGTTGATCCTGTGTGGTCCGATTTGAGAGCATTGACGCCGCTTTAGCAAGCAAAGAGATGATGCGAATCTGATTCGCTCAATGTTGCGTACAAGGCACTCGTCCGATCCTACGACCTGCGGCAGTTATTTCGCGCGGTCGGAAACGAAACGGCGCTATCCGCTGGAACGGCCGGCTAAGGCCGTTGAGCAATACAGAGGATTTCTTCAAACCTGTGACAGCATCCATTCACGAAAATGTTTCAACGACGGCTTAGATTCCATGCGCTCAGGCAAATAGCAAAGGTAATGTCCTTGCTCGACGTCGATAGGCGCAGAGAGCGGCTCCACCAGTTTTCCCGTAGCGAGGTCATCGCGAACCAGAAATTCGGGTATTAGTGCGAGCCCAAGACCCGCCTGCGCGGCCTGGATCAATACCGAATACTGTTCGAATCTCGGGCCTGCCAATGCATTGATATTGCACACGCCATAGGTTTCGGCCCATTGCCCCCAAACCCGCCCGGCTTGCGCATGTAAAAGCCGGGCAGCGCCAGCGGCGTCTTGCGGGCAGCGCATTGGTCGCTGTGACAGGTAATCCGGCGCGCACACTAGCAAAAACTTGCGGCCATCGATGTAATCGGACACCACACCATCCCACCGGCCATCACCGTAACGAATCGCGGCATCGAGATCTAGCGGGAACGCATCCCCATGCGCTAAATGACGGGCAAAACTGATCGTGATGCCCGAGGTGCTGGACAAAAAACCGGGCAATCGTGGAATCAGCCACTTCGTAGTAAAAGTTGGAACACTCGCGATGGTCAACAGATCACTCTGTCCGGCTGCACTCATCAATTCGAGCGACGCATTACCAATATCGCGCAAGGCACCGGACACGCGCTCTAGATAACGGAGGCCGGGTGGCGTCAATGCGAGATGACGGCCATCGCGAATGAAGAGCTGCACCCCGAACTGTGCTTCCAGCGCGCCAACTTGTCGACTGACTGCACTGGGTGTAAGGCCCAATTCGCGCGAAGCCCGTGAAAAATTTAGATACTTGGCAGAACTGGTGAAGGCGAGTAGCTCGCTGACGTTCGGGTAGAAATTTTTCATCGGAAACCCACGGGAAGGTCGATATATTCCAGATGCGCACAGTATGTTGCTGAAATTGTACGATTTTATTCATGACGATGTCTTGTCGCCTTTATACACTGGCAGCACTCAAAACGACAGTTCCGGTTGATTCGCGGAGCTTAGACTTTTTTCCGCTATCAGACACGTTCTCGTATGCAAAATCCCTTGGCATCGACTATCCAGCCAATCGCCTCGACTGATCGCGGTTTCCGTCGACCGTTATCGGTTGGACGAATTGTGCTGCAGATCGTGGTCGTGATGTTCTTGATCTACATGCTGCTACCGATCGCACTGTTGCTGATGGGCTCGTTTGGCAGAACATGGACGAATACGCTACTACCGACCGGTGTCACGATGCACTGGTTCATCGATCTCGCCGCCGACAATAGTTTCAGACGCGCTTTTGGTGTGAGTTTGGTGGTCGCTCTCGCCTGTTGCAGCGGGACCGTGTTGGTGGGGGTGCCGCTCGCCTATGCCTTGCATTATCGCGCGCTTTCCGGCCGTGGATTGATCGTACGAATCGTAGCGGTGTTGCCGGTGGGCGTGCCCACTCTCACACTGGGCTTTGGCTATATAGCGATCTTTAGCGGCGATGCGTTACCTTGGCTCGGATCGTTGCCTCTGCTGATTGCCGCTCACACGGTGATTTCCCTTCCTTACTTGACGCAAACACTGTTAAGCGATCTGCGTCATTTCGGTATCGAACGCCTTGAAGCGTGTGCGGCGACGCTTGGTGCGACCCCGCTGCGGCAGTTTATGACGATCGTGCTGCCTAGTATCCGCCAGAGCCTATTCTCTGGACTCGTGATGGTGGCGGCGCTTTCCATAGGCGAGTTCCAGATCTCGAATCTAATCGCGGGCTTTCGTTACCGCAACTACCCCGTGGTGCTGCTTCAAGCGTTTTACGGTGCAACCGGAATGGCGTGCGCAGCCACCGTCGTGCTCTTATGCCTAGCAGTGATTGCGACTCTCACATCGGCCAACACTCTTAGAGGGGAGAAGTAACGCGATGAGCCTTCATTTCGAACGCGTCAGTTTCACCTATCCCGGTGCCCGGCATGGTCTCGAAGCAGTCACGCTGTCAGCTGAGCCCGGCGAACTACTGGCCGTGATGGGTCGCAGCGGCTCTGGCAAGTCGACAATCTTACGCCTGACGGCCGGGCTCCTGAACGGTTATCAAGGGGGTATTGCTATAAACGGACGCGACATGATGGGCGTCCCCGTGTGGCGACGTGAGGTCGGCATGGTGTTCCAGCACTATGCGCTATTTCCCCACTTGAACGTGGTGGACAACGTGGCCTATGGATTACGCATGCGAGGCATGAGCACTGCGAAACGCCGGATCTATGCGCTGGAGATGCTTGAACGGGTGGGTCTCAGCGAGCATGCCCTACGCAAGACCACGCTACTCTCCGGTGGCCAGCAGCAACGCGTTGCACTTGCACGTGCACTTGCATGCAACCCGAAAGTATTGCTACTTGACGAACCGCTTGCGGCGCTCGATGCAGGAATTCGTCAGCAGCTCCGCGACGAGATCCGCGCATTGCAACGTGCGTATGGCGCTACCACACTCCTTGTCACGCACGACCAGGACGAGGCGCTGAGTGTCGCGGACCGGGTCGCCGTAGTCGATGGCGGGCGTGTGTTGCAAGTGGACACCCCCGAGCGCCTTTATACCCAGCCGGTATCGACGCAGGTTGCGCGTTTTGTCGGTCATTCGAGCGTGATGCCGGGACACGTCGTCGGGACAAATACGGTCGATGTTTCGTTCGCGATCCTCTCTGCCGATACCGGCGATTTCCGTCGCGGTGAGAAGGTTTATGTCCTCGTGAGACCTGAACACGTGCAACCGGACCCACCGCAGACCACGATCAACCGACTATGTGGTCGCCGGACCCAGGTACGTTATTTCGGAGCGATGTGCCGATACGACTTCATCCCGAATTCGGCAAGCCAGCCGCTGTTGTGTGAAGGGCGTCATCTCGCCGAACAGTCCATTGCGATCGCACCCGAGCATCTGCGTGTCCTTGCGGCATAAACCACTCAGCTTAATTTTTAAATCGCTTCATGGAGAACCACAATGACTGCACGACCTGGCCTTTTCTCACGCCTGCGGCGAACTGCTAGATTAGTTTTGGCGCTATCCGTCCTGAGTATGACATCGGTGGTTCATGCCGAATCGGCTGCACCGCTTTATCCCGGTGAAGAAGCCTTATATACCAAGGCTGCAGACGAGGGACTGGTCGTGTCCTTCGATACCGGCGCTGAGTGGGCCAACTGGAAATCACTGTTCGCCGAGTTCAAAAAACGCTATCCGAAAGTTGAGATCACTTATAACGATATTGGTTCTGCGGCGACAGTGGTCGCGCTCGACAAGGCTCGCCGGCGCCCTCAAGCAGATACAGCGTATTACTTTGCCGCATCGGCACTCGACGCGGTCAGCAAGGACGTTGTGGCACCATTCAAGCCGCTGAATTTTGACAAGCTGCCACCTGTATTCCGTGAACAGGATGGACGTTGGTTCACGGTGCACTCGCTGAACATTGCATTTCTTGTCAACACGAAATTAGTCAAGGATGTGCCGCGTGGCTGGGTCGATCTACTCAAACCAGAATACAAGAATTCGGTGGTGTATCTCGACCCGCGTTCGACGGGCCAGGGACAAGTCGCAGTGTTCGCAGCCGCCTACGCATTCGGTGGCAGCGTCGACAACCCGAAACCTGGCACTGACTTCTTCGGCAAGTTACACGAAGCGGGTAACGTAATGCGCGTTGAAGGCACTACACCTTACGCAAAGTTCGTCAAAGGCGAGATCCCAATTCTGATCGGCTATGAGAACGACGGTTTGAAGGCGAAATACACCGACGGGATGGGCGATGCCGCCGAAGTCGTGATTCCGAAAGAGGCCACGGTATCCGCCCCATACGCTATGAGCCTGGTCAAGAATGGGCCGAACCCCTATGCAGCGCAGCTTTGGTTAAATTTCGTAATGAGCGATGTCGGCCAATCATTGTTCGCACAAGGCTATGTGCGCCCGTCGGTACCAGGCGTGTCATTGTCCTCGGAGATCAGGGCAAAGTTGCCTGATGTACAACAAGTTCATCCGCTCGACGTGGTCAAGGCTGCTGCGCAAAAAGACGAGGTTGACCGCTTATGGACTCAGGCTGCGCTCGGGAAGTAAGGAGTACGTGATGAATGTTTCGTCTATCAGCGAAGACGGTCTTGTAAAGCGCTTTGGAGCAGTCCCAGCGGGGCTTCTCATCGGACTGTTTTTCGTTCTGCCACTCGGGGCACTCGTGGTGTCCGCTGGGGACGATCATGGATCCGCATTTATGAGGCTGGCACAGGACCCTCTGGTACTGCGCGCGTTGGGCAATTCCATTGCCCTTGCGTGCGGTGCGGGGACAGTGTCATTGGCTATCGGGTTGCCGCTGGCAATCGCGGTCGCGGCGCTGCCACCAGGGCGGCGCCGTTGGCTCCTCGCCATGCTCGGTATTCCGCTGGCATTTTCGGGTTTGGTGATTGCCTATGGGTTCATTCTTGCATTCGGCCGCGCCGGATTCGTGACAAGCCTGCTTGCGCAGTTAGGTGCCGATCCGGCTAGCGTAGGTTCGTTCATTTATACGACTGTGGGACTTGTAGCCGCCTATGCATATTACTTGGTGCCACGTGTTGCGCTGATGCTTTTTCCTGCTATCGCTAACCTCGATCGAGGGCCACTCGAAGCAGCACTGACGCTCGGTGCATCGCCGCTACGCGCGTATGTCGATGTTGCTCTTAGAGAGTTGTGGCCATCAATTGCGGCGGCATGGTGCCTCGTGACTTCGATTGCACTCGGCACCTATGGAACCGCACTTGCCCTTGCAGGCACGCAGATTAATATCCTGCCGCTATTGATGTACTTGAAGCTGTCCGATGGACAGACAGATTTTCCGCTGGCGGCAGCAATGTCCCTTCTACTGACCGCCGGGTGTACCTGTGTTCTTGCATTAGGAGAATGTCTTGTACGGAAAAGAAAAAGCTGATTGGTCAAACGATACCCGCCTTGCCCTGCAGAGACTGTCTTTTCGACAGAAAGGGGTGGCGCGGCATGCAACACCCGTAGGACTGATTGGCCCGCGTGAGGCAACCGCGGCTCAGCTGACAGCGGCCAGGGATATCGCTTACGTACTGGCTGATACCGGTATGGTCCTTCTATGTGGCGGCAAGGGGGGGGTGATGGAGGCGGCAGCCTGCGGAGCCAAGGCGGCGGGTGGTGTGGTGATTGGGCTATTGCCTGAAGACGACGATGCTGCGGCCAACGAGTACTTGACGGTAGCGCTACCGACGGGGCTTGGAATCACACGTAACGCGTTGATAGCGCGGGCTTCGGTCTGTTTGATCGCGGTGGGTGGTGGACTCGGAACGCTGTCCGAAATGGCGCTTGGTTTGCAATGGGGCAAGCCCGTATTTACGATGCTCGACGCACCACAGGTGCCGGGCACGGAGAGATTCGAAAATGTTGATTTGCTGATCATGAGAACAGCGAATTGGCTTGCATCAACAGGCATGTAGATTTCACAAGTTCTGACTTTGGAAAAAGTGCAGAAGCCGTTTGCTGGGTCAGTCGCATCTTTGCTTTGCGGTGGTCGCCATAGTGAGATCCATTTCGCAACAGAATTTGTCGGCGCCGGTCAGTGCGAGAAATCCGTTAAGCCTAGCGCGTAGCGATAGGCAAGCGTTGCACTACCAGGAAGACGGATTTCGCAATACTGGTTTTTTAAAATATCGTCGACCAATGCGGCGATTAGAGGAGGGGGGTGCCTGACAAAATATTTTTACATAAAGGTAGTGGTAATTTAAACATATGTAGGATAACTAAGTGATTGGCATGAATATTTATTCTGATCGATGTTTTTTAATGATTTGCATACCTAATTTTTAATTTTTAAACGTGGATGGAACTGTACGGAGATTTTCTCGTGAAAAAAAACGTTATCGCTCTCGCCGCTTTGAGTTTGATGGTAGGTTCCGCCTATGCTCAAAGCAGCGTAACCCTGTTTGGTATAGCAGACGCCGGGCTCAGCTATAACTCAAACGCCAATGGTACACGACAGATCGCATTGACAAGCGGCAACGAAGGTAATGGTCGATGGGGACTGAAAGGTGTCGAGGATTTGGGAGGTGGACTTCAAACCATTTTTACGCTTGAAGCAGGTTATAGCCTAACCTCCGGAGCAATTGGTCAGAACGGCACCGAGTTTGGTCGACAAGCATTTGTTGGACTACAGGGGTCTTATGGCGCAATAACGCTTGGACGTCAGTATTCAGATGCCTATCAAGCCGTTACGTCATTTTCAGCCGGAGGAACCTGGGCTGCATCGGGTGCTGGATATGGTGATCATCCCGGCGACCTGGATAACATCGATAGTTTCAACCGCGTCAACAATGCCATCAAATATCAAAGCGCCAACTACAATGGCTTCAGCTTCGGTGGACTATATAGCCTGGGAGGCAAGGCCGGTCAATTTACGCAAAATGAAATTTATGACCTGAGCGCTAACTACGAAAGTGGACCGGTGAAATTGGGAGTCGGTTACCTGTTCGTCAAGGATCCGAATTTCTCTTTTTGGGGCGACAAGGCCAACGATAGTACAACAGCGAGCAACATCAGCAGTCCGGTCATTTCAGGATATGCTTCGGCGGGATCTGAACAGGTCATTTCTGCAGGCGCATCGTATGTCTTTGGCGCTGCGCGAATCGGTATC
>Ga0116226_10005148_pt1 | contig 11654 bp, 9 predicted proteins | sample S1TSphfallax_FD_89692 | JGI IMG/M metagenome (GOLD analysis project Ga0116226, IMG submission 89692) | Host-associated microbial communities from peat moss isolated from Minnesota, USA - S1T2_Fa - Sphagnum fallax MG | ecosystem: Host-associated > Plants > Peat moss > Unclassified | place: USA... | reverse complement strand
TAGACATTGGCGGCGCGTGTGAAGACCGCCGGCAGCCCGTACGCCTCGACATAGGTTCGAAGACTCATGTCTCCGGCGGCACGTGAGACGGCGTACGGCGTGCTGGGTCGAAACGGCCGATTTTCATCGATCCAACCTTCGGTCGATCCATACACTTCGGGCGTCGTGACGTGGACATACTTGTCCAGAAAATCGAGGTGACGAAGCTTTTCCTGCAATTTCACCAACGACACGACGTTGGTCATCATCCAGTGCTCCGGGTGTTCCCAACTCTCGGCCACCATGCTCTGGGCGGCGAAGTTGACGACGATGCCGGGACGTTCCGTTCGCATCAAAGTGTCCAAGCGATCCAAGTCATGGTTGAGATCGATTTGATGAAAGGCGAATCGCCGCCTCGATTCGTGCCAGCGGTAGGGAAGAAACACACTGTGCGGCTCGGGCGAGCGACTGGCGCCGATGACGTCCAAGCCGCGTGCCAGCAGCCACGCACAAAAACTCGCACCGGAAAACGAGTTGCTGCCGATGACGAGCACCTTCGTCATCGACCAAACTCGACCAAGCATCGACCCGCCGTGGTCCCCGTGCGCATGCGATCGATCAGACGGTTGATGCCGGTGATATCCGCCACATCCGAGACCAGCGACTCAAGGTCGATGCCCCGTTTGCGGAGCAACCCCATGTAACGCGGAATATCCTGGTGGGGCAGCGCCTCTCCCCCCTGTGTGCCGACGAGAGTCTTGCCGAAATGCAGCGCCAAGGTATGCAGACTGGTTGCACGACCTTTGGCTGGGACGCCGACCAGCACGACGCGTCCGCTGGGCGAGACGATGTCATAGCCCTGCGCGATGACGACGGGATCGCCGGTGTTGTCGATGAAGACGTCGGGGCCTACGTCGCTGAAGATCGCGCGCAGCCTCGCCCAGGCGTCCTGCCGCGCGGCGTTGATCGTTTGGGTCGCGCCGCACTGACGGGCGAGTTCGAGGCGATGCTCGAAGCGATCCACCGCCACGACGTCGGCGGCTCCTGCCAGCGCGGCCGCTTGGACGATGTTGAGGCCGATGCCGCCCGAACCGAATACCACCACCGTGTCACCGAGACGCACCCGCGCTCGGTTGTCGATGACGCCGAAGCCCGTGGTCACGGCACAGCCGTAGAGAGCCGCGGTCTTGAGATCGGTATCTCGCGGCACCGCGGTAACCCGGTTTTCGGAGACGACCGCAAATTGATTGAACGTCGTCACCCAGCCGGCATTCACGATCGCGCCGTTCCAGCGATAGCTCGCTGGAGTCGCTTCGATGCCACGAGAGGGGCGCCAATGCAGAACCACCGAGTCGCCTGGAGTGACGAATTTGACGCCCGCGCCAATCGCGAGTACCTCACCCGCCCCCTCATGGCCCAAGAGGTGCGGCAACCAGCGATCGGGGCCCTTGACGCCATCGATCTCGCCCAACTGCGAACCACATATGCCACTGTAAGCAAGACGCACCAGCACCTGACCCACACCGAGAGCGTCCGGTAAATCCACCTCGCCGACTTCAAGTGCGCGACCCTGTTGCACCAGAATCGCGCAAACCGATCGCGTCGGCAGGGACGCTGATCTCGTCACGATTGCTGAAACAGCCATTGAACGAGCATGTGACCGACCAGCAACTGCAAGTCCTCGCTGATCTGCATATCCGCGACCGGCACATGAATGGCGCAGTCGACCAGATCGAGCGCACGACCGCCGTTGAACCCGAGAATCGCATAGCTCCGCAACTTCGAGCGCCGGGCATATTTGAGCGCCCGGACGATATTTTCCGAGTCTCCGCTGCCTGATAGCGCGATGAGCACATCGCCGGGACGCGCGAGTACCGCCAGCTGGTATTCGAAGATCGCGTCGTAACCCACGTCGTTACCGAGGCAGGTCAACACCGACGCATTGGCGGTAAGCGCATTGACCCGCAGCCCCGAGCCGAACCTCTTGGATATTCCATAGATGAAGTCGTTGGCGAAATGGGCCGCATTGGCCGCGGAGCCTCCGTTGCCAATCAGAAAAACCTGGCGCCCGGTGCGCCAGCAGTCCAACAATTCATGACCGAGCTGATCGATTCGCAGCAACGGGATCATCCGCAGCGCATCGATCTCGCGCGCCAGGTAATTGTCCGCGAACTGCACGAAGCCGACGGCACTCTTCGAGACCAGCAGCTCATTCTCTCGAGCCGCGCTGAGCGGGATCTCGGTGGCGCTCATCGCTGCACCGGGCATGAGAACGAACCATCCGGCAAAGTCTTATCGATCGGTGTCAAACGGTTGCCGTTCCGCCGATAAATTGACGCCAGTGGGACTGATAGTGCGTCTGCGCAACGCGCAAAACGGGCTCGTGTTTCCTGCATGCCGAAGCTACTTGCACGCCGCATGCCAGCGAAGCCACGGGCGGAAAGTTATGGCAGGCTGATGGCCTTCGTCGCGCTGGACTCGAGCTTCTGCCACCGCTTGCGCTCTTTGCGCGATAACTTTGGCGGAACCACCGCTGCAGCCCCCCGCCCTGCTGGAGACGATTGGAAATGCTGATCGACCTTCTCGATGAGTTCCCCCACCGACCGCTCCCAACGCTGCGCCATCGCATCGAGACCCGCGAGGTAGCGTTCACGGTCCGCCTCGAATTGCTGGAATTCCGCCTCGCCCAGAGTCTGTCCCATATGCAAGCGAGGTAAGGCGCCCGCTTCGAAAGCACTGATCTCCACGTCGGTCCAAGGCCCGTAGTGCATGAACACCGGTATGGCACCGCAGCTGAGAGCCTCGTTGTTGATATGGCTACAGGCATCCGCCGTGTAGAAAAACCGACATTGGCGCAACAAGATCGCCAATTCTTCTTTCGAACCCGGACAATACCGCGTGATGAGGACTGTGTTGCTCACCGTGCCGTTGAACCCGTAAAGGGAACCTTTCCCGACGTAAGTCACATCGAGCGAGCGCTGACGAGCGGGTTGAGTTCCCCGCCGATGGAACAGCGGGTTCATCCAGGTGAAAGTGCAAAAATGATCCGCCTCCGGCGTCATGACCCGCGAATGTCCGACCAGAAAATCGTTCGATCCGCGCCGAACTTTGGCGCCGCTCTTGAGTATTCCATCCCGATTTCCGAAGAAGCGGATGACATTGGGAGCGTTCAGAGGATTGCCAAGAACAGATTCGGGGTAAATGACGTACGCGGACTCGATCCTCGCACGGCTGAAGTCCGTCAAGAATTCGACGTTGTATGTCGCCGCATTGTTGAGCGCGAGTTCCGTCCAGTACCGCTCGAAGTCAGTCACTGGGACGAATTTCGCAAGGTCGCCGGTATAAATACCTTCATCATTGGCTCCGATGATTTGGCACATGAATGCCTTGCGGCCGAACTTTTCGATGACTTTCGCCATCTGAACCGCCCCAAGGATGCCGTTCGAAGAGCCGGCACACTGCATTGGCGCGCAGATGAGAAATTCAGGCGCCATCTTGTTTTCCACACGCATGTCCCTCGCGCTCTCGATACGGCATTGCCGAATGAGCCGCTATCGACCGTTGCCGCGGTTTCTTTAAGCTCCCACGCCCATCCGCCTCCTCGAGCGGCAACGCGCCGCCTCCCGGCAATCCCGCGCCGCCCCGCGCCTGAATCTCACCTCCGCGCCGCAATCACCGCAATCTCAACCTGGTACTCACTCGCCGCCAGCCGCGCGGTTTCGACCGTCGCCCGCGCCGGCGTCGACCCCGGAACCACCCACGCCTCCCAAACCTGGTTCATCTCGGCAAACGTCGCCATGTCCGTGAGCCAGATCGTCGCACTCAAGAGCCGCTCCTTGCTGCTCCCCGCCGCGGCCAGCAGTTCATCGATCTGCGCGAGGATGTCCCGCGTCTGTTCCGCGACAGTCGTCCCGTCGCCGCATTGCCCCGCCAAATAGACGGTGCCGTTATGAATGACGGCCTGCGACATGCGCGGCCCCACCTGCAAACGTTCGATCGACATGCTGAAATTCCTCTGTTGGGTTTGATAGGTCGCGGAGGTTAACATACGGTCGTGAAACCCAACCGAACCCCAGGTTCAGCAACGCTCCCCATCAACCGCCAACGTCTCTGGGACAGCCTGATGGAACTCGCCACCATCGGCGCCACCGAGAAAGGTGGCGTGTGCCGGCTCGCCCTCACCGATCTCGATAAACTCGCCCGCGACCGATTTCGGCACTGGTGCGAAGCCGCCGGCTGCATCATCACCATCGACCGCATGGGTAACATCGTCGCCCGGCGGGCAGGCCTGGACGACTCGCTCCCGCCCGTGATGACGGGCAGCCACCTGGACACCCAACCCACCGGCGGCCGTTTCGACGGCAATTACGGGGTCATGGCCGGCCTCGAAGTGATTCGCACATTGAACGATCTGAAGGCCACCACGCTGCGCCCCATCGAGGTCGTGGTGTGGACCAACGAAGAAGGCTCACGCTTCGCGCCGGCGATGCTCGCCTCGGGCGTGTTCGCCGGAGTTTTCAGCTTGGAATACGGCCTCAGCCGCACGGACGGCGAAGGCAAGGTGCTCGGCGCCGAGTTGGAGCGCATCGGCTATGCCGGCGACACCCCGGTCGGCGGCAGGCCGGTGGCCGCCTTCTTCGAAGCCCACATAGAGCAAGGTCCCATCCTCGAAGCCGAGGGCCACACGATTGGTGTCGTCGAGGGGGTGCAGGGTATCCGTTGGTACGATGTCACCGTGAGCGGTCAGGACGCCCACGCGGGTCCGACCCCGATGACGAGCCGCCAGGACGCGCTCTTAGGTGCTGCGCACATGGTCGCCGCGGTCAATAGAATAGGCCTTGCTCATCCCCCGCATGGCCGCGCCACCGTCGGCAAGCTCAGCGTGCTGCCGAACTCCACCAACGTCATCCCGGGGAAGGTGAACTTCATGGTGGATCTGCGGCACCCCGACGCCACCGTACTCGCCACCATGCACGACGCGCTCGCGCAAGAATTCGCGCGCATCGCCGACGAAAGCCGACTCGCCCTCGACTTGAAACAGGTCTGGTACTCACCGCCGGTGGCTTTCGATCCCGCCTGCGTGGCCGCCGTGCAAGCCGCTGCCGCACGCCTCGACTTATCATCTCAGGTCATGGTGAGCGGCGCCGGCCATGACGCCGTCTATCTCTCGCGCGTCGCGCCCACCGCCATGGTCTTCGTGCCGTGCAAAGGGGGCATCAGCCACAACGAAATCGAGGACGCCGACCCCGACGACCTCGCGGCCGGCTGCGCGGTGCTCTACGCGGCCATGCTGGAGCGCGCCAACGCGCCGGAACTCGCCAACCCGCCGGAGCCGCGATGAGCACGCCAAACGCCGCCATCGCGCCAGCGCTCTGTGCCGATTTCCAGCGCGACGGCGTCGTCGTGCTTATTTACGCGCTCGCCACCAGCGCCATTGCCCCCAACGCAATCGCCGCCACGCCGAGCTTGCGATGCCGCGTCATGCGCTCCTTGAGGAACACCACCGCGATGGCGGTGGCGAACAGAATCGACGTCTCGCGCAGCGCCGCCAGACGCGGGGTGGCGCCCAGCCGGAAGGCGAGCAGCGCCAAACCATAGGTGACGATGGACAGCGCACCCGCCGCCAAACCCGGCCGCCATTGCTCGGCGGCCGCGACCAGGAACTCGCGCCCGCGCCACAGTGCAAACAGCGCGCCGATGCCGCCGCCGAGCACGATGAAAATCCACACGATGTAACTCGCCGCCGTCGGTGCCGCACGCACGCCCTGGGCATCGATCACCGTGTATCCCGCGATGCAAGCGCCCGTCATGAGCGCCCAGAGAAGGGCCCGGCGATTGAGCGTATGACTCATCCCAATGAACGCCACACCCACGGCAATGAGCACGATGCCGAGCGCCACCGGCGCGGTGATCGGCTCATGAAAGCATGCGACCGCCACCGTGGCGGCGAGCACCGGCGCGATGCCGCGGGCGATCGGATAGGCGACGGTCATGTCCGCCAATTCGAACGACTTGATCAGCGTGAAGAGATAGATCAGGTGCACGACCCCTGAAGCGGCGAGCCAGCCCCAGGCCTGGGTCGGCAGCGGCAGCAGGAAGGCAGCCGGCGCCACCAACACGGCGCTGAAGCCGTCGATCAAAGCCCGGCCCGACATCTTGTCCCTGCCCGACTTCAAGATGGCATTGACGATGGCGTGCGCGCAACCGGAAATCAGAATCAGAATCGAGGCGGTGGCTTCCATCAACGACTAAAGCGACCGCATATTGAGGTCGTCGAGCGCCGTTAAAACGGGATATCGTCGTCGAAATCCTCTTTCCCGCCCGCCGGCGCCGGGGACGGCGCCTGATCGTACTCATCGCGCGGACTCGGGCTGAATCCGCCCCGCTCACCGCCGCTGCCGCCGCCCATCCCGGCGCCGCCGCCGCCGCCGCGACCGCCCAACATTTGCATGTTGTCGCCCACGATCTCCGTGGTGAACCGATCATTACCCTGCTTGTCCTGCCACTTCTGCGTGCGCAGCCTCCCCTCGACGTATACCTGCGAACCCTTGCGCAGGTACTCCGACGCAATCTCACCCAGCCGCCCGAAAAACACGACGCGGTGCCATTCAGTGCGCTCCTGCTGAGCACCCGAGGACTTGTCCTTCCACGATTCGCTGGTCGCGATGCGGATATTCGTGACCTGTGTCCCGCTCGGCAGCGACCGAGTCTCCGGGTCCGCGCCAAGATTACCCACCAAAATCACTTTGTTGATGCCGCGTGCCATGAGTTTCTCCTCGTGCCTTGCACGGACTTACATCATGTCAAAAATACCGGCGACATGGGGTAAGTAAAAATTGCCAGAATGCGGACATAGTACTCCAAACCATCCTTTTCGTCCGCCCCGAGGCCCCGCCCCGCTTCGGTGCCAGGGGGCTTGACGCCGGGCGTATAGTGTTCGGCTACATGCAAAATATTCGCATCCGGGGCGCCCGGACCCACAATCTGAAGAACATCGATCTCGATCTGCCCCGGGATCAGTTCATCGTACTCACCGGTCTTTCTGGCTCGGGCAAGTCCTCTCTAGCCTTCGACACCATCTATGCGGAAGGTCAACGCCGCTACGTCGAGTCCCTGTCGACCTACGCGCGGCAGTTCCTGTCGATGATGGAGAAGCCCGATATCGACACCATCGAGGGCCTCTCGCCGGCCATTTCCATCGAGCAAAAATCGACCTCCCACAATCCGCGTTCGACGGTCGGCACGGTCACCGAAATCCACGATTACCTGCGCCTGCTCTATGCCCGCGCCGGCACGCCACGCTGCCCCGACCACCACGTCGATCTGGCCGCCCAGACCGTGAGCCAGATGGTCGATGCCGTGCTCGCGCACCCCGAGGGCACGGCCCTGATGCTGCTCGCCCCCGCCATCGCCGAACGCAAGGGCGAGCATGCGGAACTCCTCGAGGAACTCGCCGCCGGCGGCTTCGTCCGCGCACGCATCGACGGCAAGGTGGTGGAACTCGACCAGGCGCCGAAACTCGATGTGCGCCGCAAACACACCGTCGAAGCCATCGTCGACCGTTTGAAGGTGCGCCCCGACTTGAGCCAACGGCTGGCCGAGTCGTTCGAAACCGCACTGCGTCTGGGCCAGGGTGTGGTGCGGGTCGCCTACATGAACGAGCCCGAGCGCACCGAACTCGTCTTCTCCAATAAATTCGCCTGCCCAATCTGCAATTACTCGCTCACCGAACTCGAACCGCGCCTGTTTTCCTTCAACAGTCCCCAGGGAGCCTGCCCCACCTGCGACGGCCTCGGCACCCAGGAATTCTTCGACCCGCAGAAAATCGTCGCCAATCCGCACCTGTCGCTGGCCGGTGGCGCGGTGCGCGGCTGGGATCGGCGCAACGCCTACTACTTTCAGTTGATCCAATCGCTCGCCCGCCATGCCAAGTTCGACATCGAAGCGCCCTTCGAAAGCCTGCCCGACGCGATCAGGCAACTCGTGCTGTTCGGCAGCGCCACCCAAGAGATCGAATTCAAGTACCTGGACGGCAAGGGCGGAACCGTCAAGCGCAAACATGCCTTCGAGGGCATCGTCCACAATCTCGAGCGCCGCTTCAAGGAAACCGACTCGGCCACGGTGCGCGAGGAACTCGCCAAGTACCGCTCCGAGCGCGCCTGCCCCGAATGCGCCGGCACCCGCCTGAACCGCGCCGCCCGCAATGTCTTCGTCGACGGCAAGAGCGCACCCGAAGTGTCCGCCTTGTCGGTACAGGGGGCGATCGACTTCTTCTCGCAACTGAAGCTCGATGGGTGGCGCGGCGAGATCGCGGTGAAAATCGTCAAGGAAATCGGCGACCGATTGGGATTCTTGGGCAATGTGGGGCTCAAGTATTTGACCCTGAATCGCAGCGCAGACACGTTGTCCGGCGGCGAGGCCCAGCGCATCCGCCTTGCCAGTCAAATAGGCTCAGGTCTGGTCGGCGTCATGTACATCCTCGATGAGCCGTCGATCGGCCTGCACCAGCGCGACAATCAGCGGCTGCTCGACACGCTCGTGAATCTGCGCGATCTCGGCAATACCGTGATCGTCGTCGAACACGACGAAGATGCGATCCGCCAGGCCGACTATGTGGTGGACTTGGGTCCCGGTGCCGGCGTGCACGGCGGTCGCATCGTCGCCCAAGGCACCGCCGCCGAGGTCATCGCTCATCCCGACTCGATCACCGGCCAATACCTGAGCGGCCGCAAATGCATCGAGATACCGCGCACGCGGCATAAGGCCGATCCTAAGAAGATGCTGCGCGTCACCGGCGCGACGGGCAACAACTTGAAATCGGTGACCGCCGAATTTCCACTGGGACTCATGACCTGTGTCACCGGCGTGTCCGGATCTGGCAAGTCGACGCTGGTCAACGACACGCTGTATCGCGGCGTCGCGACCAGTTTGAACCACGCGTCGGCGGGCGAGGCGCATTTCGACCGGATCGAGGGACTCGAATACATCGACCGCGTCATCGAGATCGACCAGACCCCGATCGGCCGCACGCCACGCTCCAATCCCGCGACCTATACCGGACTGTTCGCGCCGATCCGCGAGATCTTCGCGAGCGTGCCCGAGTCGCGCGCCCGCGGCTACGAAGCTGGTCGTTTCAGTTTCAACGTCAAGGGCGGTCGCTGCGAGGCCTGCGAGGGCGACGGCGTCATCAAAGTTGAAATGCACTTTCTGGCTGACGTCTACGTACCCTGCGACGTCTGCAAGGGCAGGCGCTACAACCGCGAAACCCTGGAGATCCGCTTCAAGGGTAAGAACATCCAGGAAGTGCTCGACATGACGGTGGAGGACGCGCTGCCGTTCTTCTCGGCCGTGCCGACGGTCCAGCCCAAACTTCAGACCCTGCTCGACGTCGGGCTCTCTTATGTGCGCTTGGGACAAAGCGCCACCACGCTGTCGGGCGGCGAAGCCCAGCGCGTCAAGCTGTCCAAGGAGCTGTCGAAGCGCGCCACCGGCCGCACGCTGTACATACTCGATGAGCCCACCACCGGCTTGCACTTCGCCGACATCGCTCAGCTGCTGACCGTGTTGCACCGTCTGCGCGACGAAGGCAACACCATCATCGTGATCGAGCACAATCTCGACGTCATCAAGACGGCCGACTGGATCGTCGACTTGGGACCCGAAGGCGGCGACGGCGGCGGTCAGATCATCGCGGTCGGCACACCGGAGCAAATCGCCGCCGCCAAGGGGTCCCACACCGGCCACTACCTGAAGGGCACGCTGGCACAGCGGGTTTCCGCTCCCAGGCAGGTTGCCAAACCGGGTCGCTGCAAGCACGCATGAAAACTCAATGGCGCCTCTTCATGGCGGCGCTGCGCTTCGTCGCGTTGGGTTCGGCCGCCGCGCTCGACTCCTACGACGGCGTTCCCGTTCCGAATGCATGCCGCTTCATACCGGTTGCCGGCGTCGTGCTGGGCCTGGCCGGCGCCGCGGTGTATTGGTTGAGCGCGCAGCTCTGGCCCACCAGCATCGCGGTGGTGCTGTCGATGCTCGCCATGGTGGATGTGCGTTTGGGCAAGAGCACGACCCTCCACCGCGTGTTCTTCGTACTGATCAAATACAATGCCCTGATGGCCTTATCGTCGGCGAAGATCCCGTATCCGCTGCCCGAAGACTTGACCCTCGGGCTCATCATGATTTGCGGCCAAGCCGCGAGTCGCGCACTGGTGGTATCGGTCATGGCCACCGACCTGCCGGTTGCGCTGCGTATCAGCGCGCTCGATCTCGGCATCGCGCTGACGCTCGGCCTCGCGCCCGCCGCCGTGCTCGGCATTCCCGGCCTCATCGGACTCGCCGCCGCGATCGCCGTGCGCATGGGCCAGCGCGCCTACCCGGAGAGTCTGCCACTGATGGGCTTCATGGAGCGCCTCGACATCACCCAACAGCTCACCGAGTTGTGCTTCTACCTAGGAGCGCTGGCGGCGTGGCGCTACGTCTAGCCTGAACCGCGTGCCGATGCCGACCGAACCGCTGACCGATCCATTTGCCTGCGACGCGTTCATCAGTTACGCAAGCAAGGACAAGGCCGCAGCCGACGCGCTCTGCGCGAGCCTGGAGCGCCGCGGTCTGCGCTGCTGGATTGCTCCGCGCGACGTCCGTCCCGGCGCGCTCTATGCGGATGCAATCGTCCGCGCGCTGAATGGCTCGAAAGCGCTCGTGTTGCTGCTGTCCCAGTATTCGGTGGCCTCGACGCACGTCGGCAAGGAGATCGAACGCGCGTCCTCGAAGCGCCGGCCGATCATCACTCTGCGCCTCGATGCGGCGCCATTGACGCCCGCACTCGAGTACTTCCTCAGCGAGTCTCAATGGGTGGATGTCGACACGGCAGGATTCGATGCGGCCGCGGAGCACATCGGGCTGGCTCTCGAGGCGACGCTCACAGGCTCGACGCCCACAGGCTCGACGCTCACAGGCTCGACGCTCACAGGCTCGACGCCCACGGCCACCGCGCTGCCGCGCTCCGCGCGCCAACGCTCGCCGTGGATACCGGCCGCCGTCATCGGATTCCTGGTCATCGTCGGCGGGATTCTGCTGGCCCGTCATTGGCAAGACACACCCGCCAGCGGAGCCCCGACGGTACTCGCCGGCGCCGCCACGACCCGCACCGCCACAGCGCCTACCGCACCTAGCGTGCCGGCCGCGCAATCGGTGGCCGTGCTGCCCTTCGAAGATCTCAGCGAGAAGAAGGACCAGGGGTATTTTTCGGATGGCCTCTCGAGCGAGCTCATCGATCTACTCGCGAACGTGCAGGGGCTACGCGTGCCGGCACGCATGTCCTCGTTCTATTTCAAGGGCAAGGCGGCGACGCTCCAGGACATTGCCCACGCGCTCAACGTGAGTCACGTGCTCGAGGGCACTGTGCGCAGCTCAGGTCAGAACTTGCGTATTACGACCGATCTGGTCAGCGTCGACACCGGCACGCCGATCTGGTCGCAAACCTATGACCGCAAACTCGACGACATCTTCAAGATCCAGGACGACATCGCGGGTTCGGTGGTCTCGGCGTTGAAAATTTCCCTGCTCCGAAGGAAGCCGGTCGCGAGGCCGACCGCCAACCCGGCCGCCTACCGGGCCTATCTGCAATGCTATGACGAGGGCTATTCGGAGTCTCGCGAGGCGGCAGCCGCGGGGATTCG
>Ga0116226_10005147_pt1 | contig 11654 bp, 6 predicted proteins | sample S1TSphfallax_FD_89692 | JGI IMG/M metagenome (GOLD analysis project Ga0116226, IMG submission 89692) | Host-associated microbial communities from peat moss isolated from Minnesota, USA - S1T2_Fa - Sphagnum fallax MG | ecosystem: Host-associated > Plants > Peat moss > Unclassified | place: USA... | reverse complement strand
ACCTGGTAGCCAAGAACATAAAAGGATTCTGTTTTTTTTCTATCTTGTAGAGTTTTCCTTAAAGTCATCCTGTCTTCACCTCTTTTCACCCCCTAGCCCCTCTTTTGAGTGAGGTCCACAAAGTAAGGAAGTTTTATTAAATTTGGGTATGAAATGTTGAACCTGAGCATCTAAATGCACAAGGTTCGAGGTAATTATAGTAGTTGTACATGTAGAAGCAAGTGAAAATATATGTAGCAGCAGTGGAGGCGCTCATAAATAAATGGGATGAAACCTTGCCAATGATAAATAAATCAAAACACCCAGAAAAGGGGGAATATAAGGGAAGAAAAAAGGGAAGGACTCACATCCAAGAAGACAAAAGAACCACCAAAAGAGGCCAAACCACAAAGGAACATCGAGTTCACAAACCCCCTCCTCTCATAATAAGCATATCAAATAATGAAAAGGGAGGACCTTTAAAAGGACGCCTAGCTTAGAAAAAACCTCATCTATTACACTAGCACATTTCAAAATAAAGATTGTCTAAGCATGTTGTAATGTCATTAACACCTTCTACCTATAAAATGTGCGTAAATTGAGAGAGAAAAACTTTTAGTGCCCTTCACTCCTCACAAAATTGACACATCGACAAAAAAACTAATCTGATTACTAATGTAAACACTCAAAAACCTTTATAACTAAAGGGAGAAACGTATTTGCAAACAATTAATTGTAATAAAAATCATCCTTCACTTCAATCACAACTATAGTTGCAACCCCATAAACAACTACAGGTCACAACACCAAATCGACTTGAATGGGGTTGACAATGACAACGTCTACCAACGTGCAAACACCATCAGGTCATAACACAATGTTGATTCGACAATGTGAAAACTATAAAGCAAGGGTGAAAGGCCATGGGTCTGCTTTCATGAAACATGAAATCCCACATCTTTCACAATGGCCACAAATGTATATCGCATAACATTATGTGAAATTATCCTCTCTTCACCATGCATGCAACGAAAAAGGTGGATCCCCGTAGGATCCAAAGGTTTGGTTACAAATGCAGTGACACCACAAGGACTAAAGGATGGGAAATATCCAACCTAGTGCACAATGTGATGGAGAAAACATCTAAACACATTTGGAAGAAAAAAATGATTGGGTGGGCCAACAACCAAGCACCAACCCCCAACTTCACACATGACCTCAAATGTGTTCAATGCGAATCAGAACGTAAATTGGAAAGGATGTTAGTAAAGGAATGGTCATGTAATCTCTTTCAAATATTCTCCTACAAACGATTTGCGCCTTTTTGGCCAATTATCAAAAAAGGGGGACATTTGCCATAGCCTTTGAAGGGAACAACTCTCACACTAATTTCAAATGCACCTAAAGAATGAGTGTTCTTTAACTGCTTACACCAATTGCCTCCAACAAAAATGGGCAAGAATCTAATAAAAACTTAAAAGCTATGACAAGGGCTACTACGGCCCAACTCCCTAAGTAGGCAGCTAGAGTAATGACTTCCAAAGAAATTAACCCTACGCCGCCACAAAAAATGAGGAAAACCACCTACTAACAAATTAAAAGGGCTTCAATGCACTTTAATAAGCCTGGACCCAAAAGTTTTTCAAAAATTCTCATAAAAGGAATAAAAAATGGCAACTAACTCCAAAAACCTAGAAGAAGGGGGAACAACGAAACAAAGAAGAAGCCTTTGGGAAAAGATACCAAAAGTGAATTCGACACCCCCTAACCTTAAGAACACTTTTGCATGTTGAACATCCTCAATTAAAGCCTCCTACAAAAAAAAGGAGGCAAAACCAAAAGGGACACCAAGGATCCTAATTTCATTAGGAGGGCAACAAAATTCAATAAGGAGGACAAACCCAAAAAGTAAATGAACACAGAGCTCAAATGAAACATTTGTAGGGTTAAATAGACAACCCCCACAAAAACTAACTAAAAAGCAAAATGATCAAAAGCAAGGGAAATAACCTAGGCAAGGTCAAAGATATGGGTGTCATTGGAAAAGAAAAAAAAAAGGAAACCCTTTAAATAACAACACAAAACATGAAAAAAAGTTAAGGCAAGAAAAGGTCTTGCAAGCGAATTGCCCTGGTGGGTGCCAACAAAAGAAAAAATGACAAATAAAACCCTTGAAAAAAAATTGTAATAGAAAATTATGGATTGGAATTTTTTGGGTTTAGATAGGATGATCTCCATTAGACTCATGACACCCAACATTGTTCATTGTTTTGTCATTTTGTTATTCACATAAAGGTTTCCTAAAAGAAGCCTTAATGTGGTGATAAGCTCATTGTTAGTTCTACATGGAAGTTAAGGATTTGTATAATGTTCATTGTTTTATTTTTAAATAAAAGACAATGATTCAAATTGTGGAACATAGGGTCAACACAACTACAAGGAGGCACAAATTTGGAAGCTAAGGTTTTTTTTTTGTTGGTTTTACGTGATTTGTGTAGAAAATGATTGAAAATTTGCCTTATGTTGAAGCGAAAAATGCCCAATAATAGTGAGTTGTGATCAACTTTCTGAGGGTTGATTTTGCTCTTTCCGTTACGAAATGGACCTTTCAAAAACAATGCGTTTACATATACAGGTCAAGGATTAGGGGGATGATGAAAATTATAGGGATTTCATGAGCAACCAATTGGCAAGGGAGCATGTTTGAATGATTACTATCGTGGGGCTATTGAGTGTTTTGTATGAAAGAAAAGAATACCCAGCAAGCTAGGACCTCCAAATGTGTGCTTGTACTACCCAATTGGGATTGACAATTTTTTTCTAGTGAGTATGGAGTAGCATTTATCAAACTTCCTTAATCTGTTTTATAAAACAAGTGGGAAGTTAACATTTTTTAGTTGGGTTTCATATGTTTTGTGGAGGTGTAGTTGGTTGTCTACATAAAATTTATTGACAATGACAAGTGTGGAAGTTGTTTGGGTGAATTTGGGAATTATGTCTCTGAGGTTGTTGGTGATAGTTTATGTTGATGTTAAAGGAAGTTCTAGACATGCCAAATTGGTCAATTGAAGCTCAAGAGAGAAAAATCGAAAAGGTCTAACCCCTATAGACCTAGTTCTAGTGCATATGATGACCATTGGACATATAGGCTTCATGAACATGTATTATTGGAAGTCTAAAGGATAAATTATTGAATTTGTGAAATCTTTGTGTATAGTTGATGTGGATTGTTGATGCATGTTTAATGTGATTTTTGGGAGTTTATTAAGCCCCTCTTTTTTGGTTAGAAAATGATGATTGAAGAGGGGTCAAAAGCAAATGAAATTCAATTTGGCACAAAAATGGCGCCTTTTTAAGTTTCAACCCCCCTTCAAGGCTATTAAGCATTGAATTAATAGAACTAAGAAAGTTTATAGTTTAATTAGGTCATATTTACTTTATTTTTCTTATGTGGATATCAAAACATATTATTCAACTTGGGGTACATGGGCTTTGAATAGGGTATAATTTTTCAACTTTACAATTTTACTAGGTATACCTTTCATTAAAATATATTGATTTTTTAAAATTTTAAAATAATGACATACCCTATCCATACTCAATGGGTATATCAATAAAAGATATACACACACACAATAATACATCTTGGGTTTTGTGACCAATTTAAAAAATGACTATAATTTGTTTTTTATTATTATGTTTATAACCACTAGGTCACAAAAATTACTATGTAGTTGCAAATAACATCAAGATGTTACATGGCATTATGGTTTTGCAACGATAATCAATACGGTAACTTGTCCAATTTTTGAGTAAATATATATATATATTTAGATTTATATTAACATATTTGAATGATTTAAAATTAAAAATTAAAAAATACCATTTACTTTTGCGACTAATAGTGATTAATAGCGATTCAATTTCTAATGATGATGATGTGGCATGCCATATGTCAACAAGGTGTTATAATTAATAGTCAACCTCATGATTCATGACACTAATTTGAATAAAATTACATTTATTGATTGATCAAAAATGTTCTTAATGCCAAAACATATCTTTTACAACTCGTCCTATGCAACTACAATGTGTAACATGATTAAAAAAACTACTAAGAATGTCTTTAACAACTAATAACCAACCTAATGATTCATGACATTAATTTCAATAAAATTGTATTTATTGATTGGTCAAAATTGTTCATAATGTTGAAACATATCTTTTACAACTTGTCCTATGCAACTACAATGTTCAACATGATTAATGAAATGACTAAGAATTTTTTTTAATAACTAATAGTCACCTTATGACTTATGTAATTAACAAAAATGATTTAAAAAAAACTACAATTACAAAGGACCAATCATTTTATTGGCCAATTTAAATTTAAAAAACCTAATTTAGTTTATAATTTTATCACAATTTAGCCAGATTCAACCATGAATTGCTTCAATAGTGAACATTATTGTAAAATTTTAAAATTAAGCCAAATATAACCTAAATATTTTATTTTATTTTATTTTAATTTATCATTGTTTAACCATGTTTAACATAAAAATTATGTTTAGTTTCATTTATGTTAATTTAACCATATTCAATATAAAATATCATTTTAAATATAAATTATATACATTTAGTTATACATTAACAATTTTCACTTGTGTTTAGCCTAAATAAATGTGTTAAAAGGTGTTTAGGCATGTTTAACCATGTTTGGCCAAAGTAATTATGTTTAGCCTAAGTGATTATTTTTAGCCATAATTATTTAAAATAATTATGTTTAGCCATGTTTAAATTAATTTAGTCTTTGTCTAACCTAGAATTGAAGTACTCCTAGCTAGGCTACATTAGGTTAATTTAGTTTTAGCATAAGGGGGCCTAGGTTAATATTAGGTTGGTAAGTAGTAGGTAGGTTGACCTATGTCAACATAGGGTGGCCTAATTTGATTGAAACTAAACATTTTGATCTCTATAATTTTGTGGTCAATAAATATAATGTAAAAAATGTGGAAATGCGATGGATGAAGACTTGATCCCCAAGTGGATGAGAGGGGTTCAAGTCCTTGTTCTTGCAACTTATAATACCCAGGCCATTTAACTTAGGTTAGGTAGCCTAGTCTAAACTACTTAGGCTAGGAAGCCAAGACATGATTTTAATCCTAGACCATTTAGCCTAAGTTAGGTAGCTTAGGCTAGCTAGGCTAGGTTAGATTGACTTTTGGTTACACTAACTACCTAAGCTACTTAAATTAAGCTAATTTAACTTTTGTTCATGTGTGATGACTCATAATTGAACATGCGTTTATAAGTTTTTAACACATGTCACCCATCTATCAATGCGTCTTTAACTTTTAGTTGAATAAAATGATTAAATTGAGATGACATGCACTTTATATGTCATACCAAAGTTAATGATGATAAAAAATTTAGTCATTTTACTCAACTTATGCAATTAATAATGACAATAGTCATAAATGTTCTTTCTAACTAATACATAATCATAAAAACCAATCGCAAAACCCAAAATATGTTATTGTGACACGACACTAACTTGGACTTGTAAATATGTATAGAATATAATGGTCTCCAAAAGGGTCACTAAATGAAATTGAGTTCATTTCATGGTCTAATCATAATGATTGGACCAGGTAGTGGCATTTAAATAATCTATCACTTTATCATGTCCATTTTTTCCTGTTTTTGGGTGAAGATGGACACTATATGTTGGTTCTAGCAAACGTTGATAGAGGCCCAACTAGGTTCAAAAGTTCCATTCAAGAAGCAATGGTTCTTTGCGAGTTCTTCCATGGAATCTAATGGTTCTTTCCGGGTTTTGAAATAACCGAAACTAGTGGCTTTTTGATTGTGAGTTTTTCCAAATGCCTAAAATTGGTGATTCTTTGGTTTTGATTTTTTTCCCCCGAATACCTAGATTAAATTTTGATTTTTTGAATAGCCAAAACTGACTGTTTGTTGATTCTGATTTTTGTCACATACATGGAATGGTGGTTATTAACAAAATCAAAGAACCACCACACATTAGTGATTATTTGATCTCCTTTTTCTAGATCATGAAGATTTGGAGGAAAATTGGAAACATTTTGACATTAATAAGATATAAAACATATTAATTTGTGCGAAATGCTTGTGTGATAGGTGTAGGACTCTTAGTATTGCATTGCTTATTATACTTGGTCTTTGATTTTTTTTAAAAATTAGCTTGTCCAATTTGCCAAATTTTGATGGTATGGGCCTGAGATATAAAAGAAAACATTTGCAGACAATCCTGCTCTTTCTTTTCTTCTTTGCAAATTCACAATAGAAAATGTTTTGATTTTTCAATTCATTCTTCACATGGGCTTCATTCCCTTGCAAACTATGTTACAAGACTTGAATTTGGGACAATGGGTGATGTGTCTTGTGTGATTCTATTATTGACTTTGGATTCTTATTTGTTTGAACTAAATCTAGTATTTATGGGTCCCCACATAAGCTGCCATGCAAAACTAAATTATGTAATTTGTAAGACTCTAAATAACAACATACAATAGGAGCTGGAAACATTAAGAAATGGTTGATATTTTACAACTTAAATTACACACACACATATATGGTGTCTTCATAGAATACACAACTTTTGTATTTTGAGACTTGAAAAGCTTGCAATCCTTATAATGAGATATAACAAAACCTTTGTTAGAGCAATTCCACTAACACATTACAAAGCATCTTTTGGATGAAGATTAGTACATATTTGCTTGACAAGTTTAGTAAAATGGTTGTGGCTTATCATTTTTGCTCAATATGTTGAGGTTGGCAAAAGCCATAACAAACATAAGAATAAACTTTAAAATAGAATAATTAGACAATATAGGTTAAAAACATTCAAACAAATTTTGTCTCCCATCTTCAATAAGCACAACAATGATACGAGGAAGATTAGCTACTTTTGATTGGCAAGATATATTGTTTAGTCCACATGGTTTCTTATTAATAGGTTCTAATATGTTAAAGTCCCAAGTTCATGTTCATAGGTAGGGCAGTAAATAAGTAAACCTAGATGAAAGCTAATGCAGGGCCAAATGTTAAGTACTATGGGTGGAGTTACTCTAACATAGGATGCAAATTTGGCCCTCTTTACACTATGAAATCCCCCACAACCATGGTAAGAATGTATCAAAGCAATTTTTCCCATTTATTGTTCCCACTTCCCAAGGATCCATAGTGAGCTACTATTGTTTTTGTGAACAAGAGATCTAAAGACCCAAATCTACTAAAAGTCTCCATGTTATTACTATTCGTGAAATCAATTTCAATAAAGACCTTGCTTCACTCATAAGAACTAACTACTAACTCTTTAAATCTATCGACTAAATGCTTTTCTTATCAAAACCCTAAAATAAAAAATTATCCACTATACATATAAATGTGCAAACAACGTGTAGACTTCTAATTCCAAAATTAAAAAGTAACCCACTATGCATTGAAGCTCCCATCAAAGACCCAACAAAAGGTTAGCTTAAGAGAGAAAAATTGTGGCTCGTGGCTCACAATATTGTTCTCAGAATTTGTCTCAAGTTTGGACTAGGAAACCCTAAAGAAGGTATATATCGTGATCCATAATTTGATGGATCTCATCCATTTAAGAATTAGAACATACATTTGGTGTCAAGTGGAAGTGACATGTTTAGTTGTGTGATGCATCCACAGCTGCATTTAACATTCGATGGCACATGACTTAAGTATATTTAGGACCATTAAAAAATAGTTTATGAACAAGTTCCATCAACAATATTAGATGAAACATGCGAAAAACAATGAGGAAAATATGTCCTCTAACCAACATGGAACCTGGCATAAGTAGTTGGGTACTAATGTTTTCTTGATTGCCCCATTCATTCAACTTTTTGACTCATATCCTATTCCAACACCTTCACCTATGCTCACCCCTTAGTACCTACTCCTCCATACCAACTTTGATGTCCTTAAACTACCTCCTCAATGAAACTAACAATGATTTTTTTTTGGTGGAAAAATTACATTATTTGGTGAAATTTTTTTTGAGAAAAATTTGGTAAATCATGTTTTTGGCATGCAAATTGGAATGTGTTTTTCCAACCAAAACTTGCCAATTTTCAAATAAAAAATTGGAAAAGAAAAGCATTTATGTCAATCATTATGTCAAACTACAATGTCAAATTGGAAAAGAAAAGCATGTCATGAAATTTGTTGTTGCAGGAAGAAAAAGGTTGATTTAACATCAATTCAATTGTGTCCATCAGATAAATGAGTTATATTTTGTGCAAATAAAAATAGTTTGCGCATTGCTAAATGTGTTATGACCTCATATGACATTGTAGTTTGACATAATGATTCCATTTTCATTATTCATGGTGTGGCCATCATCACATATTACTTATTTCCACCCAATGAAATGATATCTATTTTAGCCACACTGATTTGGAACTTCAAACATGACATTGAATTGCCAAGGTCATCCACACAAGCTTCTTCTATAATCCTAGCTTTAAAAAGTAACTTCTTCAATTTATAACACTTATTGGCTTGATGCCCATGTGCATGCTTCAATGAATTATGAATCATCACTATAAAAAATTGTGTTCGCCAAAACCACATTGCCCTACAACTAGAGCTTAAAAAACAATTCATATAAAACTATTGTGTAGTTATCCTTGGATATTATAACTACTTTGTAACTATCTTTACTAGAAATATGGGGAATTAATAAATAAATTGTCACATCAAAAAATTGTTACTTGTATTATGGTTGCAAGTGAGTTGAAAATGAGTTTTCTATACCATAATTTATACACATCGTACATATATCCGTATTCAATTATGTTTGAATTTTTGAATAGTTGCATGTGACAACTATTTTAAAATTGTTGTAAATGTGCCACTAACACAATAATTACGTTACAATTAATTTTCGACTTTGATTCTCATTGATACAACTAGTAGAGCCACTACTACATCATTATTGAATTACTAGTGTTCAACTATGTTGTGATTATTGTGCAACAACTTATAATTCAATGAAGATATAAATTCATATGTAATATTTTATAAATAACTGGTTCAATAATTTGATTATTCAATATTAACTCTGCTTAATAGATTTAATTATTCTTAATTTATTAATTATATTATATAATGAATATTAATTTAAATAAATAAGTGAAATTCATATAAATGATTTAAAAATAAACTAACTAACTAATTACGTTCATTAGATTGAATTATATGGATGTGTATGACCAATAATTATTCATCAAATAATAATCAAATAAGTATTTATATAAGCTGGGAATACATAATAATGAATTATACCAATTAATTAAGATAATTATTATTTCATCAATAATTACTAGATCAATAATTATCTAGATTTATTAGAAAATTAATTATCTAGATACATATCAATAATTTAAATGTGATTTTAAAAAAAATGTATATTATATTTAAATTCAATTTAGATGTACACATGTATATGTTTATTTATACCTTGATGTTTTCTACCCAAATTCATATTTAAGTTTTTATTTTTAGTAATGAATTATTTGTCAAATTTTCATTAATTTATCAATTAACATATAATTTATTTAATTATTATGAACTAACTACTTAAACTGAATAATTAACTATTAATATGAATTATAAATCAATTTGATTCAGATAATTAGTTTGCTTGTTAATTCGAATAGTTAATAACATTTTTAGAAAATTCAAATAGTAAATGCCTAATTATATGAGTTTAGAAAATTAATAATTTGACAATTGATTATCTGAAATCAAATAAATTATTATTTAGTTAATTATTTTAATTATCTGATATTAATTATCTTAATTTATTAACTAACTAATTATTTGGATTAGATTAACTAATTTAAATAACTAGGTCATTTAGTTAATTAATTTGAATAATCGATCCATTTAATTAATTTTCAAACAATTAATTTCAATTTTTCATTTCTCAGATAAATTATTTTGATAATAAATTATTAACTAATTTCAAATAACTATTTAAAATAATTAAATATAATATAATTGACCCACACACATAAATATTAAAGAACTATTAATTTAATTATAGGACTTACATAACGAAAAACAAACACAAAGCATGTGGGAATTTTGTTTTGTAATTGCAATTCAAATTATAAATAAAAAACAACTAAAAGATTTAACCCATATATTTTGTCTTTGAATCCCATGTCACAAACTATATAAGGGCAGTATCTTCTCTTATGTTTTCACATTAAAATACACATTCCATTTTGGATGAGCTCAAAAAAGTTTAACCCTGAATGCAAAACAAAAATTTAAAAAATATAATTCTATAATAACTTTTAATTCACATAGTCTTGTATTTTCCTACCTACTTGCCTACCTATATAAGTAAGTAGGTCTTATTTTTCTACCTACTTATATAGGTAGGTAGGTAAGTAGGTATGTAATGTAGGTCCTAGGACCTACCAACTTATGGCTATGTACTAACCTACCTAGCTATTAAAATAGAGATTTATTAAATTTTTTAAAATTTCAATTAATATGCCATGTGGCAATTTTTTTATTGTGCCACATGTCATAATTTTGAATCATCATTAACAATCATACTGAACGATGGAGATCAATATTTCAAAAAAACATTTATCCAAAAATCGTTATATGCCACATGTGAAATTTTAATGGATGGATGAAAATTAGTAATGGTAGCATGATATCATGGTTGTAGTTGTGAAGTTGCATACTAGTTGAAACTGAGTTGTTTCCATAGAATTGCAATTGAATTGCAATGAGTTGCATTGTATATACAATGAGTTGCAACTCTTGCAATTCATGCAACTTGTTTGATAACATTCAAAGTGCAAAATATAGTGAGTTGCAAGTGATCATTGCAACTCAAAAATTGAATTGTATGGCTAGTTGCAAAACACTTTTTTTTTTCATAGTGCATTAAGCACCTTCAAGAATTCAAACTAATTCACCAATGTCTTGGTGCAAATGGTCAATTTAAATTTGCAATGATCAACATGGACACCATGGTGTGTTGGATTATCTCATTTGATGTTAATACAAAATGTTAACACCTTCGCTGAAATTCTTTTGATAAATGTTCATAAAAAATGTGATCTTTTCATCTATCATTGCGCACTAGCTAACAAGTGCCATGTTCCATCTTTGCCAAATGCTTCAACAAACATTAACCTTGATAAGTGAACAATGGATATCTATCATAAAATATGTGACACATAGTTGAGATTGCATACCTTAATTAGATGATGGGGGCAAATATCAAGGTTGAGCTCCAATAGTCTTAACCTTATTAAATCTTCAAGATTTTCTAGATAGCCCATTCAAATCTCATGTTATAACATATTCAATTAAAGTGTTGTTGGTTAAATCAACAAGAAAGTTCCAAATAATTGTGATCCTTAGGTAACCCACAACAATTGTTTTTGAATATTTGAAATCATTCCAATCCTCCTTTTTGGGGTGACCATAAATTCTATAATTTCTAGTTCTATAAGGAATATGTTCACATGTATGTCATATGTATATGCATCAATGGGCCATTACATGCATAACTTGTTTCAAAAAGTTGGAAGGATAGTTGATCTTCTTCATTTTATAAGCATAATGCTTCCATT
>Ga0116226_10005146_pt1 | contig 11654 bp, 14 predicted proteins | sample S1TSphfallax_FD_89692 | JGI IMG/M metagenome (GOLD analysis project Ga0116226, IMG submission 89692) | Host-associated microbial communities from peat moss isolated from Minnesota, USA - S1T2_Fa - Sphagnum fallax MG | ecosystem: Host-associated > Plants > Peat moss > Unclassified | place: USA... | reverse complement strand
TTATATTTTCATGCAAAACTGAAATTCAAAAATTAGGACACATTTTAAATAGTTGATAGCCAAAATGCATGCAATTTTTTTTAATATGTTTAATCTGAGCTATTATATCTTAATTAATCCTCTATTTCATGTACACGTTTAAAATTATTTTTTGATTGATCTATCCAAATTAATATTGATACATCTTCACTTGCAATTGGTTTTTATTGGATATCATATTTAAACATCATTTCCTTTCCTTTTTTATCTTTGGCCTTTCTAGTAAAAAAATCGAAGCATTGTATTTTGATCATTTAGTCCATTAATTTGTTGCTTTTGATCCACCAACTCCAAAGTGATTGACAAGGTGATGGCATTTAAGTACTTTGTCACCTTATGTTGTCCAATTTTCCATGTTTATATGGATAGGGCTACACAAACAATTAACATTCCATGTTGAATGGGATAAACACCAATAAAGGCCCAAAAAAGGATGTGGGTGAACATGTTTTAACAAATTTAATAACCAAATTTATGATCCAATAAAGTTTTAGTTGATTTAAGATTTGCAATGTGCATCCATATTGCAAGCATTATACACCATTGTACCATATCAACATAATGTGTTTGCATCATTATACATACACATTTAGTAGGACGATCCACAAAAAAATACAAATCTTCATCACCCCAAATTTACAATGAGTTATAAAAGTCAGATTTTTGAACTACTTCAACATATATAATTCTACAACTTGATTCATATTCCAAGAGCACCATATGAACATACACTTGAAAAGAATTAATATTGATATAGATGAAAACATTGCAAAGATCTATTCATATTTGAAACTATGAAAAAATTAAATTTCGACCATTGAATGTTAAAGTTAAGACACATAACAAAAACTTATGATTAAATTTGTGTAGAAAATGAAGGGGATTCCATCAAGGTCTATGGTAGCTAGCCTAACCATATTCCCTTGGCATCATACCACTTGTTAGCCTCCAAACAAAAGTAATGAATGACATATTTGAAAATAACATGGCCCCAACTCACTTAAGGAATTGAGGGCAACAACTTGAAAATGGTTTTCATTATATTGTAATATTTTACATGTCCAATGTTTGGTGCTTCTACTCGCAAGTACATCACCAATGCAACTAAACATTGTTCCACCAAATTTCAACAATCTAAATATTTGTGCATCCCACCATAAACATTATGTAAACAACAGTCATGATCTTGTACAATAGATCTATTCACACTCATATGACTTTTGAACTTCTAAAAAATCATGTTACAAGATTAACAATTGTTTTGCCATTTCCTTTAGGGTCCAATCAAGAAGATGAAAACTTATTGAATTTTTTCCTATGTGGACAAACCTAATGACAATCAACTTAGAAATTGACTATAAATATGTGAATATCATTTGTGGCACAAGTGGCAATGATGTCAATTCTACACCTAGCAACCCATTTTAATTTCAAGCCATGCTTGTAACCATTATCAATAATTATAAGTGGATTTTTAGCACATAGCCTACACATTCAAGATTTCATTCAATTCCAACATCTTCTATTAATTATCCAATAAATCAAAAAAGAACATTGATCTACACCTTGAAAATGTCTTAATGAAATTCATTATATATTGAAAGAAAACAAATAGTCACCACAATTAAAATCAATTAAATGAAATAATTGATCAAAGACCAAAAACTAAAACTAGAAAAATATTATGCTTGTGCAAAATAATATAATAGATTATGCACCCATGATCATTGCAATGCAAACTAATCAAAAGTCAAATGTAGACCTTAAAATTTGAGCTTTAAGTTTTTGGTTTGTAAGCTTTAGGTTCTTGAGGATTTTTTCCCCTTAAACCCAATTATTTTGTACTTTGTCACATTGAAACAATATCTAATGTATAGTTTCAATTTAAAATATCCTTTAATTGCAATATTAACGATCTTTGACATATTTTTTAGATTTAATATTGCCATAGTGGAGTTTTAAAAATCCTTATATCAAATCATGTGAATGATGATGTTTGTTTACATGGTCTTTCTTATATGTTGATACACATTTACAACGTTTAGTTTTTGGAAGCTTGTGGCAGCCATAGACTACATGGTTCATTTGTTTGAAGGCAACAACTTGTGTGCAATTCACACCAATTGTAGTATAAACTTTAGTCTCTATCGTCCTTAGGTTGGTTTGTCAAGGTTTTTAAAAATGAATTTTTTTAAATGTTTAGAAGTCATTCCACATGGCATTAACTTTTTCCAAATTGAAGTTTCCTATCATGTTTCCTATGGAATTGCAATGCAAGAGGATTTGTGATTGGCCAAATGAACTCTAAACGTTGTTAAACAAGTTTCATGACCTAAATATTGGATTTTTTTTCATTAAATATTTAATGAAATGGTCAGGGTGGGCAGGTTAATATGGGATTCTTTGTGCTTGAAAAGTTGATTAAATGAACCATAGGGGCATATCTATTGTGTGACACACAACATGCAATCAATGCATCTATATTTTCAATGAAGGAAAATCCATGGTAAAGAACAACAACCCACCTATATTTTGCATTCACTCTAATACATCACCAAATAGGTTTTCTATTTTAGTTGAAAACATCGTGTTCAAATTGTAATTTAGTATTTCAGAGCTCTCAACTTTGAGATTTTCATATTTAAAATTGTATTCCTCATTCCTTCTTGTGCATCACCAAATAAGTTTTTAAATTTTTGTTTTTATTTTGTGTGATAACTTTGTGTTCAATTGTAACACAATAGTTTTCAATAACTCACTACAAAATTGTCATATTTGAAGCATTAAGGATTGTGAATGTAAGTGGCTTCCAATAGTTGGATATAATGGCAAATGTTGCAGAACCTACCTACCCCACAATTGACTTGGATCAATTTGAACATGGAATGAAAATAAAAATTATGGTATTATTATTATTATTATTATTATTATTATATTTTGTTAAAGACCTACCTACATATTGTATTGGGTGGTTCTCAAGCATGTTATTGGCAAAACCAACCCTTACGCATAATTACCAAAAAAAATCTTTATTTATTGATAACCATATTGATTGCCTAAACCAAAAAATCGATACTATGTGGGTCCCACCAAATTAGATTTTGTAAAAAATATTGATAGCATGCGTGTAATTGAAAAATTTTAATTTGACAAATAACGTCTTTACTAGATATTGAAAAAGTTCAATAACTAACAAACAATGGTTCAAACTTCAAGTTTAAAACTTGCCTTCCTAACTAGATCATGAACTTCTCATATAAATGCATGTATGCACTTCTATGAAACATGCCCATCCATCATATGCACATATAGTTTCTTTCCAATGTGTAGAGCCCACAATAATGGGTGTGGTTTAACATCATATACCTTAATACCTTGGCCAATTTGACATTAATTATATTACTTTCAAAAATGTTGAAAATTTCAAAAATTATTTCTTTCGAATCAAAAAATATTGTGAAAAAAAAATGAATATTTCAAAATATTCCATTAATCAGTCAATTATTCAACATACATTTGTTGAAATGGCCAAGGTACTATGGTATATATAATTTAGTTCATTAAAAATAAAGGGTGTGTCATACTATGGCTTTGTCATTTACATGAAAATTTATTTTAAGGAGAAAAAAAATTATAAAAATTCAAATATTTCACCGTGCAAAAATATAATCTTCAAACAATCCTCTAAAAGAAACCAATATTCATCAAGATATTATAACTCCATAACTAATCTCAAGTTTCAACACAAGCCAAAATTTCATCTTTCAAAAATCCCCATATAAAAATAGACCTATTATTACCTACATGCCAAAATCTCTTAAACTACCATAATACTATATAATGAATCTAAACACAATATCTCGCAAGGTGTTAAACACCCCCTAATGAGCTTTATTTAGTGAAATTTCAATGCACAAACCCTACCACTGGAGTTGCCACATGTCACATCCGAGCCCACCTCCTATCATCATAGGACATAACATTTGATCCACCATTGGAAATTTTTCTACCATCCACCATTGACTTCATTTCTTCAAAATTCTACACATCATTGATTGTATTTCTCCCAATTTTTGCACTTTAGAAAAATGCAGTTGTTTTGCACAAAATTAGGTTTAAAAAATGGACTAAAAATAAAGGATTTTTAGATGAGGTTTGTGAAACAACCACGACCAACCATTTTAGTTCCACACTATAGCCTTACAACCAATGTAGACATCAACTTCTCCAAATGTTGATTTCTCCAGAGGTTGTATTCTTGAATTTTGGCAAAGAACATTATAATTTCGTCAATTGCCCTACATTTGGATAGTTGTGGCTATAGCAAGCCAAAAGGAAAATCTCCTATGGATGATGTACAAAACACATGTACCAACCACTTGGCACACCACCACCTTCACATTTAAATTGTTGTCCCATGGGCCTACATTGCATACTTTCAACTTAATCTTCTTGATACATGTCTAGTTCTATTCTAAATGATTTTTCATTTCAAACCCATGATCTTACAATTATGTTGACTAATTTAGGAATCATAGACATGGGGCATGAAACTTATGTTGTTAATCAAGAAAGGGATTTGCTTGAGGAGTTGAAATTGACCATGCAACAACCTCCTATTGGGCCATTTCATAAATCTGACATACATTGGTTGCCTCATGTAACACAAGGAGGAGGAGGCTTGTAAACCCATTGTAAAATTGCAATGATTTTGTGGGACCACTTGCAAGATTTTGTGGATGGTGGGTAAGACAATGAAAGTTTCCCATGCAAGTTCAATAGAACAAAAGACCATGTTCAATCTTCCGCCCCATGCACTTTTACACACCTTTGAACAAATAATGTTTCACTTGTGTACATGTTAGCAAATGACATGCATACCCCACCCATTCTTGACCATAATTCTTACAGACTATCCACAATCTTCGAGTTTTAACCTCACATTTCATGCCCACGTTCTTCAGGTTCAATTGTAACTTTGGCCCAAAAGACAGAACAAAAGTGATTCCACATGACATGCAAAAGTTGTTGTTGTCCACCCAACAAAAATGGAAACACCACAAGCAAAAGGATACATTGAAGAGGAAGAAGAGGAAAAAGTTCTATTGGAGTTCCTAGAATCTAACCAAGGTGCAAAATGAACAGTATAATCTCCAAAACATTGGCTGGTATGTCAATCAAACATGGTTGTCAATGGTCTTTCATAGCAAAACAACCATATCGAGACCCAAGTCTATGTCAATTGCTATACTTCAATCTTGAACACAAAAACAAACAAGGTGAGGTTTGCCATGGTAAAGTCATTGTTGGATTGACATGCCCTTGGTTCACAATTGTTTGATAGTATGAAAGCTCACTTGATGGGGCTCCTTTGGCAAGGGCTCTCTCCTACATAAGTCATGGCTCATCATAATATGTGAGAGAAAAGGCTTTGAAAAATGAATCCATAACATGAGACACATTTGCTCTACTATATGATTTCAAAAATTTATCAAGGAAAAAAACAAATGAATTATGGTAAAAACACGCCGAGGATCTTATGAGTGTGCAAATGTGGGTTATGGAGAACCCAAATTCAATTTTCTATTATGTCATGCCCCAATGGATTTGAACTTGCCAAGCCAAGATGATACCCCATTCACATCTGGCATCCAAACCCTTTGGCAAGCAGAAATGATGACAAAGTTTGGACACAAAAGTTCAATTTCTTTTGATGCAACATTTAACACAAACCAAAGTCGAGTACATTTCATCCATTGCTTTGTCTACAAGTTAAGTTTTATATAAGTATAACCTACTTGACCATTATTCCTAACACCACAATTTTGTGTTTTGCAATACCCCCTTTACACCATGATGGTGTTTGATAAGTGCATGGTAGAATGGAATATTTTTCACATTCATTGTTATTGGAAAAAAACAGGAAATCGACCTTCACCCTATTTTGCATGCATTGTCCCAATGTTATGTAGAGGATTAGATGCCTAATGTTATAATTGTGGACAATGCTCAAGTTGAAATAAATGTTCTTAAGTATGTGGACCTTATTGTAGAACATGTGTCTCATGACGGCAATGTAGTTATTATGTCCATTGGAACGTCTTTTCAAGATGTTTTTCGAGTGGCTTAATTATCCTAATGGAAATCTTACAAATTGGGGTTTTTACATGGACCACCCCATTTGTGAACAACATTTGCCACCCTCCATTTTCATTTCTATGTTCCACTTCATTTGAACATGTAAATGAATGATGCTTGAGTAACATATAACCTTTTGCTTAATGTTCTCCATGCCTCTATTGTCAACTATAATGAGAGATTTATTCTCATTGTTTGATATATATACTGCATAAGCATATGGGGTGGAGCCAAAATGCTTAAATGTTTGTGGCACATGTGAAAACATGGGCAGATAATGCAATAAAAAAATTGCAATGTTAGAAGATCATGTTTTTGTTTTATCCACTTTTGGTGAGATTATGTACTCCTATGGATGCCCTATTGATGTTGACGTGATTCTATGGGCAGAACAACAACTTCACTTACTAACAACAAAATACCCCAATGCTACTTGCTTGATGAAGTACCTTAAAAACACTACTTGCATAAGGTGGCCGTGTGGTGTGTTGGAAATTGCAACATTCCACATGCAGGCCAAGACACCAATGCATCAATTGAATCTTACCACACAAACATTAAGTGGATTTTGTTTTGTTTAAGAGAAAGTCAATCTCGAACAAAGATTGACTAAGTGCAAAATGGATAGGTTTATTTATCACCTTGTGGGAGATGTGCTAACACATTATTGGTATGGTTTCCAGTGCAAGATCTTTAGGTATGTTAGGAACAAAAAATAGGAAGGCATTGTGGCAAGTGATGTGTTTTGAACTTGAGATATACATGAATGTAACATTCTAATTTGTCCAAATGACAAGGACATTATGTTCGTTGCATCCATGAACCATGGACCCAAAGTGTGGACTATACATGCTTAAAATTCAGAATGGCCACAATGTGATTATTGTCATGCACAACAAGGGATTATATGTAAACATATCATGAAAATGTTCAAAGTTCTGCATCCAAATGTTCTTGATGGTGCACTTGTTTGAGATGTGGGTACATACCATGGGGTGCACTGACCAATTACAAACTCTTCAGGATCACAAAATGGTTTGGTTTTTGAAAACAAAACAAAGATGTGGTCTTACAACCAATTAAAATTATGGGGACCATTGAGATTTCAGATCAATCCACCACACTTGCAAATTTAGTTGACTTGTTGATGAAGTGTTCATTAATATTAGGAGCACTATCATGGAATTCCCCACATGTAGTTGCATTTGTTTTTAGACTCGAAGGTTTTGCAAAGTAAACAACAAGATTTGTTAACAAGAGGAATTGTTAAAATTGAACACCTCGATTTTACACCATTGTTTCCAATTACTGATTGTGACAATTCATTGAAGAGGTAGAGGATTGCAAAAAAATCTTGCTCCTAGAGGAAATCTTGCTAAGGATAGAGTTAAAAAGTTTATCAACATATAGGTGTATTTGGGTGAACCACATTATGAAATCTTGTGACTAATTAATAATTAAGATGTGTTATTGTTGTGTATTAGAACATTTTTCAAATTTCCATTATATGTAAAACAATTCACACAATTTTTGAACTTTATACCCATTGAAATCTCCATCACTTCCATTTTTAATATATATTTAACAAAAACATGACTTCATAAAACAAGGAACGTTAAACTTATAGGTTTCTATTGTGAATGCCTTGGGTGTGTTAATTTTTTTTGGTCACACACTCTAAACAATATTTGTTTCTTGGCTTAAAAACATTCAAGCACAACTAGACCCTAGTAGGCATGTTCTTGTTTTGGTGTTAGCAAAAAAAATGCAAATTCAAACATGAGTTTCATCTTGTATTTTTAAATTTATATTCTAGGATTTTTTGAAGGTCAAAGAGGAAAACTTGATATGGGGAGTTAGAAATTGTGAGACTTAAGTCTTATATTGCTAGTGTGAGAAGATTGCAAGATTAGTCTTTTGATGATTTTTTCTATGCATTTACATGTATGTAATCAATGTTAATAGATAAATGTTTTGTTAGTTTGTTGCCTTTTACACTGTAGGCAACCAAAACCCATAAACATTAAACAATATGGTGCACAAAACATTGCAATCCAAAACTTCACTTGTTTCATTTCATCACAAGATAGAAAATTGTATAACATTTACTTCCACTATAATATTGTCCACATTAGGTTTGCATGTCCTTCTAAAGTGGTGAAAATTACAATTCTAATGTGTACTTGTTTTTTTTATCAAACTATGTTTCATTTCATCACATGTCCTATTGAAAAATGCATGTTCCATTCTCATCACGTAAGCTAATAGAAAACCAAGTTTAGGGTTTATACCTTCTACCTACTTGCAAAAAACAAAATAGTAGTTGGCACACCATGTCAAGGGGGTTTGAAGAGCATTATAGGATTTTGTATTCAATCCACTTTCGTAATATACAAATTTCTTAGGTTTGCATTGGTCCATTGTGTTGAACTTTGATGGTTCATGAAAGTTAAGTGATGCATTAATGATGTCCAATGTCTTAAAGGTTTAAGTGTGTTCCATGGGTGGTTACATTTTAAAGTGGACACATATGGAAGCTTATATACATGGTGTAGCATGTTTGTGTGTAATATAGTGGTATTTCAATGTGTTTCGATGTGGGTGGTTTAGGATTGGTTTCAATTTGGGGATTCGAAAAACATGTTCATTTGGCCACATATCCTAATTGCCACATTTTGCATGTACATGAACCAAATTACTTCCAACAAATATAATTAATCTTATTCATTATCAATGGTTTCAATTCATGAATGTATTTGCCTTGACTTTCAAATGCATATGTGTTGGAACACATGCATTCAACACCTACTTCCATAACAACAACAATGTGGGTTGCATACATTTGTGTTTTGTGAAAAATCATACTTGAAAATTTCATTAGAATTGAAACATGACCAAAATCAGACCTAAAAAAATGGAAATAATGTTATATTTGTTCATTATAACATTATTTTTTGAATCACAAACAAAAGTAATCATTTCATGCCATATTTGCTTGTTGCCACCTTTTACATACATGTCAAACAAGTTATGTCCAATAAAAACATTAGCAAATCCCATCCATTTTCAAAACTTTAGAAATTTTTTCACAAGCATACATGCTTATTGAGTGACCTTCAATTATGATATTTATGCTAACCATGCATTTAGCCCCCCATGGCAACAAGCAAGTTGGATTGCATACATTTGCATGTGTTTGAATTCATACTTGGAAATTTCATCACACCCATGGCAATAAGAAAATTGGGTTGCATCCATTTGTATGCGTTGCAAATCAAACTTGGAAACTACATCAACACCCCACAGGAAGCAAGAAAGTTGGGTTGCATCCATTTGTATGTGATGCAAATCAAACTTAAAAATTGTGTTAGCACTTTGTGGTAAGAAAGTTGGGTTGCATCCACTTGTATGTGGTGTAAATCAAACTTGAAAATTATATCAACAACCCATGGCTACAAGAAAATTGGGCTACATCCATTTATATGTGGTGCAAATCAAACTTGAAAATTACATTAAAGTTCAAGGGATTAGCAAACTTTAACAATTCTTGGAAAAAAATTATAGATTTGAAAATAAAGTAAAACATTTGAAAAGTATTGACCAAAGTTCAAAAGGCAAAGGCTATGATGGGAAAAAAATAAAAAAACAAGTGGAAAAACTTCAAGAAACACTAAAAAGAATGGGAAAACAAATTCAATGGAACACTAAAGCCCAACTTTATGGGTTGTTGTCAAAAAGAGGGCATAAACTTGGGGTCCAAAAGTTTTAGAGGGAGAACAAATTTAATTGATTTCCATGTTGCTTAGTTAATTAACTAGCAAATGAAATGGTTTGTTACATTTGTATTTCATTTGAGAGTAACCTTGTTTCATTAGGTACTAATTCATTATTCTTAGCTATTGGTACCTATTCATTAGGGGGTTGAAAAGTTTCACCATGGTCCAAATTCACTCAAAATCTAATGAAACCCAAAATGAATTAGGATGTATTTTGGTGTAGTGTTCCAATTGGCATGTCAGGGCATTTCACGTCAAAATGTGCTTCCAAGACAAGTTCTTCATATTCATCCTCAAGATATAATGCAACGTAATGGTGTTTACTTTGCTGAATAGTCAACTTGTATATGCAGCTATTCCTTTTTGGACTTCCAACCACCTAAACAAAAAAACCCCATAATTTAGCTTCACATACAACCAATGGAGAACATTCAAATCAGACTATGGTGAAAATTTAAAATGGTAGAAACATGGAAAACCTTCATCAATGACACTAATCCAATATGATCAGCCATGGCTTTAAATTCCCATAGTCATTGAACAATGTAATGTATGGTCAAGGTTGACTACAATTAATCATCATCATCAACAACATCATAAACCCAAACTACTAACATTATGTTTGTACTTTCATTGTTACTAATAAAATAAAACATTATAAGAATTTTTTAAAACTTCAAGCTCATCATTTTAAAAAATGGCTTTGAAATGATAAATATTTTGGTTTTATGCAATACAACAATAAAAGATAGTTGTTGTAGAAATGAAATGACTTAAGAACTAGTTTATAGATCACAAAAACAAAAAAGAAAAGAAAAACATGCATGAACATAGATGAAATACTAGATTTAGGTTTTAATGCTAGGCCAAAACCCACCAAAACACTTTTGTAAACCTAAAACATATTGGGGCAAAAAAAATAAATCTACTTACATGCTTATTTTCAAACTAAAGAAAAAAAAAAACATTTTCTAAACGATAATCTTGTGCCAACAACATTTCAAACAAGAAACATAATAGGGAGATGGATACATACACCCTCCACCCATCATGTTGGAGCTTTTTTGACGATGTCAATGTATTTCTCTTGACCAAGAAGGCTGATAAGGTAAGGATCCTCTTGTGTGTGTATTGGCAAGACCTCATGTAGTAAGTGCTTTCGATCTCCTTCCATGGCTGCTTGCATTGCTATGTCCCCTTCACCACTTGTTGTGTTGTTTGATTTTATTGCATTAAAATCAATCCCCTCTGAACAAAAACCACACTCGAACTTTGAGCTTTAGTAGTGGTAATGCCACTATCTCCTTCATTAGGAGTAACATTAGTTGGTGCATCATTCAACGCCATTGTAGTTGATGTCTTTGTTAGCTTGAAGTTAGTGTGCCCTCTTCAAACCTTAAACCCTAAAATGACAATAATGCAATCAAGGACTTCAACGTAGCACTTCAACATAATTGCACCACCTTCTGTCCTCCTCTCTAAAAACTCCTGTTTAGGTAAGCTTTGTTGACAGCGACACCTGACATGCAAAACAATTTATATGAAGGTAGCTTTATGCTCCATGAAAACTGCTATCAAATCTAACTGATGTTCCACAAAACCCTATTTTGTAAACCTCATCTAGATATCACTAAAATGTCAAATTTGTTCATGTGGAGAAAACTAGCTTCTCTCTAGAGTGTAGAAACTCGGAGAGATGTA
>Ga0116226_10005145_pt1 | contig 11655 bp, 14 predicted proteins | sample S1TSphfallax_FD_89692 | JGI IMG/M metagenome (GOLD analysis project Ga0116226, IMG submission 89692) | Host-associated microbial communities from peat moss isolated from Minnesota, USA - S1T2_Fa - Sphagnum fallax MG | ecosystem: Host-associated > Plants > Peat moss > Unclassified | place: USA... | reverse complement strand
GTGGAGCGCGGACGGCAAGTCGCTCTTCGTGAGTTTTGGCGACCACGGGGTGACCAAGGTCGGGCGTGTCAGCCTGGACGGCAAGGTCACTGAATTGGCCTCCGGTCTCGGCGGCGCGGAGCTCGACCGGCCCTATAGCGGCGGGTCCTACTCAGTCTCCAAAGCGGGCGTCGTAGCCTTCACCCTGGGCGATTCCACGCATCCGACAGACGTGGGGGTGGTCCGAACGGGCGCCGCGCCGCGCCGGCTGACCGCGCTCAATGCCGAGTTCCTCGCCGGCCGCGCGGTGGCTCAGGCCCAGCCGATCACGGTCCCCTCAAGCTATGACAAGCGCCCCATCGACGCCTGGATCCTTCATCCGCCGGGCTTTGATCCGACGCGGAAATATCCTCTGATCCTGGAGATTCACGGTGGTCCGTTCTCCGCCTATGGGCCGAACTTCGCCTCGCAACTGCAGCTCTATGCCGCAGCCGGATATGTGGTGGTCTATGCCAATCCCGGGGCTCGACCTCCTACGGCGATGAATTCGCCAACCTCATAAACGATAATTATCCGAGCCAGGACTATGACGACCTGATGAGCGTCGTGGACGCCGCCATAGCCAAGGGCGGGGTCGATGCGGATAACCTCTTTGTTGTGGGCGGATCGGGCGGCGGCCTCCTGACGTCCTGGATCGTCGGCAAGACGCACCGGTTCAAGGCGGCCGTGGCGCAAAAGCCGGTTATCAACTGGACGAGCGAAGTTCTGACCGTGGACGGTTACACCTTCATGGCGCGCTACTGGTTTGGCAAAATGCCCTGGGAGGACCCGCAAGGTTATTGGCGCCGTTCGCCCCTATCTCTGGTGGGGAACGTCACCACGCCCACCATGCTGATGGTCGGCACGGAGGATCACCGCACGCCGCCCAGCGAAGCGGAGCAGTTCTTTGACGCCCTGCAGCTTCGCGGCATTCCCACCGCCCTGGTGCGGGTGCCCGGCGCCTCCCACGGGGGTCTAGCCGAACGGCCCTCCCAGCAAGCGGCGGAGGCCAGCGCGATCCTGGCCTGGTTCGGGCGTTACAGGACCGACGCGCCGAAATAGGCCCTCAGACTTCGGCGGACGTCTCGGGGAGGCGGACGACCACCACTTCGCCGGCGGCGACGCGGACATCAGGGACGGCCTCGCGGGTGAAGGGGGACCACCAGCTGGGGGAGCCATCGGCGGGCTGGATTTCCAGAAGGTCGCCGGCGCCGAAGTTGTTCACGGTTTTGATCCGTCCGAGCTCGACGCCCTCGGGCGATAGGGCGGCAAGGCCGATGAGATCGGCGAGGTAATATTCGTCTTCATCGGGCGCGGGCAGGATGGCGCGATCCACGTAAAGGCGAAGGCCGCGCAGGGCCTGGGCCTCCTCGCGGGTCTCCACCTCGGCCGCTCGGGCGATCACGCCATCCTTCACCACCCGCCCGGCGCTCAGGGTCAGGCCCAGGCTTCCGTCCTCGCGGCGCAAAGTCCCGTAGCGCAGCAGGGCCCCGGGGTCCTCGGTGAAGGCCGTGAGACGAATCTCGCCCCGTACGCCGAAGGCCCCGTCCGCCTTGGCCACCATGATCAGGCGCGGCGCGGTCAATTTGCGCCGTCCGGTCGTCAGGCTTAGGCCTCGGCGGGTTCGGCGGCGTCGCTAGCCTCCGGGACCTCGGCGGAGGGTTCAGCGGCGGCCGTGGGCTCGGTTTCCGCGACGGCTTCGACCGGCTCAGGCGCCTCGGCGACGACCTCAGGGGCTTCCTCGGCGACAACTTCGGGCTCGGGCGCGGCTTCCACTTCGGGTTCCGGCTCGGGCGGACGGGCGGCCGCTTCGGCCAGGGCGGCGGCGGTCGCCGCTTCGCGCTCGGCGCGCTCGGTCGCGCGCTCCTTGGCCTTGGCGTGGGGTTCGCCCTTCTTGGGGTTTTGGCTCGGCTCCCACTTGGCGAGACCCTGGGCGGCCAGGAAGCGGGCCACGCGGTCGGTGGGCTGGGCGCCCTTGGCGAGCCAGGCGGTGATCTTGTCGGCGTTGAGGGTCACGCGCTTTTCGTTGTCGCGCTTCAGGAGCGGATCATAGGTCCCGACCTTTTCGATGAAGCGGCCATCGCGGGGCGAATGGCTGTCGGCGACAACGATGGAATAGTAGGGGCGCTTCTTGGCGCCGCCGCGGGCGAGACGGATCTTTAGCATGTTTGGTCTTTCTGACGTGCGTGGGTTGAAGGGGGCGCTGACGGATCAGCGCTTGAAGGGGTTGAAGCCGGGGGGCGGGCCGCCCCCAAGTCCGGGAAGGCGCGGGGCGCCCTGGCCACCGAGGCCGGGAAGAACGGGCGGTGTGGACGGCAAGCTGCCTGGCGCGGCGGGTGGCCTGGGTCCGGCGCCCATGGCCTTGAAGGCGTCCGAGCCGCCGCCCAGGCCCATCATGCCGGCCATACGGGCAAAGCCCTTGCCGCCATCGCGGGCCATAATCTTGAAGGCGTCCTGCATCTGGCGATGTTGCTTCAGGAGACGATTGACCTCCGCCACCTCCACCCCGGCGCCGGCGGCGATGCGCCGCTTTCGGGAGGCCGCCAGAAGGTCGGGCTTCTTGCGTTCGATCTTGGTCATGGAGCCGATGATGGCGCGTTGGCGGCGAATGATTTTGTCGTTGACGCCGGATTCGGCCATCTGCTTTTTCATCTGACGCACGCCCGGCATCATGCCCATAAGGCCTTCCATGCCCCCCATCTTCTCCATCTGAGAGAGCTGGTCGGCGAGGTCATTGAGGTCGAATTTCCCCTTGGCGAGACGCGCCGCCATGGCGGTCGCCTTGGCCTCATCGAGATCCGCGGCGGCGCGCTCCACCAGGGCGACGACATCTCCTTGCCCCAGGATCCGGCCGGCCACCCGGCGCGCGTCGAAGACGTCCAGGGCGTCGATCCGCTCGCCCGTGCCCAAGAACTTGATCGGCAGGCCAGTGACCGCGCGCATGGAGAGCGCCGCGCCGCCCCGGGCGTCGCCGTCCGCGCGGGTGAGGACGAGACCCGTGAGGGGCAGGCGCTCATGAAAAGCCTTGGCCGTGCGGACCGCATCCTGGCCGGTGAGGCTGTCGGCCACCAGCAGGATCTCGGCGGGGCTGGCGATGCGGGCGATGTCCGCCGCCTCGCTCATCATGGCCTCGTCCAGGGTCGTGCGGCCGGCGGTGTCGAGGATCACGACATCAAAGCCGCCGAGCCTCGCGGCGGAGAGGGCCCGGCGGGCGATATCCGGGGGCGCCTGTCCGGCGACGATGGGCAAGCTATCGACCCCCGCCTCTTTGGCCAGAACGGCGAGCTGCTCCATGGCCGCGGGCCGGCGCACGTCGAGGGAGGCGAGGATCACCTTTTTGCGCTCGAGCTTCAGGAGCCGCAGGGCGATCTTGGCGGACATGGTGGTTTTGCCCGAGCCTTGCAGGCCCGCCATCATGATTACCGTCGGGGGATTTAGAGCCAGCCGCAAGGGCTCAGGGGTCTCGCCGCCCAGCATCTCCACCAGGCCGTCATAGACGATCTTGACCACCTGATCGGCCGGCTTGACCGCGCGGATGACCGCTTCGCCGGCCGCGGCGACCTTGGCCTTCTCGATGAACTCCCGCACCACGGGCAGGGCGACGTCGGCCTCAAGCAGGGCCACGCGCACTTCGCGCATCGCCTCGTCGATATCCTTCTCGGACAGCACGCCGCGCCCCGAGAGGCGATCAAAGACGCCGCCTAGCCGCTCGCTTAGTCCTTCGAACATAACCACCTTTCACAAGCCCAATGCGAAACGCCCCCGTGCGCGATCACGCGGACGGGGGTCCCCTTCGCCCTCGTCCCTCATGCGATAAGGGGGTCGTGGCGTCGGAGGCGCTGAACTGATCAAACGCCGGAAGCCGCTTCTATGCGCGCGATAAGCCTGTTTGGTCAAGGTGAGCGGATCACTCGCCGCGGCTCGGGGAAGGGTCCAAATGGCCTCTCTGCGCGTATTGTAGGTATGGAACGTCGCGCTTTGCAGATCCTTGTCGCCATGGCCGCCCTGGTGCCCGTCCTCGGCGGCGGGGTGGGGGTGGCCCACGGCGCCCTCGCCTTCGGGGATTGGCCGGGCCCCAGCGCCGATAGCCAGGACCGCTATCTTTCCGGACTTCTGATGGCCATTGGCCTAGCCTTCTGGTGGTGCGTGCCGAAAATCGAGACGCGCGGCCAAACGATGAGGCTGCTGACCTTTCTCGTGGTCATCGGCGGCCTTGCGCGGCTGGCGGGCTTCATCACCACCAGGGACGCCGGCAAGCTCGGCTGGACGCTCGGCATGGAACTTTTCGTGGCTCCGGCATTGTGCCTGTGGCAATCGCGGGTGTCGGCACGCGCCGCCGCACCGCGCTTCAGCCCCCTGGCCGCGCGGCCGGAGAAGCGAGGGGCAACCTCCTAACCATTGGCGCTACGCTCACGGCTCGCGTTCCCCGCCCCGCGCGTCGCGGGCGGTCTGGAGCTGACGCAGCAGGAGACCGCCCGCCAGAACGGGAATGAGCGAGCCGAGGATCACGGCCACGCGCACGGCCGGCTGCTGCGGGGGTGCGAAGGCGAGGCTTGATAGGAAAAAGCTCAAAGTGAATCCCGCGCCGCAGAGGAGTGCGACGCCAAACAATTCGGGCCAGCTTGCCCCGAGCGGCTTGCGCCCGAGGCGCGCCGCCACGGTGAGGAATGTGAAGCCGATGACGCCGATCGGCTTGCCGAGCGCCAGGCCCAGAGCCACACCCAGGGCTGGCGGCGTTAACAGGGCGCCGACCGGCAGGCTTTCGACAGATACCCCCGCCGAGACAAACGCGAAGAGCGGAAGAATGGCGTAGGCCACATAGGGATGCAGGGCATCCTGGAAGGCCTTGATGACGCTTTCCTGCTCTGGGCGTCGCCATCCCACCGGCACGGTGAGGGCGCAGGCGAAGCCCGCCACGGAAGTGGATATTCCCGATCTCAAGGTGAAACCCCAGATCAGCAGGAATCCCGCGGCGAAAAGGGTCCTGGGCGCTTTCTGCCACCGGGAGAGAAGCAACAGGGCCAGCAGAATGAACAGCGCCGCCGCCGCCGCCGTGATGTGAATCTTTCCGGAAAACAGGAGACCGATCAGCGCCACCGCGCCCAGATCATCCGCCACTGCCAGAGTGAGCAGGAACAGGCGCAGGGACTGAGGCAGGCGCCGTGCGAAGACCGCCAGAGCGGCCAAGGCGAAAGCGACGTCGGTGGGCGTGGGGATGGGCCAGCCACGGGCCGCGCCGCCTGCCCCGCGATTGATCGCAAGATAGACCAAGGCCGGGCCCACCATGCCGCCGATCGCCGCCATAATCGGCACAGCCAAGCGCCGGGGGCTGGAGAACTCGCCGCGGAGGACCTCGAATTTCACCTCCAGACCCACCACGAGGAAAAAGACCGGCATGAGCCCGTCGCCCACCCAGCCTTCCAGACTGCGGGTCTCCGCGAAGCCGCCAAGCCGGACGGGGATCATGGTCTGAGTGAGATTGAAATAGGCCGCCGCGAACGGCGAATTGGCGAGGAGCAGGGCGGCCAAGGCGGCCACGGCCAGGACAGCCCCGGCGCCAGACTCGGTCCTCAGGAAAGCAAGGGTCGGCGGCTTGGCCATGCCTTAAGCCGCTAACATGTCGACAGCCCAACCGAGAAGGGGCGCATCCCACGCTTGCGGGGCCCCCACGGTTGGCTTCATGAGACACCATGCCCACGCGCGCCGCCTATAATCCTGAGGCACGGTTCGAGGCCCTGGGGCCGGAGTTCTCGGACCCGGTAGCTCCCGCGGCGTTCCCTCAGGCGCTGATCCGCTACCGCAATGACCGCGCGGCGGCCTCGGTGGGCCTGGACGGCCTGACCCACCACGAATGGCTCGCCCACTTCGCGCGCTTTGAACCCCTGGAGGGAAATCAGGCCGAGCCTCTGGCCATGCGCTATCACGGCCATCAATTCCGCAGCTATAACCCTGATCTGGGAGATGGTCGGGGCTTCCTGTTCGCCCAGCTTCGCGAGGCGGGATCGGACCGCCTGCTCGATCTAGGAACCAAGGGCTCGGGGCGCACACCGTGGTCGCGCGGAGGTGACGGTCGTCTCACTCTGAAGGGCGGCGTGCGCGAGGTGCTCGCCACCGCCATGCTGGAGGCCCTGGGCGTTCCCACGTCCCGCTCCTTTTCCTTGATTGAGACAGGCGAGGCCTTGGAGCGCACTGACGAGCCGAGCCCCACACGCGGCGCGGTACTGACCCGCCTATCTCACAGCCATATCCGGTTCGGCACGTTTCAGCGGCTGGCGGCCCTTGAGCGGCCGGACCTCGTCGAGACCCTTATGGGCCATGTGATCGCGGTGTATCAGCCCTGGGTCGCCAAAGCGGCGACACCCGCCGTGGGACTGCTGGACAGCGTCGTGAAGCTTTCAGCCCGTCTCACAGCTAGCTGGATGGCCGCGGGCTTTGTCCATGGCGTGCTCAATACCGACAATATGAACATCAATGGGGAAAGCTTCGACTATGGCCCCTACCGGTTCCTGCCGCGCAATGATCCCAACTTTGTCGCCGCCTATTTCGACCATTCGGGGCTCTATAGCTTTGGCCGCCAGCCGGAGGCCGTGTTTTGGAACCTGCGGCAACTGGCCGGGGCGCTATCTAGCGTTTGCGACACAGAGCCGCTGGCCGCCGCCGTGAACGGTTTTGGGCCAGCCTATCGCCGAGAATTGGCGGGCGCCATGACCATGCGGCTGGGCCTCAAGCCCGCCGCCGAAGAGGCGGACATTGAGCTGGCCAACGCCGCCTTTCGCGCCCTCGCGGAGGGCGGGGCCGAAGAGGCGGACGCTTTGCGTTGGGAGCCCTTCTTCTTCGACTGGTTTGGGGGACTGGAGTCTGAAGGGCGCGCCATGTCGGGACCTCGGGCGGCTTTGTATGACGGCGAGGCCTTCGTCGCCTTCCGCGCCCTTCTGGCGAGTCGGGCGCCTGACCGGCCGGTGCGCCTCTCCCAACCCTATTTCGCGAAGCTCGATCCCGAAGAGCTGCTATATGACGAGATCGAGGAGATCTGGTCCGCCATCGCCACACGGGATGATTGGGCGCCTTTCGCGGCGAAGCTCGCGCGGATCGAAACCGCCCGCGCTGCCTGGGGTCTTTCGGCTCAATGAGCCAGTTCTTCCCGATAGGCCAACAGTTCACGTTGATGGACTTCGTTCGGCTTGGGGAAAGCCAGATCAAGGCTGTCCATGGCGTCCAGGATGATCTGGGAGACGATGAGGCGCGCACTTTCCTTGTCGTCGGCGGGGACGATGTGCCACGGCGCGTCCCGGGATGAGGCTTGCGAGAGACAGTCCTCATAGGCCCCCTGGTAGAGGTCCCAATAGCGGCGCTCGGCGATATCAGAGGGGCTCAGCTTCCAGGTCTTCTGAGGCTCGTCGATGCGGGCGAGGAGACGCTGGCGTTGCTCTTCCTTGGAGAGATGCAGGAAAATCTTCACGATCCGGGTGCCGTTACGGGTCAGGTGCGCCTCGAAATCCAGAATCGAGCGATACCGCTGGCGCCAGAAACGCTTGCGCGCGGCGGTCTTGGCCGACTCACCCTCGGGCAGCAGATCCAGGGGGTGCACACGGACCACCAAGGTCTCCTCATAATAGGAGCGGTTGAAGATGCCGATCACGCCGCGAGCGGGGAGGGCGGCTGAGGCGCGCCAGAGAAAATCATGCAGCTGTTCAACCTCGGTGGGTGGCTTGAAGTTGGTCACATCGCAGCCCTCGGGATCGATCCCCGCCATGACGTGACGGATGACCCCGTCCTTGCCCGCCGTGTCCATGCCCTGAAGGATGATGAGGAGCGCATATCGGCGGGAGGCATAGAGCTTCTCCTGAAGCGCGCTCAAAGCGGCGGCGTGCTGGGCGATCAAGGCGCTCGCCTCGGCCTTGCTCTTGCAGGGCGGATCGATGCGCGTAGGCCAGGCCGTCAGGTCCACGGAGTCGCCGCGCTTGGGGCGGAAGTGTTTCGGCTTGATCTTGCTCACATTGTCTCCCGCGCGGCGATCGCCCGCGCGATGGCGCGAGCCCCGTCATCCTCCAACGCGCCAAGACCTTTAATGACGCCAAGCCTGTTCTCAGCCGGGTGGTTCTGGCTGAGCTTCCAGACCCCTTCGAGGGCGGTCACCACCAGACGCACGCCGACAATCCCGCGAGACAGGGCGTCGACGAATCCCGGCGGCGCGTCGGCGGGAGACCAGGGATCAGCGAAGGGCGCTTCCTGCTGGGCGGAAATGGCGTCCAGATGGTCCCGCAGCCAGGCGGGGTCCTCCATGACCTCCAGCCGGCCCCTCGCCTTGACGGTGATATAATCCCAGGTTGGCACGGCCTTGCCGTCCCGTGCCTTGGACGGATACCAACCCGGCCGCACATAGGCGTCGGGTCCCTGGAAGAGCACCAGGGCCGGTGCAGTGGCGACTTGGAGTTGCGGATTGGCCCGAGCGAGGTGCGCTTCGAGCAATACGCCCTCAGCTCCCTCGCGGAGGACGAACGGCATTCCGGAAGCGAGGGGGCCCTCCGGCCCTGAGGTAATCAGGTGTCCAAAGACGGTGCGGCGGATAAAGTCTATGAGAAGGTCCTGGCGGGTCTCGCGGAAAGCCGACGGCGGATAGGCGTGGGCCGTCTGTGCGGGTGGGCCTGTCATGACAAAGGTCTCCTGGGGGCGTCCGAGACCCGGCCCAGAGGCCCACTCGCCGCGCTTGACACCGCCATTTACAGCGCGAACCCTTAGATTCAAAAATCAAGCCGGCCTGGAGAGATCATGATCCTCGAGCTTCGTATGTTGGTCTATTCGGCCGCGCTGTTGTTTGTTCTGGTCTTTATCCAGGCCCAAGCCGGAATTTCCGCCCAGGGACTTTCCGAGATGGCGGGAAATCGCGACGGCATGCCGTCGCCCACCGGCTTCGCGGGACGGGCGCGCCGGACAGTGGACAATCACATCGAGGGAATGGCGATTTTCGCACCCTTGCTGATCGCCGCGGTTCTAGGCCATCGCATCAACCATTGGACCGCAATCGGATCGCAATTCTATTTCTATGGGCGTCTGGTCCACGCCCCGGTCTATCTACTCGGCCTGCCCTGGATTCGCAGCGTCGCTTATATGGTTTGCGTGGCGGGGATGGCCTTCATTTTCCTGTCGGACGTTGGCGTTCTTTGAAGGGCGGCCTAGTCTCCGACGATCCCGCCGACGCCGGGGGTCTGAGGCCGCTTGGGCGTGACCTCTTTCTCCACCGCATCAATCTTGGCCCCAAGATCCTCAGTCTTCTTCTGCTCGCGGGCCAGGGCCTCGGAGAGTGTCTCGTGTTCGGTCGTAGGTGAAGGCTCGTCGCTCATGCCGCGCTCCCATTGATGACCCCTCTTTGTAAGGAGTGACGGTGGCCCGCGGTTCCTCTAGAGATGCGTTCAAGCGACTGGATGGAAGCGGAGCGGATTTTGGCCTCGGGCTGGATCGATAATGGACCCGTCTCCCTGCCGCCTCGCGCCCTGGCCTATAGCGTGGGAGCGGCGCTTTTCCTGATTGCCGCGGCCGGCGCGGGCCTTGGCTGGCGGGCCGCCTCCCGTCCACCCTCGGGACCAGCCGATCCTAACGGCGCGGCGGCCGCCGACGCCAATACCCTAACGGCCAGGCCCCTCGTTGACATCACCCCGCCAGCCGCGGCCCGGGTGGCGGCGGACGATAAATCCGACAGCAGCGACGCCGATTCGGCCAAGGCGGCCGACCTTGCCGCCCAGACCGCCAAGGCCCAGGCGCTTCAGGCCAAGCCTACTGGCGCACCCGGCGACATCGACAGCATCATGACATCGGCCTCGGAAAGGCCGACGGCGCCCGCGAAGAAGGGGCCAGACGAAGCCCCGCCGCCCACGCCCGTGAAAAGCGACGTCCCCTTCTAATTTGGTTCTGACTCCGCCAAAAGTTCGGCCAGATGGTCCTTCCACGCCACAGCCCAGGTGTGGGTGCCGTGACCATGGGTCAGGGGCGAGATCGGCAACAGGATGAAGCGACCGTGGGCGATACGTGGGGCCAGGCGCTCGGCGATCCCGAGCTCAGGCGGGTTGATGAAATCGTCGGCGGAATTGATCCACATTACCGGGGCGGTGATCGTCGCCAGACCCCGCTCGGGGTCATAATCCCGCGAGGCGTCGACCTGATAAATCAGATCATTGGCGTCCAGGGCCTCGCGGGCCTGGGCGGCGGCGCCAGCCAAAAAGGCCGTGACGGCCGGGGGCGTCGGTAAGGCCTGTTGCATCTGCTGGGGCGCGCTTCCCGCGATGGTCAATAGATCCTCCGCCGCGCGCAGACCCTCCCCTGGCTCCGCCACATAATTCCCGCCACGCCAGGCGGGATCGGCCTTGATGGCCTCGATGAGCATAGCCCTCCAAAGCCGGTTACGCCCGACGATGGCGGTGGGTAGGCAGGCCATAGGCATCAGGGCGCGGGCCGCATCCGGCCACGCCTCGCCCCACAGGAAAGCGTGCATGCAGCCCATGGAGGTTCCAAAGAGGAGGCGCAGGCGCGTGACTCCCAGGCCCTTCGTCACCAGGGCATGCTCAGTCTCCACCATGTCGGCATAGTCATAGCGGGGAAAATGAGCGCGTAGGCCGTCGCTGGGCTTTGAGGAGGCGCCGTGGCCGATGTCGTCTGGTAGGATGATGAAATATTTTGTCGCATCGAGGAGCTGGCCAGGGCCAAACAGCTCATCGGCGAATTGGGGGCGAAGGAACTGGGCGCCCGACCCGCCCGTCCCGTGCAGAATGAGTACGGCGTTGACGATCTCACCCGCTGCGTTCCGGGTCGGCGTTCCCAGGGTCATGTAGTGAACCCTGAGCTCGGGAAGTGTCTCGCCGGAGCGGAAGTGGAAGTCCCGAATGGTGAAATCGGCCGCGCGTGGCGCCGGATAAGCGTGTGTGTCAGGCGGTGCGCCCTGGGCGTGGGCGGCGGAGGCGACGGCCCAAAGGCCCGCGAGCCAGAAAGACCTAATCCGGGTCACTCTCACGCTTCCAGTTCGATGTCCCAATAGAGATAATCCAGCCAGCTTTCGTGGAGGTGGTTCGGCGGGAAGCGGCGGCCGTGATCCTGGAGTTCGTACATCGTCGGCCGGCGGGGCGGACGGCGGGGCTGCATTCCAGCCTCCCTCGGCGTGCGGCCGCCCTTGGCCAGATTGCAGGGCGCGCAGGCGGTGACGATGTTCTCCCAGCTAGTGCGGCCGCCCCGGGAGCGGGGTGTCACGTGATCGAAGGTCAGGTCTTCGGCGCGCCCGCAATACTGGCAGGCAAAAGCGTCACGGAGGAAGAGATTGAACCGCGTAAAGGCCGGGGGTCGATCCTGGGTCACATAGCTCTTCAGGGAGACCACGCTCGGAAGGCGCATCTCAAAGCTCGGGGAATGGATCAGGGTTTCGTAGGTGGAGACAACATCCACCCGGTCGAGGAAGACCGCTTTTATCGTCTCCTGCCACGGCCAGAGGGACAAGGGGTAATAGGAGAGCGGCCTAAAATCGGCGTTCAACACCAGGGCCGGCATACCGGACGGCGGACGATTAAGCACCTGCATCGCGACCTCCGAATCGGGGCCGGCTAAGGTCGATAAAATGGGGCGGAGGTGAACTGAAGGCCCGTCTCCTTCCAACTC
>Ga0116226_10005144_pt1 | contig 11655 bp, 13 predicted proteins | sample S1TSphfallax_FD_89692 | JGI IMG/M metagenome (GOLD analysis project Ga0116226, IMG submission 89692) | Host-associated microbial communities from peat moss isolated from Minnesota, USA - S1T2_Fa - Sphagnum fallax MG | ecosystem: Host-associated > Plants > Peat moss > Unclassified | place: USA... | reverse complement strand
TCAACGCGCTGATCGCGCGGGCTGATGAATTATTCAGCTATGCGTATCATCTGCGCCGGGAGCTGAAGGCGGCGCTGCCGGCGCCCCGGTATTTTCTGAACGACTATCCGCGCTGGGCGGCCAAGTCCATGCCGCTGGCACTGCCGCGCGCGGTGGCGCGTTACGGCGCCTTGGCCCGTCAGGACCAGCTGGTTTCGGTGATCTGTCCGGTTTACCGACCGGAGCTGGCGGATTTTCTGCAGGCGGTCGACTCCGTGCGGGCGCAAACCTATGGCTTCTGGGAACTGCTGCTCGTTGACGACGGCAGCGCCGACCCGACGCTGAGCGCCGTGATGGAGCGGCTGGCGCAAGCGGATTCGCGGATCCGACTGATCGTGCAACCGCGCAACATGGGTATCGCCGCGGCGAGCAATGCGGCGATAGCGGTGGCTTTGGGCGTTTTCATTGCGTTTCTCGATCATGATGACCGGCTGGAGCCCTGCGCCCTGGAGGTGATGCTATGCGCGCAGGCGGCGACCGGCGCGCGGCTGTTGTATTCCGATGAGGACAAGATCGATCGTTCGGGAATGCTTTCGGAGCCGCATTTCAAGCCAGATTTCAATTATCGCTATTTGCTCGAGGTCAATTACATCTGCCATTTCGTGTTGATGGAGCTGTCGCTTGCGCGTGAGGTGGGACTGATCGACCCACGCTTTGATGCTGCCCAGGACCACGAGTTTCTGCTGCGGATCACCGAGCGTGTGCCGCCGGCGCAGATCCAGCATGTGCCGGAGGTGCTTTATCATTGGCGTAAGTCCGCGACATCCACGGCGGCGGCCAGCGGGGCGAAGCCGGATGCGGCGTCGGCCGGTGAGGCGGCGGTGGCGGCGCATCTGCAGCGGCGCAAGCTGTCAGCGAAGGTGACGCGGCGTGGGTCTTTGACCTGTTATCGGACGAGCTGGCTGCCGGCGGCGTCCGTGAAGCGGGTGGCGCGGGTTTCCATCCTGATCCCGTTCCGGGACCACATTGAACTGACCGCCGCCTGCGTGGCGGCGATCCGCAAGCATACGGCCGATGTGAACTACGAGATCATCCTACTGGATAACTGGTCGAGTTCACCGGAAGCGGAATTGTTCTGCACCCGTCAGGCCAATCTGGCCGCGACTTCGGTGATACGGATTGCCGAGCCGTTCAATTATTCGCGGATCAACAATATCGGCGCCGAGCGGGCGTGCCATGATTTCATCCTGTTCCTGAATAATGACGTGATTGTGAGCCAGCCCGACTGGTTGCGGGTCATGCTGAATGAGATGCTGATCGACCCGCGGGTGGGGGCAGTGGGTGCCAAGCTGTTGTATCCGAATCGAACCGTGCAGCATGCCGGTGTGGTGCTTGGTGTGGGTGGCATTGCCGACCATGCGTTCCGGGGACTGCCGGCGGATGCCGCCGGATACATGATGCATGCGATGGCGGCGCAGCAGATCTCGGCGGTTACGGGGGCGTGCATGCTGGTCCGCAAGGCGGCGTTCGATGCGGTGGGTGGGTTTGACGAAGCTGAATTACCGGTTGCATTCAACGATATCGACCTCTGCCTGAAGCTGCGGGGGGCAGGGTGGAAAATCATGTTTGCGCCGGATGCCGTGGCGGAACATCGCGAGAGCATCAGCCGGGGCGATGATTTCGACGCGCCGAAGATCGGCCGTTTCATGCTTGAGAACGAGGTGATGCACCGCCGTTATGAGGGCGAATTGGAGATCGATCCGTTCTACAGCCCGCATTTTTCCCGCGAGAGCGGCGTTTACCGGGAGTTGCGGATATTGCTGCCGGAAGAGATCAAGGCCGAGAGTCGGCCAAAGGTTGCCATAACTTAAGGTGGAATTGCGCTAACTGCGGGCCAGACGCCTGGCGGTTACCAGGAGGATCCGCCGATCCTCTGTCGAACAGGCGCGGTAGAGGCGCATGAGGGCGAGTTCATCGCCGAGGAGAGAGCCTGCTTCGCCGGAGACCAGATAGCCGAGCGAGGTGTTCAGGACCTTTGCGATCCGCTCCATATTATCCCGGACCTGGCCGGCTCGGTCTGTTTCCCATTGGGCGATGGCGGAGCGAGAGACGTTGAGTTTGGCGGCGAATTCGTCCTGCGTGAGGTTGGCCGCCAACCGCAGAGCGCGAATGCGGGCGCCGACGGTTTCAGTTTGAGGTTGCTTCTTTGTCGCCATAGGAAAATCAAATAACACGCGTGATCCGGCCGCGCTATGTTATTTCTTGCAATTTATCGTTAGTTATACTAACTGCCAGTAACAAGCGGGAGTTAGTTTCGATGCCACAGGCCAGACAATGGACAGAGGCTGCTGATGGGACGATCCTGGACATGCGGCGGTCAGGCTGCAGCTGGGCGGAAATCGGGCGGGTTTTGAATTTATCGCGCAACACCGTGATTGAGCGAGGGCGAAGGTTGCGCGCCGCGGCGCCGGTTCGCGTGCAGGTGGCGGCGTGCACCCGCAGCCGCCGGGAAGATCCGAACCGCGATGCGCTGCCCGCGGGGCACGCGCTGACCTGGGGGCTGCTAACGGACGCGGCGTATCCGGGGATTGACCCATGAGCCGCGCGGTACGCGCAACGCCGGCTGGGCAGACTCTGGGGTCCGGCATCCGACCACGCGCCGGCGGGCCGGCCGGGCAAGGGTTCGGCCGGCCGGTTGGGGCCGCCGAGATCATCGAGCGGCTTGAATGTGCCGGTGCGACGCTGCTGGCGATGCCGGGGCGGGGATATTCGACCGGCATGCGGCAGATGCGCTTCGACATCGTGCACTCGGCGCTTGAGGCTTATGGCTGGGATGGCGCGGTTTTACGGGCACCGTTTCCGACCGCCGCCGCGATCACCGCCATGGATGAGGCCTTTGGTTGGCTGACGTTGATCCCGGAAGGGTCCTATGTCCTGCGGCGCATCGTTGGCGCCCGGGCCCTGGTGCACCCGCTGACGCAGCGGCATTTATATTCGTGGCGACGGTTGGCGGCGGCTTTGGGGACGGACCATAAGGCCGTGAAGCGTTGGCATGACGCAGGTGTGAAGGCGATCATGACCGCGCTGGCCGCGTAATTTGATTCGGCCGGGGTATTGTGGCGGCCCTACATCGCCTTGCCGCCATTGTCATGCGGGCTATGTACGGGATAACAAAATTAAAGAATCCGTGACATTTTTGCGCTGTTCACACGTAGAGGTGGTTGTTACGAAGTCTTAGCGTCGGGATTGGGGTTATGCGTGCGGGCTGGGTGGGTTTGGCTTCTGTCTGTTTGGTGATGGGGGTTGGCGATGCCGCGCTTGCGGCGGGACCCGCGATCATCGCCAGTGACACGAGCATCCGGCTGGGCCTGATCGGCGGATATACGCAGGTCAGCCCGAATGACGGAGCGCCGCGCGGCGCCGCGGGTGGCGATCTGGGTGGCGAGATTGGCATTAGCGCGCTGACCGACGCGCCGTTTGGCGATGCCGGTCTGCCGGATTTCTACTCGGCCGCGACCTATGATTTCACCTCAGGCTTTTTCAGCGGCCGGCCGGATGGCGATTCTGGCGGAGAGTCACGAAACGAGGGCGCGATGGTGCGCCTGGGGTTCGGTCTCCCGGAAGCGGCCGGGGCCGAGACAATTCCCTACATCGCGGGTGGCTATCAGGCCTGGTATGGCAATGGTGCTGCCGGCGGCGGCAGCGATTATTATCAGGCCGGGGTCATCGGCGGTGGGCTTAAGCTCGATCTGGCCGCAGGATCGCTGTTTGTGTTGAGCGCCTCGGCAGAGGGGCTTGCGATGTTCGGCGGCACGGTGTCCGCGCCGTCGCGGAACTTCAACAGCGATCCTGGCGACGGCACCGAGGAGCGGGTGAGCCTGGATGCCGATTACCGGCTGGACGAGGCCTGGCATGCCTTCGCCGGCATTGGTGTCTCGCACTACAACTATAACGGTGCGCACGGTGCGGCGACCGGCGCTTATGATTCATCTAGCTCGACTCTGCAGTTCAATTCGGTGTTCGGTCTGGCATACGGGTTCTGAGAAAAATACTTTCTAACTTCGCGTTATTTCTGGTTGCCCACCTGCCCCGCATTGCCGTATAGGTTTCTGCATACTGGTTCTACACGCGCAGCGACGGATCAATGATCAGAGTTCATGGCGGGGCAGGCAGGTTTCCTTAGCTTTGCCACCGCAGCGCTGAGCGATCTCGACCGGGTTCCGGCCCGGCATCATCTGGCGCTGATTGCCAGTCTGGAAGAGGTCGCTGCCGGCCGATGTGACCGGCTGATGGTGCAGATGCCGCCAGGGTCCGCCAAGTCAACCTATGCGTCGGTGCTGTTTCCGGCGTATTTTTTGAGTCTGGCGCCGCGGCGGCAGGTGATTGCCACGGCGCATACGGCGTCGCTGGCGTGCTATTTCGGGCGGCACGTGCGCAATACGCTGAGCGAGCATGGCGAGCTGCTGGGCCTGACGTTGTCACGCGAGACGCGGGCGGCGGGCGCCTTTTCGCTGACCGATGGCGGCGAGTATTTTGCCGCCGGCGTCCGCGGCCCGATCACCGGCCGGCGGGCCGACCTTGTCTTGATCGATGATCCAGTTAAGTCCTGGGCGGAAGCGGAAAGTCCGGTCTATCGCGACGCGCTGCATGACTGGTACCGCGCCGAGTTGATTGCTCGGTTGAAGCCGAACGGCCGCGTGGTGTTGATCATGACCCGCTGGCATGAGGATGACCTGGCCGGCCGATTGTTGCAGTCCGAGGCCGAGTGGCGATGTTTGCGGCTGCCGGCGCTGGCGGAGGCGGATGATCCGATTGGTCGCTTGCCGGGGCAGGCGTTGTGGCCGGAATGGCAGGATGAAGCGGCGCTGGCACGGCGGCGGCAGGAGGTTGGTGAGCGAGCTTTCGCGGCGCTCTATCAGCAAACGCCACGACCACCGGATGATGCGTTCTTCAATACCGCGCGGATTAGGATTTTGCGTGAAGTCCCGACATTGGTGCGCAGCATCCGCGCGTGGGATTTGGCGGCGAGCGCGGCGACGGCGGGGCGGGACCCGGATTATACGGTGGGGCTCAAACTGGGGGCTACCGCGTCCGCCGAATTGATTGTTCTGGATATCATCAGAATTCGAGCGTCGCCGGGTGAGGTTGAGGCGCGGATTCTTGCGACAGCCAGAGACGATGGTCTGGAGACGCTGGTCGCGCTGCCGCGGGATCCGGGTCAGGCGGGTGCTGCCCAGATCGCGATGTTTGAGTCACGGCTTGCAGGATTTCATCTGAATACCTCGCCGGAGACGGGTTCCAAGGTGATGCGCGCGATGCCGGCGGCGACGCAGATTGATAACGGCAAGATCGCCATGCTGGCCGCGCCGTGGAATGCGAAATTCATTGCCGAGCTGTCGGGGTTTCCGGACTCTGCAAAGGACGATCAGGTGGATGCGCTCTCCAGGGCCGTGAACACTTTGTTGACGACGAGCGGCGCGGTGGCACGGCGGATCAACCTGCCGCTGCTGGGACGCTGACACCAATTATCTGCGAGGCCGAATGTTCGAAACGATCTGCGAAACGCTGCCATCCGACAGCGCGCTGCCGGCCCGTGTCCGCCGCTTGGATATTCTACGGCGCGTGCTGGATGGTACGCTTTACGACGGTCTTCCCTATCAGTTTCACGAGGAGCGTAACGGCGCAGGTGAGTATGTTCCGTTACGGCAACGGCGTCCCTCGGTGCGCTACGGGCTATGCCGCGTGGTGGTCGAGGACTCGGTCGCCTTGCTGTTCAGTGCCGCGCATTTTCCGGCGGTGGAGTGCGCCGACGCCGTTCTGACCAATGTCCTGCAGGATATCATGCGGGAAAGCCGGCTGAATGAGGTGATGATCGACGCCGCGATCCGAGGTTCGGTGGGCTCGGTTGCCGTGTTGCTCAGAGTGCTACGCGGGCGGGTGTTTTTCTCGGTTCTGGAAAGTCTCTATTTGACACCGGTCTGGGAGGTCATGGCGCCGGATACGCTGTGCCTGGTGAGCGAGACCTATAAGGTGAGCGGCGCCGATCTGGCGGCGCAGGGCTATACGGCCGTGGACCCGGTGGCGGTCTATTGGTTTCGTCGTGTCTGGGACACCAATTCTGAAACCTGGTATTTGCCGTGGCTGGTCAACGATCCACTGGCGGTGCCCGTGGTGGACCCGGCGCGCAGCGTGACGCATGGGCTGGGGTTCGTGCCGATTGTCTGGATCCGCAATCTGCCGGGTGGCGACGGCATTGATGGTGCCTGTAGTTTTCGAGCCGCGATCGATACCAATATCGAGATCGACTACCAGTTGAGTCAGGCTGGGCGCGGGCTGAAATACAGCTCCGACCCGACCTTGCTGATCAAAGAGCCGGCGACAAGCGACACTGAACTCATCAAGGGCGCGGGTAATGCGCTGGTGGTTTCAGAGAACGGCGATGCGCGGCTCCTGGAGATTGGCGGCAGCGCCTGCGAGGCGGTGATTTCCTATGTGCGGACGCTACGCGAGCTTGCGCTTGAGACGTTACATGGGAATCGCGCAAGTGCCGATCGGCTGACCGCCGCGCAATCCGGCCGGGCGCTGGAGTTGTTGAATCAGGGGTTGATCTGGCTCGCTGATAATCTGCGGATTTCTTATGGCGATGGCGGCGTTCTGGCATTGCTGAAAATGGTCGTTCTGGCGTCGCAGAATTTTCCGCTGTTGGTGAATGGCGAAGCCGTACCCGCGCTTGATCCGGCGCAGCGGCTCTCGCTGCGCTGGCCGCGCTGGTACCCGCTTTCGGCTGATGACCGACTGAAGGAGGCGCAGGCGGTCGCGACGCTGACGAATGCCGGACAGTTATCGCAGGCGAGCGGTGTGAAGACCTTGGCGGCCTTGCACGGGATTGCCGATGTGGAGGCGGAATTGGCTGAAATCAATCAGGATGCACCATGACAGATGCAGCGGATGAGACGTCGGAGAATTGGCAGTTGCGGGCCGAAAGCGCCGAGGCGGCGCTGCAACGTTCGCAGGCAGAGAGTGCGGCGCTGCTGATCCGGGCGGAGTTGAAGGCCGAGGCGATCCGCTCTGGTATGATCGATCTGGATGGGCTGAAACTGCTCGATACCGCCGGCTTGCGGCTGAATGAGCAGGGCGAGGTGGCTGACGCGGCCGCGATTATGATGAAATTAAAACGGTCCAAGCCATGGCTGTTCGGCGGCCCCGCCTCGTCTTCCGTTGCGGCCAATCCGCCGCGGCCGGAGGCGCCGCGGCCGCGCCATGCCAGCGAATTGAGTCATGAGGAATGGCAGGCGGCGCGTGCCGCGCTGCTCCGCCGGCGCTAGAGCATAATCGCTCTAAGTGCGATCGTGCTCGAGCTTTTTTCTCCGAGCGCGATTCAGGGTTTCGGCTGCTCAAAGCGAGCAGACCTCAACCGATCGCACTCTAACGCAGGGCCGGACCGACAGTTGCTGAGACTTTTATTGGAAGGATTCTGATTGCGATGGGCATACAAAATTTTCCGGCGGCCTTGCAGCCGATTATTCAGCAGGGATTTCTGGACCGCGAGTTCGAGATGGCGCTCAAATCGCGACTCGGCTATCGGCTGATTGCCGATCGCGAGGAGTTCGCCGTCGGCATCGGCGAAACCCTGACCAAGACGCGGGCCGGGTTGAAGCCGAGCGTGACTGTGCCGCTCGCCGCCTCCACCAACACCAATCTGGACAACGGTTTGACCTCCTCCACCTGGGGTGTTGAACAATATACCATTTCGTTGAATTTCTATGCGGCGACGCAGGATCTCAACATGGTTACCAGCCGTGTGGGCATCGCAAGTCAGTTTCTGCAGAATGCGGCGACGAATGGTGAGCAGGCGGCGCGCAGCCTGGATGAACTGGCGCGCAACGCGTTATTCGCGCCTTATTTCGGCGGCAATACCCGCGTTCTGACGAGCCTGACCAGTCCCGCGCCGAACCTGGAAGTTGATGACATTCGCGGGTTTCAGACGGTGTTCGTGAACGGTGTGCAGCAAGCGGTTTCCGCGACAGCGACGATGATCGTGACGGTGGGATCGGATGCCTATACTTTGGTGGGGGTAACGCCGGATGCGGTGAGTGTGGGGACCGCGCCGGGTGCGATTTCCGGCCAGTTGCTGTTCTCCGGCAATGTCAGCGTGGCGGATGGGACGGCGGGCAATGCGGTGCAGGCCGCGACCGCCAGCGCCATCGTGCGGCCTGCCAACCGGCTGACCACCGCCGCCCTGCAGGCGACGGATACGCTGACCATGGGCAGCCTGCTGGATGCGGTGGCGCTGTTGCGGCGCAATGCGGTCCCGCTGGTGGATGGGGTTTATAATTGCTATCTCGATCCGGTTTCGGCCCGGCAATTGTTCGCCGATCCGGATTTCAAGCAGTTGTTCCAGGGTGCGACGGCCAGCAATGCGGTGTTCCGTCAGGGCATGGTGAGCGATTTCCTCGGCCTGCGTTTCATCACCACAACCGAAGCCTATGTGCAGGCGCATCCGAGCATCGCCGGCCTGTTCGTGCGGCGGCCGATTGTCTGCGGCCAAGGCGCGTTGATCGAGGGCGACTTCGCCGGCATGGCGGCAGATGACGTCGCGCCGAAGGACAGCCTGGTCAATGTGATCGATAATGTGGCGATGGTAACGCGCGAGCCGATTGACCGGCTGCAGCAGATCATCGCGCAAAGCTGGTACTGGATCGGCGGATTCTGCGCGCCGTCCGACACCACGACGACCCCGAACACGGTGCCGACGGCAACCAACGCGAATTACAAGCGCGCCGTGATGCTTGAGCATATCGGTTAAGGAGCGGAACGATGGCCACTGGTTCGACGCAGCCCTTTCGCCCCGCCGGTACGATCGGCGCGGCGGCTTCGGCGACATCCGCCGCGGTGCAACTGGCGGGCGGCGGCAGCGCCGTGCTGGTTTACAATGCAACTGCGGCCACTGCATTTTTTAGATTGGGCGCGGCGGCGGGTCTGACGGCGCTGCTGACCGATACGCCGGTGCCGCCGGGCGCGCGGATGCTCGTGGACGGCGGGCCGTTCGTGAGCCATGCCGCGGTGATTTTGAGCGCTGGCAGCGGGACGGTATATTTCACGCTGGGCGACGGGGACACGTACTAACATGTCGGCGAGTGCCCCGAACGCCTTTACGGATGCGCAGAAGACCGACATCCGGCGCTTTTGCGGCTATCCGGCCTATGGCGCCGGCGCCGCGGGTTTTGAATCGTGGCGGTTCTTTCAGGCCTACGGGACGTTGGAATACCGGATGAACAACCTGTCGCCGGCCGAGATTGCGGTCACCGTGCAGTATCTGACGGCGTTGTACACGCTGGAGGCTGCGATCCCGCCGACCTCGGATAATCTGGACACCGAGGGAGCCGCGGCCTGGACGCATAACGCCGATGAGTTGCGTGACCGGAGCAATCTGTTCGACGCCTGGCGGCGCCGGCTGTGCGGCTTTCTGGGGCTGCCGCCTGGTCCGGCGCTTCTGTCCGATGGCATCCGGCTGGTCGTCTGACCATGGACGGCATCAGACTGGCTGACCGGCTGGCCTATGGCGCCGGATGCGCGGCGCGGCGTGTGGGGTTTCTGCACGATGCCTATCGTCCGGATGGACCGGGTGCCCCGATCTCGCTGGACAAAAGGTTTTTGCGGCTGGCCGTGGCGTTTGTGCTGCCTGGCGGCAGTACGGGTGCGCCCAGCGGCTTTGCGGTGCCGTTCCGGCAGGCCTGGGCGGATTGGAGCTACCTCGCGGTCGGCGATTATCTGTCTGGACCCGAGGGTACGTGTTTTGTCGCCGCCATCGAGCCGCCGAAGCCGATGCTGGTGGTGATGACGAATGCGGTGGTGAGCCTGGCACGGCCCGCGGCGCCGGTATTGAGCGGGGTGAACCCTTATGGCGCGGTGCTGGCCTCGGCGCAGACGGTTCTGCTCACCGGTTTTCCGGCCAGTCTGCTGGTGGGCGGGGTGGGCGATCGGACCAAAGCTGGGCTGCCGGATGATACCCGCGTGCCGGGCTTCAAAGCGATGCTGCCGACGGTGCCGTGCGTGCAGCCGCATGTCGCGGATATTCTGACCGATGAACGGGGTGAACGCTTTGTGGTGACCGCGGTGGAGCTGGCCGGGCAGGTATGGCGGCTCACGCTGGTGCAGGCGGTCAGCTGATGGCCGACCAGGCGGATGTGGAAACTGCGCTGACCGCGCTGGTGGCGAATGCGCTGTATCCCGGCGGCACGGCGGCACCAAGCGCGATTGGCGCCACCTGCCGGGTGTATCGCGGGTATCCCACGGCGCCGGCGCTGGATGCGGATCTGGCAGCGGGGATTGTGCATGTTTGCGTCAATGCCGCCACGCCGGTCCGCAACGTGACGCGCTATCCGCGCATCTGGCAGACGGTTACACCGGTGCCGGCGACTCTGCTGGTGACGGTGAATGGGCAGTCCGCAAGCTTTTCCGGGACCTGCGTGGCCGGACAACTGGCCGGGGTTGCGGTCAATGGCGCGCTGTTCCCCTATGCCGTGCTGGCCAGCGATACGCCGGCGACGGTGGCGAGCAACCTTGCGGCGCAGTTGCGCGCCGCCGGTTGGCTGGTGGATTATGCCGGCACCACGATTACCGTTCCGGCGGCGACCTCGTTCACCGTGCGCGTGGTCAATGGCGCCGGGGCGCTGCAGGAGATCAAGCGTCAGGTTCAGGACTTCCGCATGACAATGTGGTGTCCGGATCCCGCGACCCGGGATGCCGCGGCGCCGGTGATCGACCTTGCCCTCGCCGCCCAGAACTTCATTTCGTTAGCGGATGGGTCGTGCGGGCGATTGATTTTCGCCGGCACCGTTGCCGAGGACGGCGCTGCCGATGCGACGCTTTACCGGCGCGATCTTACCTATAGCGTGGAGTATCCGACGACGCTGGCGCAGATGACGCCGGCCATGTTGTTCGGCTCCACCAGCTTCTCGCCTGACGGCGTGTTCGCCGAGACACTGCAAGCATAGAGGATATGAGATGACAGTTCACCTGGTGGTGTTGAAGGCCTTTGCCGGCTTTCGGCGGGGCGATTTGATTACCGATCGTGCCGCCATCATGAAAATACAGGCGAGTCCGCAAGCCGGCTTCGTCGTCCGTGTCAGTGCAAAGGAGGCCTGAGCCATGCCCGTCTTCGCCCAAGGTGCGATCAATACCACGGCGCTGATTGTGCCGGATCTCTATGTGCAGATTGTCCCGCCGCAGAGCCTGCTGCTGAATGGCGTGCCGACCGATATTCTGGGCGTCGTGGGCTCCGCAAGCTGGGGGCCGGTCGGCGAGCCAACCATCATCGGCAGCATGAGCGATTACGCGGCGGCGTTCGGACCGGTGATTGCGCGCAAATACGACATGGGGACCCAGGTTGCGACGGCCGTGCAGCAGGGTGCCGCGAATTTCCGCTGTGTACGGGCGACCGATGGCACGGACACGGCGGCGTCATTGACGGTGCTGAGCGCGATCAGCTTCACCGCGATTTATACCGGCAGTTTGGGCAACCAGCTCACGGTCACGATCTCGGCCGGGTCAGCCGCGAATTCTTGGTGCATCACCATCGCGCTGCCGGGCCTGAGTCCGGAGGTGTTCGACAATATCCTGGGTAGCGGCGTGGCGCTGTGGGGCAATTTTGCGACGGCCGTGAACACCGGCAAC
>Ga0116226_10005143_pt1 | contig 11656 bp, 12 predicted proteins | sample S1TSphfallax_FD_89692 | JGI IMG/M metagenome (GOLD analysis project Ga0116226, IMG submission 89692) | Host-associated microbial communities from peat moss isolated from Minnesota, USA - S1T2_Fa - Sphagnum fallax MG | ecosystem: Host-associated > Plants > Peat moss > Unclassified | place: USA... | reverse complement strand
TCACGATGCGCATCGGCGGCGGCCAAGGCATCGCTGCAATTTTCGAGCGGGTTTAAACGCGAAGCGGCACTGATTGGTTCACCATTGAGCCATTCCGCGGACGCCACGCTGACCCAGCATGCCGCTCGAAATGTTCGGCTGCCTGGTTACGGAAGAATTCCATGCTCTAACGCCGCTCAATGAGCGGCATGCCTTCGGCAATGAGACGCTCCAGTTCGACAAAGCGGTTTCTGAGCCGTTCTGTTCCTTCTGGCTGCGCTTTTCGGCGTCTCCATTATCATCCAGTGTAAGCCGCACCCGGCCCGTCGCTATGTGGAACAGATTAACCGTCGACCAGAGCAAATCCTTGAGATCGAACTCTAGCCCAGTGTCGCCGAGTATGGCGATCAAGGCATCAAAAATATCGGCAACCGTAGCAGCCAATGCCAAAAGCAGCTGGTCGATTTCTGGAAAAGCTGCAGATCCTCATTTATCAGCTTGTGGATGGTGGGGCGTTTTTCAGGTTACGGAATTTGAACCGCTTTGATGTCATCGACTACAGATGCGCCGTTGTTTTGTGGATCGCCATTTGCCGACCCTAAGCTCGTGCCGACTGCATATCGGGCATTGGCTGGGATCGTCGCTCTATCAGCGTCAAACAGCAAAATCGCCCGCGTTTCCACGGACAGTTCTGTTAGTGTTCTATTATCGCAAATCAAGTTGGTTGCGGGGGCACGCAATCACCGAGAGTTAACTATCGTCAGCACCATTTGTTGATCGGAAAATTCTGGTTGAAATGGCAGCTTCGCGCTCAAAGCCGCCGTTGCGGCAGCTGTCTTATTGTCTCCAAAGCAGTCGTTCGACTAAGACAAGGCCGAAGGTGTGAAGGCGTTAAAGGCAATAATTGTATTGGTTTCCAAGATGCCGGGTACTTGGTGCAGGCGCTTTGTTACGAATACGCCTGGATCTATTTCATTTTCCAAATTCACAACGGCAAGCAGATCATAAGCACCAGAAATGGAATAGATTTGACATTGGGTAATATTGTCCGCCACGAATGCGGCAACGTTATACGACTCTCCAAGTTTGCATTTTATTTGCACGATCAACGTCTTCACGTTCACTCTCTGGCTCTTGCTGCACATGATAAAGAACCGCGTCGTAGCTGGATGAGCAAGAGAGAGTATCCAAAAGCCGAGCCGGCTTAGCCGGTCGGCGCAAGTTTTTTGTTTAGAGCTCCGCCGGATGCTTCCCATAACGTTGTCCATGGCGATAAATCGGGCGGATGAATTGCCCCTCCAGCAAGCCCCCGCAGGATACCTGCCGGTTGATCGACATCACCGGTCCGGAAAACACACTCATCCTATTAGCCTCACCAGGGGACGAAGTTACGCTCTGCGGCGGGTTCATCGCGGAGGCGTGCACGCGGGGCCGGCCGCCCTTTATTGTCATTCTGGGAGATGGCGCCCCAGATGGCTGCGCCAGACTGGCGCGTGAGCGCGAACGGGCGTCGCGAACCGCTTGCCAGATTTTGGGCCTGCCGGATGACCGGCTGCTATTTGCAGGCCTGAAGCAAAATAGTTTTCCAGCAAAGGGGGCGCCGCTTTTCAGTGCGCTTCAGCTAGCAATGTCAGAGGTAAGCTGGCGGCGCGATTGCAACGTCGTTCTGGCGCCATTCGCGACAAACGACAGCAGCCATGCGGCGGACGCCATAACGACCTGGCAGCTTGCCGATGCTCTGGCCAAAGACATTGAGGTGTCGCTGCTAGCCAGGTTCCCGATGACCGCCTTGCCAGGCTTACGTGCGGTACATGCTTGGCGCTTGGATTTGCCGCAGTGGGACAACCGGAAAGCCATGGCTGGGCTGTCGCATGGCTACCAAGTTCACAACCCCGGCCATGAGCTTTACGGCAGACTCGGTTAACCGGCGAAAACATCTGCCGCGATCATCTTCATCATGTCAGAGCCGGGCACCGTCAGCGGCGAGACCGCGGTAAAATGGTTGGCGCCGGGAATTAAACCCCATGTCCCAGCCCAAGCCTGCGCGATCCGGCGCGATTGGCTGGCATACTCCTCTCCCTCCAACGCGCCCACGAACGCGCGGAGCCTGCCTGCCGGCGCCGGCAGATGGAGCGGCGAGAGGGCGCGGGCCCGCGCTGCATCGAGGTTGAGCCCCGTATTGATACTGGTGGCCACCAGCCTCTCCAGGTCAAACAGCCCGCTGATCGCGTATCCTCCATGAACCCGGCCTGGCATACCGCGCGCATAAAAATCCGTCGCCAAAAGCATCGCGGTCAGGTGCCCGCCGGCGGAATGACCGGTCGCATAGATATCCCGGCCATGGTGCTCGATCAGAAATGCAACCGCTTCGCGAAGCTGTTCGATGAGGACTTCCAGGCTTACTTGCGGGCAAAGGTCGTAGGATGGCAGCGCAAGGGCAATACCATGGCCAAGAAACCCGGCTGCGAGATGGGAGAACGAGTCCTTATCCAGCGCCTGCCAGTAACCGCCATGAATGAACATCGCGAGCGGCACATCCCGGCTCGTGCCGGGCCAGAAAATATCCAGCACCTGCCGCTTGCTCGGTCCATATCTCAGCGCGATGTCAGCTTGACCGTGAACCGCGCGGAAGGTCGCGGCATCTTGTTTCCAGCCGGCCATGATGGCCACGTGTTCGGGCACTTTTGCCCGATTGTTGTATTCGCTCTCCAGCCAGGCATCCAGCATGTCAATCTCCATCATCGGGTCATTTCCGCCTGTAAATCGTCAAGGCGCGCCATGCCACCTGCCCGCTTCGGGTTTCTGCGCGTTGCGGATAATCCGCGCCGCGCAATGCGTGGAACGGCTAGAGGCGGATCGGCTGACCGCCTACGCATCATCATCGCAACAGACACGGAGGGTTCGGAATGGACGCGATCGTCGAAGGCAGCCAACCCTTAGCGGCGTTCCCGCGCGAGGACGGATCACGCGTGCCTTACAAGGTGTTTTCATCCCAGGACATCTACGATCTGGAACAGGAACGCATTTTCCGCGGCCCGAATTGGAGTTTTCTTGGCCTCGAAGCCGAAATTCCAAACCCGGGCGACTATAAATCTACCTTCATCGGCGACACGCCGGTGGTGATGACGCGTGCCGAAGACGATACGCTGGCGGCATGGGTGAATCGCTGCGCGCATCGGGGCGCCATGGTCTGCCGGTTGCCGCGGGGCAATGCGCTGACGCATAATTGTGTCTATCACCAATGGAGTTTCGGCACGAAAGGTAATCTGCAAGGCGTCCCCTTCCGGCGCGGCCAGAAAGACATGACCGGGATGCCGGCTGATTTCGAGCCAGCCAAACACAATCTGCAGCAATTGCGTGTCGATAGTTTCCGCGGCCTCGTCTTCGCCACCTTTAGCGCCGAAGCGCCGAGCCTGCCGGACTATATCGGCCCGCAGATGCGCCCTTATGTTGAGCGGATTTTCTGCAAGCCGGTCGTGTATCTCGGTTGCACCAGGCAATATTCAGATTCGAACTGGAAGCTCTATCTGGAAAACGTGAAAGACCCCTATCACGCGAGCCTGTTGCATCTATTTCATACCACCTTCAATATCTTCCGCGTCGGCATGTCGGCTGCCTGTATCCCTGACGAGGCAACCGGCCTGCACAGCATCATCTATGTCCGCAAAAGTGCCGAGAAAAATGATGAGGCTTATAAGACCGGGCAAATCCGGTCCTATGATGACGGGTTCCGGCTGGAAGATGATTCGATCCTCGCGATGCATCAGGAATATGATGAAATCACCACCAACCACATCCAGCCGATTTTCCCGCAACTGGTAATCCAGCAGATCCATAACACGCTGGTTGCGCGCCAATTATTGCCAAAAGGTCCGGACCATTTTGAATTGGTATTTCATTTCTTCGGTTATGAGGATGATACGCCGGAGATGCGGAAATTGCGGATCAAACAGGCCAACCTCGTCGGCCCCGCCGGCTATATTTCGATGGAGGATACTGAAGCAACCGAACTCGTGCAGCGCGGGACATTCCGCGACGGCGAAAAATCCTCGGTCATCGAAATGTCGCGCGCGGCACCGGATGAACAAAAAACGTTGATCACCGAAAGCCTGATCCGCCGCTTCTGGGTCGGCTATCAGGGTCTAATGGGTTTTGGGCGCGACACCGCTTTGGCGGGAGAGTGATATGACCGATCTGCTACTCCGCCTGGAACTTAGCGCGTTCCTCGACCACTACACGAACATCATAGACTCCGACCGCCTAGAGGAATGGCCAACTCTCTTCACCGAGGAGTGTTTGTACGAAATCATTCCGCGCGAGAATGAGGATGCCGGGCTGCCGGCGCCGGTAATGTATTGCGATAATAACCGCATGTTGCGCGACCGCGTGCTCTCGCTCCGCCATGCCAATATCTACGAAAAACCGGCCTACCGGCATTTTGTATCGGGTCTGGAATTTGAAATCGTAGATGAGACGACATATGCCGTGCACGCCAACTACATGGTCGTAAACACCAGCCAGGCGGGCGAATCGGCCGTCTACCAGGCCGGCCGCTACGCTGATGAGGTGGTCCGCACCGCAGACGGCCTGCGCTTTAGATCCAAGCGCGTCATCTATGACACGCTGCGGGTGCAGACACTTCTGGCCTACCCGATATGACCGAGGGTGCGACAATGCGCTGGCTCGACGCCGCCGCCGAGCAGGACATCGCGGATGGTGAATGCCTTGGCGTGCGTGTCGCTGGCACACCTGTCGCGCTGGTGCGCGACGGCGGGAAAATCCACGCGCTGCATGATCTTTGCACCCATGGCGCCGCCAGACTCTCTGACGGGTTCGTCGAAAATGGCTGCATCGAATGCCCGCTGCATCAAGGGCTGTTCGATCTCGCAACCGGCGCGCCGCGCTCGGCACCGATTACCGAGGCGGTGAAAACCTATCCCGTGCGCTGCATCGCGGGGCGGATCGAAATCGCCTTGTGAGCGAAACTTTTGTTATCATTGGGGCCGGCCAATCCGGCGCCTGGGTCGCACGGACCTTGCGCACCGAGGGTTTTTCCGGGCGCATCATTCTAATCGGCGCGGAGGCGCATGAGCCTTACGAAAGACCCCCCCTATCGAAAGCGGTCCTGAAGGGTGAGGCAACGGTGGCATCCACCATTTTGCTGTCACAGGCCGAAGCGGAAACCGCATCAATCGAATACTGCCTGGGTGTCGAGGTGTCTGAAATCGACCGCACAAACCGCAATATTCGATGTGCAGATGGCCGGCATATCTCTTACGACAAACTATTTATCACAACCGGCAGCCGGGTACGGTATCTGCCAGATATCGCGCCGTCAGCGCGAATTCACACATTGCGCAGCCATGATGATGCGGCCCGGTTGAGACAAGCATTGCACGGCCACCTCCTCGTGTTGGGTGGTGGATGGATTGGGCTCGAAGTCGCCGCAACCGCGCGCAGCCTGGGCGTCAGCGTCACATTGATCGAGGCAGCCCCGCGCCTATGCGCGCGCAGCCTGCCGCCGGTTGCCAGCGCGTATTTGGCCCAATTGCACGCGCGTAACGGCGTTGATCTGCGGCTGGCACAAAGTGTTGCGGCATTATCAGCGTACCAAGACAGTGTTATCGCAGAACTAGCCGATGGAAATATCATAACGGCGGAGAACGCGCTGGTGGCGATCGGTGTCGTGCCGGCGAGCGAACTTGCACAAGCCTGTGGCCTGGCTTGCGAGGATGGCATTCTCGTGGACGAGACGGGGCAGACATCAGACCCTGATATTTACGCTGCCGGCGATGTCACTCGTCACCCCAACGCCTTCACCGGCACAAATATCCGCCTCGAGTCATGGGCGAACGCGCAGAACCAGGCGATTATCGCGGCGCGGGCAGCTCTTGGAATTCCAGCGGCGTACCGCGAGGTGCCCTGGTTCTGGTCGGACCAATACGGCGTGAACATCCAAGTTCTCGGCATGCCCGTGGCGGGTTCAAAGTTTTATCGCCGCGGGGCGCCGCAAACGGGCATGGGCACCTGGCTGGCTTTACATGAAGATGGCCGCCCTGCGGGCGCCATAGCGATGAATGCGCCGCGCGATTTACGGCCGTTGCGCCCCATGTTTGCGAATCACACCGCACCCGATCTTGCCACCTGGGAGAAAAGTGCTCCCGCTTTCACACCGGCGGCGCTGGCATAACGGTTCCCAATATGCCGGGCCTGAGATGGCGCAATACCGAAAAATGATCTGTCCCTGGTATCACGGCGTAAACAGATTGCCCGGCGACGCTCCAGGCGAGGCTCATCGCCTCACTCTGCGCCCGGAATTCCGGCGTTTCCAGGCCGCCCACGATAAACAAGGCAGGTGGCAGCGCGCCCGCGACGCGGTGCAGCGGGGACATTGCGCGCGCCTCCGCCGCATCCAGCCGCAGTTTATCGTTCAGCCTGGTGCCTAGTAGCGGCGCCAATTCATAAATCCCGCTTATGGCGACGACCGCGCTAACCGGGGCGCCCGCCAGCGCCAGCTCCACCGCGATATGCCCGCCGGCGGAATGCCCAGCGGCAATCAGCATGTCGCCGCCCCGGCCGATACCGCGCACGGTGCCGAGAATTACGGGGAGGCTCGCTTGGGCGGCGTTGAGAAGTTCGCGGAGCGTTACGGCTGGGCAAAGCGGGTAATTCACCAGCGCAACGTCGATCCCGGCCGCCACGAACCGGGCCGCAAGAAAACGGAATTGCGCCTTATCGCGCGCCTGCCAGAATCCCGCATGGAAATAAGCCAAGGTGCCTCGCCAGGGTTGCGGGCTGACAAACAAGTCGAACAGTTCGCGCTCATGCGTGCCATAGGCAATGTCCAGACGCGGTGCCAAGGCGGCAACGGCGGCTTCACTCTCAGCGGCAAAATCTTCCAGCAGCTGGGTCTGGGAAGGGTGAAGCTGGCCGGTCAGATACGCGTAAGTCGCATCGGCTGGATGTGCCAAGTCGATCATACCAGGAAAAAAGCACCGCTTGGGCCAGGCGGCTGACCGGAAAACGCCCTTTAATATCCGATTTACGCGTTTTTTGCCCGGTCGCCATCCGAATCGCGCTTGTTTCCTATGCCAGCAACCCGTAACAAAATGGTTAATAATATTGTTTTTCAGGAAGGCCGCCTCTACCCGGTACGGATTTGTGGTAAAATTCGCCGTCGAGGAGGGTTAAATGTTACAGGCGGCAGCTTTGCCCCTTTCACGCTTTGCCTTGTTCCGGACGCATGATCTGGACGAGGCGCGGGAAGAAGTCGCGAAAATTTTCTGCCCGCACAGGTTGCTCCCCGCTGGCATGTCATCCCGCTTGGATGCCTGTCATCACTCGGTGGACCTTGGCGGCTTCAGCCTGAACTATGTGCAATACGGCGCCGATGTGCTGATTGAGCCCGGGCTGCTAGAATCGTTTTTCCTGCTGCAAATTCCTTTGGTGGGCAAAGCCCAGATCCGCGCCGGGCGCGATGAGGTGGATGCGTCGCCGCGGCGCGCGACGCTGTTATCGCCGAGCTTGGATGTTAAGATGCGCTGGTCCGAGGCTTGTGGCAAATTGCTGGTGCAACTACCGCGCGCTGACGTTGAGCGGACATTGCAAGCCCTCCTTGGACGGTCCTTACGCGGACCGGTCGAGTTTGAACCAGCGTTGTTGCTGGACGATGGGCCAGGAAGGCGAATTGCTGATATTGTAAATATGCTGCGCGACGATTCAGAATCCGGGAGCAGCGTCTTCACGCGCAGCGGCGCTGGTCCGCAATTGCGCGAAACGCTGATTATGGCTTTGCTCAAATCCGTACCGCATAATTACAGCGATGCGCTGCAGGCCCCGGTATACGGCATTGCACCACGCCATGTCCGCCGGGCCGAGGAATTCATGCGTTTGAATTGTGACCAGCCGCTGAATGTGACGGAGATTGCTGCCGCAGCGGGCGTAAGCGTAAGGGCGTTGCAAGACGGCTTCCGGCAATTCCGCGACATGACTCCGTTAGAGGCGCTGCGGAATTTGCGCTTGGAGGGAGCTCATGCGGCATTGCGCGCGGCACAGCCCGGCGATAGCGTCACCTCTGTTGCCTTGCGGTGGGGTTTTACTCATCTTTCACGTTTTGCGATTAACTATGCCGAGCGCTACCGGGAATTACCGTCGGAAACACTGCGCAAACGTGTGAACCTGGATAGTTAGCCGGAAAAAAAAGGGGCAACGCGCCCCCTTTTTTCATCAAATTGGAAACACCAGAGACAGCCACACGGCACTTCCCTGCGGCTTGTTGCGAGCTATCACCTCGTCCTGCCATTTCAAACGCAGCAAATCATGCCCAAGCTTATACTGAATATCGGGACCAATCGCGAAACCCTCGGATTTGAAACCATTTCCCATCACTGGTGCGCCATTGACCGTGTCATTCGTTACCTGATCTTCGAAATACCCACCGACGCCGAAGGTCCAAAGACCAACATTAAAACCGGTTGAATAATCGAAGTGAAAATCCTCACCGCTTTGATAATTCGTTGTCTGGTTTTTCAAGTTGAAATCATACATCGCCTTGACATCAACTTCCGGGCCGCGCGGGTCGATATAGCTGAACGCCACCACCGGCTCGAAAGCGTAGCGGTTATCCGAGGCAGATGCGAGATCAGTCGCCGAGTAATTACCCATCGGCAAAAATTCGTCGATACCCGCGACAACATGAAAAGATGGCGAAAGATGCCAGCCCAAACCTTCGGTAAGATCAACTTCAGAAACGCCGGAGGTTGAACCCTTCATACCAACAACGTTCACATGCTCATCAACGATCGGCAGCAAAGCCGCAACAAATGGTGAAGCGCCGAAAATCTGACCATTGAAAACCTTTACGACACGCGGTGCTTCAGCAAAGGCGGTAAGGCTGAAATGCGGGAATAGCTTTTTACCGTCATTACCGTTGAAACGGTTAGCGCTGTATAATTCGGTATAGTTCAAAAAATACCAGCCAGGCGGCGGGAGGGCACCGACCAGGTAATTCTCAGCCCCAGCCGGATAGACCGATCCACCGCCCTCAAGCGCATAGGCCGGCGCAGTTGCCATACAGATCGTTGCCGTCGCACAAGCGACCATCAGAGTCGTCTTTAGTCTCGTCATCGTTGAGCTCCTGTTGGATGTTAGACGAGCAAAGGATGACCAGCGCGACCGGCAAAATATATCCATTCGACGTAATGATTATCCAAACCGCGAATCTGCCGCACGGTTTTAGCAGGACGGTGCGGGTGGTTGATATTGCGAGCGCGTTCTGGATAGTGACGGCTCGGTATTCTGGTCAGGTTCCATTTAGACATCAAGGAGACCAACATGCCCGATACAGGTTTACGACAGGAGCCTTCTGCAAGACGCCGGGTTTGCATCATCGGCGCCGGCGTGAGCGGCCTTGTGACAGCAAAAGTCTTTTCTCAAAGCGGCAATGATGTCACCGTTTTGGAAGCCTCATCTGAGCTGGGCGGTGTTTGGGCGCCATCAAAATCATATCCCGGGGTACAGACCCAAACCCCGCGTGATCTTTATTGTTTCAGCGACTACCCGATGCCGGCCAATTATCCGGAATGGCCGACGGGCGAGCAGGTTTATGAATATCTATGCAATTACGCTCGACACTTCGATGTCATGAAATATATCCATTTTAATACGGTGGTGGCGCATATTTCCCGTGATTCAGTTGCAGATAAATGGCTTGTGACATTGCGCGATGAGGCGGGTAGCCGGGTCGAGCTGTTTGATGCTGTTGTTATCGGCAGCGGACAATTCAGCCGGCCGAAGACCCTTAATCTGCCGGGCACCGAAGAGTTTACTGCCAATGGCGGCAGCCTGGTCCATTCATCGGCATTTCTCGACAGCAAAACAGCCACCGGCAAACATGTGGTGATCCTCGGCTATTCAAAATCGGCAACCGATGTCGCGATGCAAACTCTTGCCGCCGGTGCAAAATCAATCACCATGGTCTATCGTGAACCCGCCTGGAAAATCCCCTATTTTTTCGGTAATTTGGTGAACTTCAAGAATATTCTTTATTGCCGGGCTTCCGAGGTGATGTTCATGCCCTGGGCGCCAAGCGCCCTTGGTAAAATCGGCCGGATGATTTCGGCCCCTGCGATTTGGGCCAACTGGCGTGCTTTGGAATCCCTGCTTGAACTGCAATTCAAGTTGAAGAAAAAAGGCCTGCGGCCAAAAGGCCGGATCGAGGACAGCATTCACTGCGCGACCAGCATTGAAACCCCAGGTTTTTATAAGGCAATCGCCGATGGTAAAATCCGCATGGTGCGAGGGACACTGGCATCTTGCACGTCAGGCCATGTGGTCACGGATGGTGGCGAGAAGCTGCCGGCAGATCTGGCGATCCTGGCCATTGGTTGGACGCAGGACTTGCCTTTCCTCGACGATGTTTCACGGGCCGCATTGATCGAGCCGGATGGCCAATACAAGCTCTATCGGATGATCGTAAACCCCGATCTGCCAGGTCTCGGTCTGGTGGGCTTTAACTCCAGCTTCATCACCACATTATCCGCCGAGCTCGGCGCACATTGGCTGGTTCGCTGGCTCGATAAGACGTTGCAGAATGTCCCAACCGCGGCGGAGATGCGGACCGACATCGCAAAGCTGCTCGCCTGGAAGCGTACCGGCCGGCCGGTCGCGGCGGGGTTCGGCGGGCTCTGTATCGCACCCTATCACCACCAGCATTTTGACGAGCTGATGCGCGACATGGGGGCGCGCACCAAACCAAAAAACCCCATTGTCGCCAATCTCCTCCCCATCAACCCTAAAATTTACGCAACCCTGCTGGCCACCGCCACCAGCCGCGCCCAAGCCGCAAAGGAAATCGCATAATGAAGCTCGCAACTCCTGGACTGGTTAAAGTCCAACTCGATGCCGGTATCACCGAAGCCGGCACCGCCATCGATAATGTCGTATGGAATATTCTCGGCCACACCTATTATCTGAAGGCTGAAGACGCGAACGCATTCGCATTTGAAACCTTTGATCCTCCGGGCACCTTCGTGCCGCCACATATTCACCCAACTCAAGATGAGTTCATCTACGTTCTCGAAAACGAGTTCGACCTGTACCTGGACGGCCAACACCACAAGGCGACAAAGGGTGACCTTGTGCGGATGCCGGCTGGGATTCCACACGGCTATTATAATCTTAGCGACCTGCCGACCAAAGCTTTGTTCTGGGTTGCCCCGGGGCGCCGTCTGCGGGAATTATTCGACGTGCTGCACAACATGACAGACCCGATGCAAGTCGTCGCGGAATCGGCACTTCGCGAAGTGCAGTTCTTGCGGCCTGAGGATTGTGCATTCGACATGCTGGCGCTAAGGACGGCTGCGGAATAAATACTCGCAACCAAAGCCAAGTATGAGCGGCCAGCTTTTATCATCTAAAAAGCTGGCCGCCTCTTGAAATACTAAGGCCGAATATGTTCGCCAGACCCAGCCGGGATCGGATTGATGTCGGCTTTCGCAAGTTTTAACTCAAAAGCTGCCCGTCGGCTTCCGGCCAATCCCAGTCAATCCTGGGTAAGAAACGATTAAGCGGCTCTGCTCATTTTTATCCCCTATGCGCTACCTGGCAAAGAGAAGCTCATCAAAACTTTCCAATAACCCATTGATTTATTGGCGGACCCGGCGCGATTCGAACGCGC
>Ga0116226_10005142_pt1 | contig 11656 bp, 14 predicted proteins | sample S1TSphfallax_FD_89692 | JGI IMG/M metagenome (GOLD analysis project Ga0116226, IMG submission 89692) | Host-associated microbial communities from peat moss isolated from Minnesota, USA - S1T2_Fa - Sphagnum fallax MG | ecosystem: Host-associated > Plants > Peat moss > Unclassified | place: USA... | reverse complement strand
GGTGTTTTACGTGTTGTTATACGTAAAACTTTAGTCGGCATACGAACTGGTCCTTTAACACGTATTTCTTCATCTTTTGCCTTTTGAATTAAATCTGCACAAACTTTTTCAAGTGATTTTACATTTCGTGATGTTAATGTTATGCGAATTTTATATTCTTGTTGATCACCAGCACCAGCTTGAGCTGGAATTTTCCCACTTGTTGGATCTTTTGTAGCCATATTTGATAAATTTATGAGAGAACGATCTAAAATAAAATAAAAATCATCTAACTTTGCTCTCAAAAATGATGAAATAAACAAATAGTAGAAAATTAAAAAATTTTCTAACCAATCGAATTGAAAAAAAATATTTTAGTTTATTAAAACAAAATTCTTTGTTTTTTTTAAAGAATTCTTTTTAAAATAATAAAAATTTTCAATAAAAAACATTATTTCAAATAATAAAGTCTTAAAAATTATTAATTATTTATTTTCGATGACAAGTGACATCTATTTTATCCGAATGGTTAATTGAAAAAACCTACCAAAATCATTTTTCAATTTCGATGCCATTTGAAAAAATATGATTTTCGGAGGAGCTCTTGGTTTAGTTCTTCTCGGATTTGCTTTCATTTTTTGTATTATATGGTTAATTATTCGGTATGAATAAAAATCAAAAAGAATTTTTATGAAAATCTTTTGTTTTTTAGTTTATTTATAATTTATCTTCAATGGTTTCATAAAATTACTATAAAATATAGTTCAATTGGTCTTGGTGATATAGAAAATCTTGATATAAATCATCGTTTATTTCATCTTCATATTAAAAATCTTCATTTCATATTATCATTTCCAATATTTATTTTTCGATTACCAATTATATCAATAAATAATATTCATCTTAAAATTTATTCGATTAAAACTCAAATTTCAAATCAAAATCAAAATTGGAATAGAAAATTTTATTTACTTAAAGTAAATATTTTTATTAAATCAATAAAATTCGAATTGATTTTATTTTCAGTATGTATCCACTCGAATTGAACAATTACAAATTGAATATGAAAATACAAATATTTCTTTTCAACGTATTTCATTACATCCATCGGATAGACCAAATAATACAAAGTAAATCTCATCCTAACAAAAGATATTTACATGAAATCATTTTTGATTATTTTCTTTTAGTTCTGATATGTGGATTAATTGTGAATATGTTGAATTATCGATCATTGATAATACAGAACAATTCTATACTGATAATTTATCGTTATTAAAATCAACATGGAATAGTATTGAAATTCAAACAAATTTAAATCAACGGTTATTGATAAATACAAGTCATTGGTCTATTGAATTTGATCATAGTTAGTAAAGAAAAAAAAATTTTTTTTGTGATTTTTTTATGTATTTTTAGAAATCTATGATTATTTAAAACGAAAACAAAGTAATCCTATTTCACAAAGACGAACATCAAATTTTCGTTATATGGATCCAAATTTATTACCAATAACTCAAACTTTACCTTCAAATAATTTCTTTACTAAATTTGATCAATGGCTTGAATATCTTCACGATCCATTTCTTAATATTTCTATTCGACATTTTGATTTACAATATAAATCAATGTAAATTTTCTATTTAATTTTTTCTATTGATTTATTTTCATTAACTAGAAATAATACTCATCATTATCATACACTTGATACTGCTCATTTTTTATTTCATAATTCATCAAAATTATCTTCTGAAACACGACATGCATATGCCATTCATTGTGGACTTCATTCTCATTCGACTCTTCTTATTCATGCTTTATGTCAAATAACAGTAAGTATTTAACCGAAGTAGATAGTACGAGTTTTGTTATGAATTGAAAAACATCGGAAAAGTGATATTCGGATTTCTAGATATTCCCTGTTCGTCTTGATATTGCATGTCAATTAAATGAATTTAATATTCAATTACGTGAAGATACTATTCAACAATTTCATACATTATTATCCTCTCGATCATCATCTAATAGGTAAAGAAATAAAAATTGAATTTTTATGAAAATTTTTATTTTTTTTTTAGTCCATGGAAATTTGATCGACAAATCGATATATCATTCCAATTTTTAAATCCATCAATTTGTTTAAAAATGATTGATATTAACGAATGGTTTATTTGGCAAATGAATTTTTTTAAAATTATTTTTCATTGTAATCAAAATTTCGAAACAAAGTAAAAAAGAAACTCTTTTTTTCTTTTCCTTCAATATTATTATCCTTTTTAAGATCATTAATCGAAATAAAAAATATGCTGATACATACATCCGATAGTAATAATAATAGACTTTCTCAATCATTAATTGATGATCTTAATAAAACACATTTATGGACTTGTCTTTTCTATCTTCCAAATGCCAATATAACCGTAAGAAAAAAAAACGGAATAATTCTAATAAAAAATAAAATCTTTTTTCTTTCTCATAGATATTATTCAGTAAATCAATACATATTCAATCTGAAATAAATGGAATACGGTTTCAATCAAATAATATATTCATATCTCTTTTGAAACGTCTACAAACAATCATCCCTTCATCAATAAAAACTAGAACAAATTCAAATCATTTAATCGAAATTTCTTTACATATCAAATTTTTGACAATAGTTATATGTGATAGTGTACCAGGTAAATAAAAGAAATAGTTTTAAAAACGAAACGATTGTTTGATTTTTTTGTTAGTATATTTATGTTTATCAATATCAAATATTCGTGCAAGTCGAAAACAAATGGAAATGAAAAAAATTTTGATATTCTTTGATAATCAACCATCAGATAATATTGTTAGTGTTCTTTAATCTCAATCTCGTTTTTTTTTATAGTTATTATTTTATTTTAGCCTTTAACTTCATTAACATATGGCCAAAAAATACTTGATATTCGTCGTATTAATATTCAACATCTTCCAGTAAATACACATTTTTTTTTATTTGAAAAATGAAGTATAGTTTTCTTTTGTAGACGAATTTGATGATAAAAATATCTATTCCAAATGATGTGACGTTAGTTTGGTCGACCAAACTTCATCTATTTCTTTATCGTTTGTTATTATCATTACAAGTCAATGATGAAAAAATGCAAACACTATCAAATGATAATAATAAGAAAACAGAAACAATAGTGAATCATATTGAATTTGAAATAGATACTTGTGCTCATGTTTATTTACAATTATCAAATGATTGCAGGTATATAAAAAGTTTTTCGCGAAACACGATCCAAAAAGAGTGCTGAAATATAGCGAGAGAAATTTAGACCTTTCCCCACTACACACCGTGATAGACAAATTAATATCGCCCATTCCTTATGACAGACAGTGACGAATATATACACGAAAACGAAGTCTACTATGGAATTACTGTAAAATACGATTGAATCAAAAAACGGGTGTCCTTTGTTGTCTTTTCACCCTCACTGGAACATGTTCCGACTACCTTCTTTGATGTAGGTAGTCATTCACAAAGCAAAACATATGTGAGTGAATTCCTTCATTGACAATGTAAGCAGTTTTATCGTGTTTCACATTTGAATCCCACAAGGATTGCGCTAACAGCTTTCCTATTGGTGATTAGACAATATAGATCTGTTTGAGTTATTATAAATGATGAATTAATGAAAGATGTTTTATTTTTATCTGATTTACAGTTTTATACGACTTTATTTTTTATCCTTTAGAATTCACATGGAACTTCATCAATTCTCATCTCAATTCATACGTAAACAATTAATTAATAATGAAATAGAAATGCAATTAAAATGTTCACAATTACTGATTGATTGTCAACAACAATGCATTTTTCTTGTACATGTAAATAATAATTTCCAAATTGATATTTATTTCTTTTTGTTTTTTGTTTTTGATAGAATATATTCTTTACACGTCTTATTCAATCTGAAAGTTTAACAACAGAACGAATATTATTACAAAAAACAATTGGTACACTTGATATGCTACATAATCGAGCTAGTTTAATAGAAATAAATTCATTTTCTATTCGTTTTCCTTTCGATTCAACATTTAATGCAGTTATAGAAAAGGTTAATTTCAAAAAAATAAAAACCAATTTTTATTTTCTTCTTTTCTAGTTAGTTAATATTCGTAAATGGTTAAAACGTCTTCATAAAACTAATGGTGATATATCATCAAAATTTTTAAAAGAAATTCCTCAACATACAATATCAAATGATGTTTGGACAGATTTATCAATAAAAATAAATGTTTGTTAATTTTATTTTTTTCTATTATTTTCAATTTTATTCTTTTTTTTAAAAAAGGATTTCGAATTAACTATCGTTGATGATTTATTTGAAGTAAAATTATTTCAAAATTATTGTGTAAGAAAATTTCAAATAAATATTTGATTTTTCGTTTTGTTTTGTTTTATTAGTTAATGGCTGATGAATATCATGAACGTGAATTACGTGAACAAGAATTACAACGTCGAATGGAAGAATATGAACATAGATCTCAACCATTAAATAATATGAATGAATTAAAAAAAAAATTAATGGAAGCTAATTCACAAGTATATATAAAACGTACTCAAAAAACAAATTATGATGAAAATAAACAACGAATAAAACGAAATTTAATACGTTGGCATTTACGACAAGTGGATTTAATTATATTAGCTGATCAATCATGGACAGGAAAAGAAAATATATTAAATATAATACATAAAATTGATTCTGATAGTTCACAAATTTCAATTGATAAAACTGATTTATGTATTCTATGGTGTCGATATGTGATATTAAAATGTGATGAATGGTCAATACATTTTAGAGATTTTAGACAGCCATTATGGCAAATGCAACAATTTCATCTTTGGGGACATATATGTGCAGCGGAAGTTACACCAGATAGTTTAGATTCTATACGAACACCGTGGGTAGATATTGGAGAACCTTATTTACCAAATCGAGTTCAAGTTCAACGTCTTCTTTCACCAGTCAAATTTTATCATGATATTAATTCAGATATTGATTCTTTTCTGATCTCTTATGGACCAGCTGTAAGTTGAATTAGATATTAATCTTCTATTAGTTCTATTGCTGACTTGAAAATCTAAATAATCTTATGAAATCGGTTATTTTTCTTGTAATGATCTCGTATATTTTGAATGGAAGATTCAGGAAATGAAGTTCGTGGCAGATAAGTCAGGATTTAGCTACAGAAAATTCCACTGCTGACTGTGTTGAACGATGTCATAAGAAAATGACACGGAATCCGTTGCAGTGTTGATTCATGCGCTTCGATTATGTCTATGTTTCATTATGAAGAAGTGTCCTAATGAAGACATAACAAAACTGAGCATTTTAAACTAGAAGAAATTTAGTTTATACTATCAAATTGAATCAATGTATCTGGACGCTTTAATTATTGAAAATAAAAGATAAGTCATAGAAAACAAATTCCATTTCATTGGCTTATTAGAAATAAAGAACATGACATTCTATTCTCTAAAATTAATAGAAAAATATTTCTATTTTTTTCATTCTAATGCAGTAAACATATTTTGAAAATCTTTAATTCTAGTGGGAAAATACGATGGCTCAAGTAAATTTATGTTTAAATAGCATAACTCCTCGTGCAGTAGATCCTTCACCATTACTTCCCTGGTGGGATAAAATTCGTCTTTATCTCCATGGTCGATGGTCATTTGCTGCCAATAAAATGTCATGGCTATATCATGTTGCATCAAGTCCATATAATGATACCGAAGAAATGGAATGGGTATGGGATCAATCCTATGTTGATTGGACAGATGGAAAATTTATTATTCAAGCCTCAAGTCTTTCAATTAAATTAAGAACAAGTTCCAAATATGATGATTGTTGTTTACTTTATTTACCAAATATTGATACAAGGTTCGAAAAATAGAATTCAACTTTTTTTTTTTTAATTAGATATTTTTTTTTTTAAATAGAATTTCTATCAATTGGTTATGTGCTGGTAATTCAAATAATCATCATGCTGTTCGAATTTATACACGTGATGCAGTTAATTCATGGCAAAAACAACAAGTAAGTTTAGTCGAATGGGATAAAATGATTTCAATTCGAACTATTCATGTTCAATTCTTCCTTTCAGAAAACATGTGTGATATGATGTCATTTTTATATTGATAAGTCAGTCTGATATTCATTCATGATGTTAGATTATAAATTCTGATCACACACATTTATCTTGATTTAAAAAAAACTAAATATATATATACATAGAAAATTTCTTTTCTTTTCTAGTCTCATGATTCTTATGCTTTATATCGTTCACAACATGTGAGTGTAAAAGCTAAATTTGAATGTAAAGATGTTCCAAAAGGTGATACACCACCAACATGTACTATCTACGCAAGTACACTAAGATTTTGTGAACGTGTTAAGGTAAAATAAAAACAAAAATCATCGATTTTTTTTATCGATATATTTGTTGATAGAATACAATGATGTCTATCACTCGACCAACACGTCGTGGACCTTTATTTTTACCCATTGGTGAAACAGTTGTTCCATCACGTAAACCTCTATTATCTCGTCATTATGAAGCTCTTGAATTACAATTAATTCTTCCACAATTTCGTGTTAAATATTTAACATCATTTGCTCGTCAAACTGGTGCACAAGTTGATTGTCAATTATTTAATTTTTTAACCAATCAAGAATTAAATTTAATTGATCATCATGATGGTCTTGCTCGACGTGCAAAAACTTTATGGAAACCAAAAATGATGAATATTAATTTAAAATGTGCACAAATGTGGTTATTAAGAGATGCTAATGAAGATAAAGAAATAAATGAAATAACAAATAAATTTGATAATCAACAAGAATCTCAACAACAACGAACATTTTTTCTTAGTTTAGATAGTCTTATTTATAAACGATCATCATCAATAAGTAGTAAAAGTAGTACACATTCAATATTAATTGATGAATTAAAAGCTGTTTGGAATTTAACTAATCGTCAAACACTTTTTCTTGTTTATGAACGTTATCGTCGAAATAATATTCTTCGTTCAAATCTTTCAAATCCATTTGCTAAAGAACTTGAACATTTACAACAAGAAAAAACTCTTATTACTTCTTCAGATCAATCACCATCGGATGAAAATTCAAATAAAACATCGATCATAAATGATGAATTATATTCAACAACAACAAATGTAAATACAAATGGAACAACTTCACAACCATCGACATTAGCATCTTTTCTTGATCAACTTATTAATGAAAGTCAACATAAACCAAGTGTTGATCTTGATCCTGTACGTTAGTATATGAAATATCAATCAAAAATCAAGTCACAATTTGATTTTTGTTTAGTTTTATATCAGAGTATGATGAGCTAGGTGGAAATTTTTTCTTTTGAATACTATGAATTGTATAAATCCTAATAATGAAACAAGAAAATTATCAAAAAATATTCTACGTTTAAGTTATTAGTGTTACTCGATGGATTTAAAAGCAAAGAAAATGTAAATAAGGTGATAAAATTAATTTTAATTTCAGTTTAAATAAGTATAAATATAACGAAATATGGATTTATAGATGTTTATTTATTAACTATGTAGCCTCTGCCCAGGTCATGGTGAAGCAAAAAAAATAGTTGCTTTTTTGATTGAAACATCGCCGGATAGAATGAAAGTTTCTTTACTAATATTGACTGCTTATTCTATAGTTCACTTCAGGTTTATATGAATAAGCTTAAAACTTCGAGCTAGTGTTTTGATTAAAACAAGAAACTCATCATTTCGAAAATTAACGCTCATTTTTCTGTACTATGCCTTCAATTACTATCGATGATTCCTGTCGATAAAATCTTCTCTTTTGAATTGTATTATAAAAAATTTCAATAATATTTTTCTTCATTTCATTTCTAGACTGTTGATGCATCTGTATCTTTAGTTGGTCCTCGTCAATGTACAAAAGATGATGTTGAAGAACATACTTTACGTATTGAATTATCTGATAGTCAAATAGCTTTACGTGGGATTGAATCACGTGGTTATGTAATATTATCAGCTGCTGTTGCATGTGTTGATCAATATCGTCATCAACCTGTTTGGCGTGATGAACAATTATGTGATAAAACATCATGGCATGGTGATCTTCAAGCAATGCAATATTTTGCAACAACAGTTTCATCTTCATCGTCATCATCAACAAAAGATAATCAGACTAATCTTGCATCAATATTATTGTCATCTTCAGATGATGATATTATTTGGATTCCACGAAGTGATATTCATGATGAAAATTCTCTTTTAGGTGAATCATCACGAAGTGTTATTGGAAGTATAACAACAAATAATGGTTGTAGTGATCAACAATTACAATGTATTATATCAAAATCAAATGCAACATTATCTTATGTATTTTATACTGAACAAACTCAACAAGAAGAAGGAACGGATACAAATATTGTTATTCCGGTAAAGATAAAAAGATTTTTATATTAAATTCTTGTTTTTTGTTTAGCCATTTATAAAACCATCAATAAATGAATCCAATCCAATTGGTGAAAGTGATCGTTTATTAGTAGATTCATTTACATTTATTCATAATGATATTCAATTATCAACAAATTCTGTTAGTTAATTTGATTGATTGATTTAAATAATTTTTTTTTGAATTTTTATTTAGTCACAATATCGTACAATTATGGATATTGTTAATAATTTACTTTTATATGTTGAACCTAAAGAAGAAGTAAAATTTAAATAATAAAATAAAATGAAAATTATTTTTCTTTAATCAAGGGTACAAATAATAAATTAAGAAAACTTCGTTTACAAATTCAATTAGCTAATAATCTTCCTGTTTTACGTGAAAGTATTCGTCATTTACTTGAACGTGTTCGGTAGAATATTCGACACAAAAAAAAAATTTTTTCATTATTTAAATTTCATCTTTTCATAGATCAACATTAGCTGAATTACGAAGACTTGAACGAGAAATTTATTATTTTAGTCGAGCAAGTACCAATATAGTGTAAGTGATATTTTTAAATAACAAAAAAAATGTTCGTATTATTTCTTCTTAGTCATTCTTATTCATCCGAAGATGAAGATAGTAATGGTCGAGAACGTGCACTTTCATTTACATCAGAAGAATATGAACAATTACAAACATCTTATAGTTCTGTTAAAATTGAATTAAATAAATTAGCAGAAAAATTAGGAATGATGTGTGCAGTTTATAAAGATATGCAATTAGCTCGACTTGTTAAATTAAGAATAGCAGCGACAAGTGAGTTGAAATTATTTTATGTTTTTATTTTTTTATGAGAAAATATTATCGAAGGTAATAAGACTGCTCGATTGGAACGAAGATATGAATTTCATGGAGGATCGATAACATGGTTTATTAAACATGAAGATGGACAAATTACAAATGCACAATTTTTATTAAGAAATATTTTGTAAGGAAATTTTAAAAAAAACCAAAGTTTTTTTTTTAAATCTAAATTCAAATTCTATGCATTCTGTTTCTTAAAGATATGCTAAACGTTATTTTGAAAATGGTACAAATGAACATTCAGTTAGTATTGGTCAAGCTCAAGTTGATAATTTATTACCAGATGATCGATATCGAACAATTTTAACATCAAATTGTCAACAACAACATACAATGATACGTGTTTATTGTAAAGAAGGAGAATCTGTCGGTGGTATTGCTGTAAAAGAACATCTTGGTAAAAAGACAAAATTAATTTTATTTAAATAAAAAGCTTGGCATTTTTTTTTTCTAGAAATCAATGTGGCTCCACTTGTTATTCAAATGACTCGAAGGTTTTCTCAAATGTTAATGGCATTTCTTTTTCCAAATAAAACTCAACACAATCATGATATTCAACAAGCAAATAAATCATTAATTAAACGTCCAACAGCAGCTTCATTCAAACGTCGAACAAGATCAGCTGAAGTAAGAATATAAAGTTCTTCTTGGTCTTTTTTTTCCTCGAGATAGTCAAAACAGTGAGATAAGTTTTGTCAATACTATTTAATTCTATAGAGAGTGTTACGTCGATTCAGTCGTCGAATTTCGAATGATATTCGATGGGTATTACTTTTTCTTGATCATGGTTTCCACATGCACATCGATTTCTTTGATCTTATACTACTTTTTCTTGGTGTTTGTTCTGTGTGCGTGTTTTTTTGACTAACTCACTTTGAATATTTTTGTTTTTGGAAATAATTAATAGAGAATCTTTTTTTATTTTATTTTAGGGTGATGAAGAATTATTAGCTGGACGATCATTATTCTATTTTAGTATTCGAGATCTTGATGCAATGGAAAATCGTGCAAAAAATACTTTAACATTTCAATATATTAAGATTCCTGAAGTATCATTAATTGTTTCCTATAAAATTCGAGTAAGAAAAAAAACCAAAACAATCTTTCCGAAATCATTTTTTTAATGAACTTTTTTTTTGTTTTGTAAAGGGTACAAAAGAAAAAAAAATTGGTGATTTAGAAAATGCTCATATATCATTTCCAACACTTGAATATCGTAATTTAACATGTAGTTGGCATGATCTTGTTTTAGCAATAAAATCTGATGTTAAAACAGTATTACTTTCTCAAGCAATACGACAAAATATTAATTTAAGATTACCATTTATTGGAAAATCCACTCGAGCACAAAATCAACAATTATTAGCAACAACAACAACAACAGGAGAAGGAGGATTAGGAAATAATTCTATTTTATATAACACAGATACAACAAATTCTAATGAATTCTCGACTATAACTGAACAAGAAGAAGAAGAACAACAAAAACATAAAATGAAACTTGTTCTTGGAACAAAAATATCCAAAGTATGATGTGTTTTTTTTTTCATTTTCGAAAACATGAATTTGTATTTGTAGGATCTTATAACACAATTTAAACGACGAAAAGATCCATAAATCAATCGAATTCTACCAGTGTGATATTTTGATTTTGTCTGATTGTAGTGTATAATTTATTCCTTAATCCGTAAACAAATTCCTATCTTCTATTTATTTTTATAATAAAATTCCTTGTTTTTTTTTTAATATAAACTCTGAATTAGAAGAAATCGAATATTTCAGATGGATGAACCAAAAGTATTTCAATGTTCTTTATGTCCATTTTATGCTGCATATGATCGATATGATTCAAAATATATTAATGAATCATCAGTATCAACAAAAACTAAAAAAGATCCATCAATAACTATTGATTTACTTGAAAATGTTTATCTACTTCGTGATCCATTTGTTGCTATTAAAGAAAATAAAGATAAAGATAATGAAACAAAATTCTCATCATTAATTATTGGTTCAACATGTTCTGTATGTTCACGTCCAGTATGTGTTCATTCAGATTGTAGTTTATTTTATACAAGAAGATTTTGTTTAAAATGTCTTGCTAAGTATCGTGATGAATTTCCACGTGAAATTCTCGATGAAATTGGTGCTCAACGATTAGAAAAATTTATCAATGAAGATTATGAACAATATGATGAGACTTAGAAAAAAATTAATTTTGTAAATAAATATATTAATCTCAACAATGAGAAACTAATACAATCAAATTAATTATTTTTTACAATATCTGTAAACAATAATATTCTATATGAGTTAATAATACG